>Ga0134125_10000948_pt1 | contig 37014 bp, 30 predicted proteins | sample KB31751_FD_96464 | JGI IMG/M metagenome (GOLD analysis project Ga0134125, IMG submission 96464) | Terrestrial soil microbial communities with excess Nitrogen fertilizer from Kellogg Biological Station, Michigan, USA - KB3-175-1 | ecosystem: Environmental > Terrestrial > Soil > Unclassified ...
GAGATCGAGCAGCGCGAGATCGGAAAGGTCGGCGTAGTAGCGCCGAAGTTCGTCAGCGGAGATAGCCACCAGTGACCAGTATGCACGACGTCACTTCTTGTGGATCGTCAGGTTGCCGCGATCAGTGGTAATCACCAGTTGTGGACCGTTCCCCACCTTTCCCTTCACGGTCGACGTGCGGCCGTTGTTCTCCGTCTGAAGCGGATCGCCATAGTCATTCTCCACTTCGCCGCCGCTGGTCCGGCCGTCCAGTTCGAAGGGCGCTTTATCGGGCAGCGTCAGGGTGATTTCCCCGCTCTGCGAATGGACGTCCATCTTTGGCACGGGAGCCTTCGAATCGGAGATCTGGATGTCGCCGTGATCGACGCTGAGCTCGAGAGCCTCCGTCACGTCTTCGACCTGGACATCGCGAGAGGGAGTCCGGAACCGGACCGGCCCCACGACGTTAGTCATTTTCATCTGGCCGAGATCCATGGTGATGGAACCGGGAACCTGTTCGACGCGGAGATCGGAGCGGGAAGATTCGAAGTGCATCGGTTTCGCCAGATTGCGAAATTCAAGCGTGCCGGAGAATTCACCGCTGATGGTGACCTGGCCGGCAACATTTTCGAGCTGCAGATCGCCGCCGCGGCCCTGGAGATCGACCGCGCCTTTAACGCCGACGGCGCGAATCAAACCGCCGCGCGCGGATTCGATGTGCACGTCCTTGCCGATGTTGTTGAGCCGGACGTCGCCGCGGCTGTCGGTCACACTCACGGCTCCATCCATATCTTCCACGTTGAGATCGCCCCGCCCGCGGGCTTCAATGTTAATGCCTTTCGGCACGATGACGTCAAGGTCGGTCCCAATGCTGAGCATGCCCGAGTGCAGCGGATCATTGGCACGCACGACGAGCGAATCGCCCTCGCGAGCGAGGTGGACGGAGGTTTCCGTGTTGGCGCGATCGGCATCGCTTCGGCTGAAGGCCCGGACGGTTTTCCGGCCAGTGACTTTCACGTCGCTGCCGGCGTCACCGTGAACCGCGATGCTGCCATCGAGATTATCGAAAATGACGCGCGTGACTCCGCTGGCGGGGCTGGAGCTGTCAACGCCGTACTCGTATGAGCTGCCAAGAAGTCCCACCGTACCCGGGGTATTGAGGCGGCCGATGTGAATGCCATTGCGGGCCGCCCCCCAGACGCTCATGATCACGCAGATCACAATCGTCCAGAAGATCCATCCACCGCCCGATGGCGCAACGGGAGCGCCATGGCTGAACTGAAAGAGCACTTCGGCCAGCCGGATCACACCAAGGCCGATCAGGAGGAACGGCCAGTAGTCGGAAAGCCAGTTCCCAATGTGGATGTCGTAGCCAAGGTTGATCAGCAGAAAGATGACGCCGATCAGCACGAGAATCAGAGGACCGGTAAGCGAGCGCGGTCTCATGAGCGTGACTCCCGTCCATCCGGGCCCGCCGCATCAGTGGTTGAGGGTGAGGGTGGTGGCGCCGGGCGCGGCTGCTGATACCCCGGATGCGTTTGCTGCCAGGTAGAAGGGGGCGGTGGATAGTAATCCGCGCGGCGGCCCCGGCCGGCGACGAACTGCAGGATACCGATTACGATCAGCAGGATCGGCCAGGTCTGAGAAAAGCGGTAGTCCGTGAAGTGGTCGGCGGCAAACAGAACACCGATCGTGATCATGATGACCGGACCTTTAATAGCCCGCAGGAGAAGATGGCTCTGATCGTTCATCGGCGCACCCCCGCGTCTTTTCCGGGTTGATCGTTCAGGCGGTTGTACAGAAGATAGACGCCGACCAGAATGAGGCCGGCGGGCCAGTATTTCACGAACTCATCGATGCTGATGATATCGGTCGTATTGAGCAGGAGAATAAAGCCGAGACCGATCAGCAGAATGGCGCCCACCGGCACGCGGCTGCCGCCCGTGCGGAAATCGAATTGGCCCGAAAACTCTTCCACCGCCACTCCGTAGCGCCGCTTGCGCGCCGTGTGATACGCCTCGAAGCACATATAAAAAACCCACGCGGCGATCATGATTCCCAACAGCGCCGACATGCCGTCATTACGCGAATTGGCAACGGCGCTGACCAGGAGACCAAAAACGAGTGCGTGCACCAGTCCTTTCGCATACTGGCCGTTGTAGGTAGCGCCCACACCCGGAATCAGACCGAGAAGCAGGGCCAGGACGGGGTGCACGGATTCATCCGGCAGGGGCTGCGCAGCCGCGTTATAAGGAGATGAGTAGGGCGAAGGAGGCGGAGGAATCTGCGGCGCGCTATACGGCGGCGCCGGGGCACCCTCGCTCGCGGTCTCTGCCTGATAAACCGGTGGCTGATGAACTTCGCAAAAAATCGATCCGAGGGCGGGCCGCTGGCACTCCGGACACATCGGTTTTCCGCATTCCCGGCAGAAAGCCGTTGCGGTGATTTCGGGATGGTTTGCGCAAGTCATCTCAAGGCCTCAATTCTATTTCTTATTTTCTTCAGGCGACGTAACCGGCTTTTCCGGGCCGTTTGCACCCGGCTGTCCGGCCTGCGGACCGGGCAGTTGCCTGCTGTTGGCTTTGGCGTCGGCGGCAGCTTCCGCGTCGGCATCGGCCTGGGCCGCCTGCTGGCGGTTCCAGTCGTCGAGCTGCGTGCGGATTTCGTAAACGACCCGCAGGCTTTCGTAACCCTTCACGGTACGATCCCAGATTCGATGACCGCGGCTTTCGAGCGAAGACCAGACGCGGACGGGATCGAGATCAGCGGCGGTCATGGTGCTCGATGAGCCCCCCGCGCAGCGGGTCAGCATAGTGGCCGACATGACCGTGAGCATGGCGCCCATGACAAAGCGCGGCTTCAGCACCGGCGCAAAGGTCCGGTTCAGCCAGCCGCGGATTCCCTTGCCGCGAAGCTGCAGCTCCCAGCCGGAGTTGGTGGCGTGAAGAATTTTTCCGATCAGCGGGTGCGGAAGCTCAGGCTCGGCGGCAACGTCCATGAAGGTGAGCGCGTTGCGCACATCGCTTTCCATGGCGGCGCATGCGGGGCAGGAAGCCAGATGCTGCGCAAAGGAGTCCCGCTCCGCTTCCCGGCCGGGAGCGTCGAGCGCCCCATCCAGGGAATCGGCGAGCAGAACTTCGAACTCAGCGCAATGCATCATTTTCTCTACAATCCGCCGCTAAAAAGCTTCCCGGTATTTCTTCAGCATCCGCGCCAGCTCGGCCCGGCCGCGGTTCAGGCGTGACTTGACAGTCCCTTCAGGGATCTCGAGTACGCTGGCAATCTCTTTGTATTCCATATCCTGCAAATCCCGCAGGATAATTGTTTCACGCAGCTCGGGGGAGAGGCGGCAGAGCGCCGTCTGCAGCATTTCGCTTGCTTCGCGGCCAGCCAGTTGGCTATCGGGCCGGGCAACGGCTACCGCGCCCTGTTCGACGCGGGGCAGCTGTTCTTCAATCGAATCCGTAATGCGCTGATTGCGGGTGCGCCGGTAGTGGTCGATCAGCAGATTGCGCGTCAGCCGGGTCAACCAGGTCGTAAAGCAGCCTTCGGACGAGCGAAAACTGCCGAGAGCGCGAAACACTCGCAAAAAAACGTCCTGCGTGAGATCCTGGGCTTCGGAGTCGCGGCCGGTGAAGCGATAGCAAATGCCGTAAACGCGCCGGGTGTGCTGCCGCACGAGGTCTTCCCACGCCTCGGCATGGCCGGCCATGCAACGATCAACGAGTGTGCTATCCAGATCCTGGCTGTTTGGCACCGTTCCAGTCCATGTAGCGCCCGGTCGCATCCAATGCGGAAATGCCCAGCTCGCCGTTGCCGACCCCGCCATGTTCTGCCTCCTCTTCCGAATTCAGTCGCAGGCCACTTGACCCGCTACCCGAATTTCCCTCGCGGTTCAGGCAGCGATGGAAAGCCGCACTGATCCGCCCTTCGAAAGAGGAAACGAGGCTCTCTCATCATAGGTTCATTATTTCGGGAAAGTCCACCGGGCGCTAAAATGGCGCGAGTAGCGGGAAAAGCCTGTTATCCTATTATTTTGACCGACTTATAAGTGCTTTATCGCGCTGAAGCCGGGGAGATGAAATATGACCTGCCCGTTTTGTGGCCATATGGAAGACCGGGTGGTCGATTCCCGCGAAAGCCGGGAGGGAGACGCCATCCGCCGGCGGCGCCAGTGCACAAAGTGCGAAAAACGATTCACGACGTACGAGCGGATCGACGAAGTCCCCTACATGGTGATCAAGAAAGACGGCCGGCGGGAGAAGTTCGATCGAACAAAGGTACTGAATGGGTTGATCCGGGCCAGCGAAAAGCGGCCGATCAGCATGGTGAAGCTGTCCGATCTGGTCAGTCAGGTCGAAATGCGGGTGACTGAATCTCCCGACCGCGAGATTACGACTTCGGAGATCGGCGAAATCCTGATGGATGCACTCCGAACTCTGGATAAGATCGCCTACGTCCGGTTTGCGTCCGTTTACCGGGATTTCCAGGATGAGAAGGCATTCATGAATGAGCTGGAGCGGTTAGTGAAGCCCCACATGTAGTGGCCAGTTTGCGGTATACTACCAGCCCCCAAAAAACTGCGCCTGTAACCTTTATCGATGCGCGGCATCTACTGAATTGGCAGGAACAGTAACGGGGCATTCATGTTAACATGAAAAGTCGGAATTTTGCCACCGTGCCCGGGCGTGGGGATTCCGTTTACAAGTCGGTTGCAGGGGGCAATTCCTGGGCCGTTCACTTTCACAATATTAACAAAATAAAAGACATGATTGCTTTTCCCGTAGTTTTGGCCGATGTTCGTGCGCGGGAGGTCGCCTGCGATGGAATATGATGATCAGTTTTTGCCAATAACCCCCATCGCAATCAACTTCGACGAAGAAGCCAAGTTCTTCGATGCGGAGGCGGAAGCGGATTTCCTCCAGCCCCAGCAGCAGGTTGAAGAATCGATTTATACCGACGACCCGGTCCGCGTATATCTCCGCGAGATGGGCGCCGTACCGCTGCTCACCCGGGAAGGCGAAGTGGAGCTTGCCCGCCGGATGGAGCGCGGGAAGCTGCGCATGCAGAAGGCCATCAGCCGGTCGGCACTGGTGCAACTGGCAGTGGTCGAAGTGGCGGAAAGCCTTAAGAAAACTCCCGAAGAACTGGACAACCTGGTGGATGTGGGCGGCGTAGAGATCGAAGAAGGATCTCCGGCCGACCTGAAGCGCCGGGCGGATATCCGGGAAATTTTCGCGTCGATCCAGACATTCCACCGCAAGCAGGGCCAGCTCCAGGAAAAGCTGGATGACACACCGGCCTCCAACAAGAAGGGGCGCAAGAAGCTGCGGGTGAAGTTCCTGCGAGCGTATGTGGATACGTCGCTTGCGATCCGCAAGGTGCCGTGGATTTCCACGAAGTGGCGAGACCTGACGCGCGAAATCGAACGCGCCGTCGAGGAAATCAATCAGCTCGACCGCGAGCTGAAGAAACTCGAAGTCCGCAATGGCGCGGCCCAGCAGCCGCGGATTCGCGAACTGAAGCGGGAGATCCGCAAACGCGAAATTACGGCCGGCGCTTCGCTTGAAGAACTGAAGCACACCCTCACGGTGATTCGGCATGGCGAGCAGGAAGCCGAGCGCGCCAAAAAAGATCTGGTGGAAGCCAATCTTCGTCTGGTGGTTTCGGTAGCGAAGAAGTACGTGAACCGCGGCCTGCACCTGCTCGATTTGATTCAGGAAGGTAATATCGGCCTGATGCGCGCGGCGGACAAATTCGAATACCGCCGCGGCTACAAGTTTTCGACCTACGCCACGTGGTGGATCCGCCAGGCGATCACGCGCGCGATTGCGGACCAGTCGCGCACGATCCGTATTCCCGTTCACATGAACGAGAGCATGAACAAGTTCCTGCGGGCATCGCGTGAACTCGAGAAGGAAATGGGCCGCACGCCCACCAACGATGAGATCAGCCGCCGCATGGATATTCCGGTCGAGAAGGTCCAGAAGCTGAAGACCATCTCGCGCGACCCCGTTTCGCTCGAGACACCGGTGGGCCGCGACGGTGAATCCGCGCTGGGCGATCTGATCGAAGATCGCTGGGTGGGCTCGCCGGTGGATGCGGTGATCGAGACCAACGTCCGCGACGAAACGGCGGGCATTCTGAAGACGCTTTCCCCGAAAGAGGAGAAGGTGATCCGGCTGCGCTTCGGCATCGGTTGCGAGCGCGAGCACACGCTCGAAGAAATCGGCCAGGAGTTCGACGTCACTCGCGAACGGATCCGGCAGATCGAAGCCAAGGCCCTGCGGCAGCTCCGGGCTCCCGAACGCGCGCGGCGTCTGCGGGCGCTGCTGGCTGCGCGTTAAGCGTTCACCTGTCCGTTTTCTGGCCCAGTCCCGCGCTCCGGGTATTACCAGGCAGGGCAAGACTATTGCGCGCCATCACCGTTTCGTCCGATTGTGGTCCGCAGCATGAAGGGTGAATCCGCTTGAAAGGCAATATCCTTTCGACCGGTGTCGACTGGAATCCTGGTCCGCTCGCCCGCGGCTGAACTTACCGTCAATGAAGACCGGCGGTGTTGCGGAGTCAACCCGTATTTTCGTGAAGCAGATCCCCCTCTTACGCGGAGGCATCGGGCCGCGTTGGTGACGCGCGAGATCGCAATATTCGAACATCGAGAGTCGTGCCGGTCACTCGATAACCCCGCGCATAAGCGGTTTCACGGGTGTTACCCTGAAAGTTCCCGCTATGAGCAGCTTACAAGTTACCCTGCCGGACGGAAGCGTCCAGCAGGTTCCTGCCGGATCGAGCCCGTTTGAGATCGCTCAGTCGATCAGCCCGCGCCTGGCCGACGCGGCGCTGGTCGCGAAAGTGAACGGCCGTCTTTACGATCTGAAGCGACCCCTCGAGAGCGACAGCACGGTTCAGATCCTGACGAACAAAGATGAAGAGGCGCTGGAGGTCTATCGCCACTCGACCGCCCATCTTTGCGCCGCCGCGGTGCTGGAGCTTTTTCCGGAAACGAAGCTGGGCATCGGGCCGCCCATCGAAACCGGTTTTTACTATGATTTCGACCGCGCCGAGCCGTTCACGCCCGAAGATCTCGAAAAGATTGAAAAGCGGATGTGGGAGCTGCAGGCCAAAAGTCTCACGTTCGAACGCAGGCTGACCCGCAAGGCGGAAGGCATTCAGAAGTACATCGAAATGGATGAGCCCATGAAGGTCGAGCTCATTCAGGAGAAGGCCGATGATCCGTTTACCGAATACACCCTCGGGCCGAACTTCATCGATTTCTGCCGCGGTCCGCACGTGCCGGATACTTCGAAGCTCAAGGCCTTCAGACTGACGTCGATTGCCGGCGCGTACTGGAAGGGCGACGAGAAGAATAAACAGCTCCAGCGCATCTACGGCACCGTCTTCTTTACGAAGAAGGACATTGAAGATTACCTCAACAAGCTCGAAGAGGCGAAGAAGCGCGATCACCGGAAGATCGGCAAGGAACTCGATCTGTTCAGTATTCAGGAACTGGCTGGTCCGGGACTGATTTTCTTCCATCCGAAGGGTGGCATTATCCGCAAGCAGCTCGAGGACTGGATGCGCGATGCGTATCTGAAGCGCGGCTATTCGCTCGTTTATACGCCCCACGTGATGCGGCGCGATCTGTGGAAGACTTCGGGACACGCCGGATATTATTCCGACAACATGTTCGCGCCCATGGAGCTTGACGATGCGGAATATCAGCTCAAGCCCATGAATTGCCCGGGGCATATTCTGATCTATCGGGACGGCCAGCACAGCTATCGCGATCTGCCGGTGCGGCTGGGTGAACTGGGGACGGTTTACCGCTACGAACGCTCCGGCACCATGCATGGGCTCCTGCGCGTGCGCGGCTTTACACAGGACGATGCGCATATTTTCTGTACGCCGGAGCAGGTGGAAGACGAGATCGTCAACTGCCTCGAGTTCGCGATCGACACCCTGAAGACCTTCGGGTTTACCGAATATAAAGCCGAGGTTTCGACGTGGGATGGAGGCGCCAGCGGCAAATACGATGGCGAGCCCGCCCAGTGGGAACTCGCGGAAGGCGCGTTGCGGAAGGCGTGCGAGCGTCTCGGCATTCAGGCGAACGTGGTGCCGGATGAGGCGGCGTTCTACGGTCCGAAGATTGACATGAAGCTGGTGGATGCAATCGGCCGCCTGTGGCAGCTTTCCACGGTGCAGTTCGATTTCACGCTGCCGAAGCGATTCGGCCTCGAATATATCGCGGAGGACGGCAAGAAGCATCGGCCGGTGATGGTGCACCGCGCGCTGTTCGGCTCGGTGGAACGTTTCTTCGGCATTCTGGTGGAACACTATGCGGGCGCGTTCCCCACGTGGCTCGCGCCGGTACAGGCGGCCATCCTGCCGATCACGGACAAACAGTCGGAATACGCCGAACACGTGGCGCATGTGCTGAAGGCGGCCGGCATCCGGGTCCATATGGATGGCCGGAATGAGAAGATCAACCTCAAGATTCGCGATGCGCAGCTCCAGAAGGTGCCGTACATGCTGGTCATCGGCGGACGCGAAGCCGAAGCCGGCAAAGTGGCGGTGCGGCATCGCAAGCGAGGCGATCTGGGGGCGATTCCGCTCGATGAATTCACGTCGATCCTGACGGCAGAGATCGCGGCAAAATCAACCGAATAGCCTAACGAACAATCGGGGTCTGGCCGGGAGCGCCGAACGGAATATAAAGTTCGCTGACGCCCGGGACGCCGAGAATGTTTGTGCCCGTGTAGTTGAGGATCCAGTAACCCGCCCGGTAGACACCGAGTCGGGTGAGCCCGGTCGAATCCCAGCTCCCGGTGACCGGAATGTCCCCGGCCTGGCCGTAGTTGTAGGTCTTGTCGAGGCCGTTGAACAGATGGTCGCCATTGTAATCGACAAGCCAGGAGCCGTTACGGAAGACGCCGACCTTCGCGAGACCTGACCCATTCCAGTCACCGACAACGGGAATATCCGTGGGCTGGCCGAATGAGAACGTGGCATCCGGAACGCCGGTCGCGACACCAGAAAGATGGCCGCTCAGGTCAAGAATGAACGCGCCCGCGCGGAAGAGGCCGAGTTTCACTTTGCCCGACCCGGTCCAGTCACCAACGATTGGGATGTCTCCCGCCTGTCCAAACGCCACCACCTGATCGCCCGCATTGAGGATGCCATCGCCGTTGGTATCGAGAATCCAGGTTCCAGCGCGGAAAACGCCCGCCCGCTTGATGCCGGTGCCTGTCCAGTCACCGGCGACGGGGATATCGCCCGCCTGCCCGTAGGTGAAGCTGGTCACAAGCCCGCCATTGCCCGCCACATGATTGGAATCGATTGTTACGACCGGACCATCCGCGACAGAGAGCGTCCAGTCAGGAGCGAATTTCACCAGGAACGACGAGAGCACCTGGGTGGGGATGCTCTTGAGGCTCCCGCCGGCCGCCGGGAAATCCGGCGAACTGGTCTGCCCGGCAACGGTGATGGAGGTCATCGGATCAACCGCAATCGCGTTGCCGGTTTCGCTGCCGGCCCCGCCGAGATACGTGCCGAATGTCAACTGGTTCATGCCGCTGTTCATGGTGGCGGTGAATGCCTCCATGCTGCCGTAAGCGCCGCCAGCCGGGACTGCCTGGCCCGCGGCCTTGAGCGGCAAATCGATAGACAGCGTGAAGCCGGTGAAGTAGAGGCGGCCGGTAAGGTCCCCCGAAATGCCGTTAATGCCGTCATTCGAGGAGCCGCCGTAAAAGGTCGAGGCCATGATGGCGCCCGTATTGGCGTTCAGCTTCGTCAGGAAGCCATCCGTCTGCCCGCCGCCGTAGTTGGGCTGGTATGAGGCGCCCGTCACTGGAAAGTTCATGGAACTGGTGATGCCCGCGACCACGGGATTGCGGCTGGGACCGATCACAAGCCCATTGACCTGTTCCGGCAAACCAGGTGAGCCCGACGAGCCGCCGAGATAGGTGCTGAAAACGAGGCCTGTAGCCGTTGGGTTGAACTTGGCAACAAAGCCGTCCTGCCCGCCACCGGAATGAGCCTGAGCGGCCGACTGGACGGGGAGATTCGTGGAGAGAGTGCCTCCGCCGATGACGATCGGTCCCGTGGGGTCGATCTGGAGACACGTTGCATGATCCGTATTGTTGCCACCGAAGTAGGTGAGAAATGAGAGAGCATTGCCGTCGGCCGTGAGGCGCGCGAGGAATGCGTCCTGCCCACCGGCGGACGAACGCTGGAACACGCCCGCTGTCACCGGAAGATTGAATGACGTGGTATCGCCCGTGATCACCGCCTGATTCGAGGAATCGACCGCGATCGCATTGGCGAAATCGATGCCTGAACCGCCGAGATAAGTGCTGTAGACAAAGGCGTCGCCCGCGGGATCGAGCTTCGCGATGAAAGCGTCACGCGCGCCATTGAGCCGGACCTGCAACGGATTTCGCAGCGGAAAGTTGCGGGATGAGGTCCAGCCGGTGACGTAGGTATTGTTGTCCGAATCCACCGCTACTCCGAAGGCGCGGTCGTCTCCGGAGCCACCGAGGTAGGTACAGTAGAGCAATTGACCACTCACCGGACTGAAGGCGGCGACAAATGCATCCACGCCGCCGGAATTGAACTGCCGTGCGCCAGCGGCGGCTGGCAGATCGATGGAATTGCTATAGCCCGCTGCAATCACACTGTATGCGGAATTGACCGCGACGGCGGTGATGTTGTCCTGGGCAGTGCCTCCAAAATAACCGCTGAACTGGATCGAGGGATCGATCACGAGCAGGGCACTGTGGTCCCACTCCGCTTCAAAGCCGACCGTGTGGCGACCGGCTTTGATGAAATGGCCAGCTACGGGAATTCGTTCACCGGATCTCTGCTCAAAGAGGAGCGGCTTCTCCTCGCGAAATTCGCCGGAATGGCCGCGGACGATCAACGCGCCATCAGGCGCGATTTCCACTTCGTCCTGGAACCGCAGCCGAATCCGCCGGATATCGGCGGCGGCTGAGACTCGATATTCGCTCTTGACGCCACCATTCTCTTCGCGAAAAACCGTTTCGACGCCGGGCCACAGCCCTTCGTAGCGCACTTCGCGGAACATCGGCACGCTGGTCCGCCGGCCGGCCGGTCCCGCTCCTCGCAGGTAGTTCGCGGCCGCACCGAGCGGCCGGTCGAGCGAGACAACCGGGGCAGAGTGCGCTCCTTCGAAATCGATCCGGGTGAGCGCGCCTCCCTGCCGCAGCACAACCCCGCCGTCCTCGAACCAGGCCTGGAGGCCTGGACCCTCGGCAACGGCGCGCACACGCGGATCGGTTTGTCCCTGATTGGCAGCGAAGAAAAGCGGCATGCGGGGAGCAGCCGAAGGGTTCAATCCGGCGAAAGCGGAAGCGCCGCACAGCCACAAGGCCGCGCCGAAAAGCGGGTTAGGAGACATCAGTTCGTCCTCGAACTTCTATCGGCCCCTAACGCCGATTTCTTTACGGATGCAGCGCGGTTTGCGGCCTGTTAGTCGTAGAAGTTACGATCCCACTGGTGTCCGCGAAGAGTATCCAGCAGATCGGAGGGGAGCGGTCCCTGACCAGCCGCCATGATATTGCCGGAAACGCTGGCGACCGACCGCATGCCGGGAATCACGGTGGATACCGCCGGGGACGAAAGGCAGAAGCGGATCGCCACCGCCGGCAGCGCTTCGGGACCGGCCAGCTTCAGATCGGTCAGAATCGCCGTCACTCGGTCAGCAACCTGCTGCTTCCGGTCGCCGCGGAAATAGTGATTACGAAAGTCGCCCTCAGGGAAAACGGTGGCCGGGGTGATGCGGCCGGTCAGTGAACCCTCATCGAAGGGCACGCGCGCGATCACACCGATGTTGTGTTTCAGGCAGGCGGGGAACAGTCTCGCCTGCGCGCTCTGATCGAAGATGTTGTAAATCACCTGGACCGTATCGATCAAACCGGTCTCGATGATGCCGAGGCCTGAATCCGGCTGGTGGTCATTGATAGAAACACCGACCGCGCGCGCCTTGCCGGAAGCCTTCAGCGTTTCGAAAGCGCGGCGCCATTCATCACGGTCAACCCAGTCCGGATTCCAGACATGCAACTGCAGCAGATCGATGGCTTCGAGATTGAGATTGCGGAGGCTCTCCTCCGCGGATTTGAGTATGTAGTCGTAAGGAAAGACTTCCTCGATTCCGATGCCGGGCCGTGCGGGCCAAAGCCGATTCTTCGGCGGAACCTTGGTGGCGACGCGGACGCGGCCGCCGCTTTCGCGAACTACCTGGCCGACGAGGCGCTCGCTAATGCCATCGCCATAGGCCAGCGCGGTGTCGATGAAGTCAATGCCGCCTTCGACCGCCGCCCGCAAAGCCACAAGTGAATCCTGAGTCGAGGCGCCGATCCATTGTTTACCACTGATTCCCCATGCGCCGTATCCAACCTCACTGACCTCAAAACCCGTTCTGCCAAGTTTGCGATGTCTCATCCGCTTTCATTATAGAGGCCGTGCGAAACGGAATAGAATGAAGTCGGGAAGTTATGCGGCGCGTTTTGCTCGGTTTCGTTCTGTTTCTGTTGCCGCTCGCCGCGGCGAATGTGAAGTTATATACGACCGACGGCGATTACCAGCTTGTCCGCGAATATCAGGTTAATGGCGACCGGGTTCGCTACTACAGCGCGGATCGAAACGAGTGGGAGGAGATTCCGACCTCGCTTGTCGATTTGAAAAAGACTGAAAAAGAAGCGGCGGCCAAAGAGGCCGATCTCGACCGCCGCGCCCGTGAGTTCGATGCCGAGGAGCAGGCCGCGCGGGCCGAGCGGGCGGAGCTTGAAAAGATCCCGCAGGACTCGGGGGTCTACAGAATCGAAAACGAGGCGGTTCGAACCATTCCAGTGGCCGACATCACCGTCCACACGAGCAAAGGCCGAAGCATTCTGAAAGTCTTGACGCCCGCGCCCATCATTCCGGGTAAGGCTACGGTGGAACTGAGCGGGGAACATTCGGCCAACGTGGTTCGCGAGAACCGTCCCGAATTTTACTTCCGTCTGGATCAGCAGGAGAGTTTTGGGCTGGTTCAGGTCACTTCGGGCAAGGGAATTCGCGTGATCGAAGAGGTGGAGATCGTGCCGGTTTCGAATGAAAACATGGAGACCCGGACACTGGTTCCGATCTTCACCAAACAGCTCACCGGCGACAACTTCTACAAAGTCTGGCCGCAGGAGCCGCTGAAGCCGGGTGAATACGCGTGGATCGAATATATCGAGGGCAAGATCGACCTGCGCGCGTGGGATTTCCGGATTGAGTAATCAGCTGGCGCGCAGCGCCGCTTCGACTGCGGCTTCGTCGCCGGCTTCCATCGCCGCTTCCATTTTCAGTGAGAGCTGGTCGCGGCCGACGGTGGCGAGCGCTATCACTTTTTTGCTTTTGCGGTAGATGACGGCGGCATCGCCTTTGTCGAGGTCGCCCTGGACTTCGCAGCTGTCCCATTTCGATGCGTGGCCGATGTAGGCGATCGAGACGTCGTAGTGCTGGCTCCAGAAGAACGGCGTGTGCCGGAAAGGGCCGCCGATGCCGAGCATCGTACGCGCGGCGGATTGTCCATGCCGCTGCGCCACGACCCAATGCTCGATGCGGGTCTGTTCGCCCGAGACCGGCTCCGGATATTTTGCGATGTCACCGGCAGCGAAAACGTTCGCGGCGGCGCGGAGTTCCGAATCGACTATGATGCCGTTCTCGACCTTGAGGCCGGCCGCTTCGGCCAGGGCCGTTCGCGGTGACACGCCCACGCCGAGCACTACCATTGCGGCTTCCACCGATTTGCCGTTGCTCAATTCCACTCGATCTTTGTGGATTGCTTTCGGGGTGGTGTTGAAGATGAACTTCACACCATGCTGTTCGTGAAGTTTCCGCACGTAGCGTCCCATCTCTTCGCCGAGGATTTTGGCCAGCGGCAACGGATCCTGGCTGATGACGGTCACATCGAGTTCGCGGGCGCGAAGTGAGGCGGCGACTTCGAGTCCAATAAAGCTGGAGCCGATAATTGCGCAACGGCCGCCCTGCTTCGCCTTTTTGATGATGGCATTGCTGTCGGCGAGCGTACGGAGAAGGAACACGTGAGACTGATCGGCGCCGGGAATCGGTAACGTGCGCGGCTCGGCGCCGGTGGCGAGAAGCAGCGCTCCGTAGCTCAGCGTACGGCCGCTTTTCAGCGATACCTTCTGTTCCTTCGGCTGGATCTTCGCGACCGCATCGTCCAGAATCAGATCAATTTTCTTTTCGGCATAGTAGCCCGGCGGACGGAGCGGGATCCATTCGTCCGGGGCATTGCCGGCCAGGTAATCCTTCGAAAGATTGGGACGGTCCACCGGTCCGGGGGGCTCATTACCGGCGAGCGTGATGGGCCCGGTATAGCCTTTGGTCCGCAGCATCTCCGCGCAGGCGCTGCCGGCTGCGCCCGCGCCGACGATGACGACCGAAGATGGATTCAGCGGGCAGGTTGTCCGGAAATCCGTTTCCTTCTTCGCTTTAATGCGAACGTTGTCTCCGGTGCGCTCGACTTCATAGCAGGAAATCGGATTGAGAGCCGGCGCCGCGATGGCTTCGCCGGTTCGCAGATCGAACCGCGCGTGGTGCCAGGGACAGCGGATGGTTTCTTCGACCACCAGTCCTTCGGCGAGTGGGCCGCCGTAGTGCGTGCACGTGGCCGACGTCGCGAAGACTTCATCGCCCCTGCGCACGAGCAGTACAGGCTCTTCTTCGTAGTGCCCGAGCAGCGGCTGGCTTTCCTCAAGCTTGCTGAATGCAACTCCGGAGTTCAGGTCCGGCCCGGTGAGCGGTTTTTTCTGATCGTCGGCCATTTTCGAGTCCTGGGTTCATTCTAGAAGAAACGCGCGGGATGCGAAACTCGTAGAGATGCATCCTCATGAGAGAAGACCGGTGCGCGTGCGGCGCGTCGATGAGTGTAATTCCGTTCACGAAATTTTTGAACACTGCCTTCCAGCATTCGGCGGCGCGATTCTGCGGCGTGTTTACAGCATTCTGGATCGCGCGATTGCGGCCGGGTGCCCGCTCACGGTATCGGTGGCCGGGCCGGTTACGGTCTCCGGTCAGCATCAGGCCTGGCTCATCCCGCTGCTCGAAGCCGGGTGGGTCGCATACATCAGCACGACGGACGCGGTTTGCTATCACGACGGCCATCGCAGCCTGAATGAACACACGAAAGATCCGATTTACGAAGTGCCGATCTTCGGCGACGACGGCGCTCTGCGCGACGAGAGCGTCATCCGGGTCACCGATATGGGGTTCGATGAAAGCGTGTTGCTGGATCAGGATAAATTCCTGACGGCCGTGCTCACGCGTCCCGAATTCCAGAAAAAAATGACAGGCACCGAACTGCGCAACCGCCTCGGAGCCTATTACGCGGCGCAGGAACATCATGTGGGCGTGAAACCGGGATTGCTCGCGACATGCCATCGCCTGGGAGTTCCGGTATTCGTAGGCGCGCCCGCGGATGGCAGCGTGTTTCTGAACTCCATGAAGCTGTGGGCGATGAAGGAGGCGGGGCTCATCGAGAATTATGCCTTCGATCTCGATCTGCATGCCGAGGTTTTCGAAGCCTGTGCGTATCATCACTGGGGCTTGTTTGAGAGCGATGCGAAATCGATTGCCACGCTGATTCTCGGCGGGGGCGTACCGAAAAATTACAACCTGCAGCCGGAGCCCGCGCTGGGGCAGGTGCTGGGTCTGCCCAACGTCCGGGGTTATGAGTTCGATGTGCAGATCACGACGGCCCCGGTTACGGACGGGTCGCTCTCCTCGTGCCCGCCTGCTGAAGCCGTGACGTGGGGGAAGGTCGATAAGGATACGTACCAGCAATCGACCGAGAGTCTGCCCGCCGATTATTCCATGATGATGCCGTTCATCGTGAAGGCGCTGCTCGAAAAGCACGCTAAGCGTGAGCCGTACCGCCTGTTCGAGCGCCGGGAAGGGCTGGTGGAAAAGCTGAAAGGCGCCGTGGCGGGGAATAAGGAATGGCTGATGGATTCCCTGCACTACCCGGCGCAGAATCCGTGAATCGCGGAATCATTTTGCTGACGCTGCTGGCGTGCGCACTGCTCGAAGTGGGTGGCGACGCACTGGCGCGGCGGGGCATGCACGCGCAATCGCAGGTCGCGCGTGCGGGTTTCTTTGCGCTGGCGGCAGCGGTGCTGTTTGCCTATGGATGGCTGGTGAATCGGCCGCCCTGGTCGTTCGGCGCGCTGCTGGGGATTTACGTCGTGATGTTCTTCGTGGTTTCGCAGGCGATCGCGTGGTCTGCCTTCGGAGAGCGGCCAACAGCGGGGATCTGGCTGGGCGGCGCGCTCGTGGTCGCCGGTGGGATTGTAATGTCGGCGTGGCGCTAATTCAGGAAATAGGTCCGGTAGAGCGTGTCGCGCTGCTTCGGGATGAAACCGGCGTCGCGAATCAGGCGGCGCAGCTCTTCTTCCGTCGCGCGGTGATGCGTGCCGGCGGCGGAGACGACGTTCTCTTCGATCATGACGCTGCCGACGTCATTGCCGCCGAAGCGCAATCCTACCTGGCAGGTCTTGAGGCCGGGCGTGACCCACGAGCTCTGGATATTGAGAATGTTATCCAGATAAATGCGTGAAATCGCGAGTGTCTTCAGGTATTCGACAGCGGTCGCTTCTTCCTTGATAAACCGGCCAAGCGAGGTAAGCTCGCGCTGGAAGGCCCAGGGGATGAACGCCGTGAAGCCGCCGGTATCTTCCTGAATCTGCCGCACCAGATCGAAGTGATTCATGCGCTGCTCGATGGTTTCACCGCAGCCGAACATCATGGTGGCGGTGGTCCGCATGCCGAGCGCATGCGCAGTGCGATGCACGTCTACCCAATCCTGGGTGTTGCACTTCAGGCGGCTGATGCGATGGCGCACGGCGTCATCCAGAATTTCAGCCCCGCCACCGGGAATGGAATCGAGCCCGGCATCCCGCAGCCGCGCGATGGTGTCGCGCAGGCTGAGTCCGCTCACCTCGGCGATATTCGTGATCTCCGGCGCGGAAAAGCAGTGGCACCAGATGTTGAATTTCGCCTTGATGGCGCGCAGCAGATCCTCGTACCATTCGATCTTCAGGTCAGGATGCAGTCCGCCCTGAAAAAGCAGGCCGGTGCCGCCGAGATCAATCGTTTCCTGGATTTTGTCGAAGATCACCTCGCGGGGCAGGATGTAGCCTTCCTGATGGCCCAGCGGCCGGTAGAACGCGCAGAAGCTGCAATACTCCGTGCAGAAGTTCGTGTAGTTGATGTTGCGGTCAATGATATAGGAAACGATGCCATCCGGATGCAGCTTCCGGCGGAGGGCATCCGCCTCCATCCCGATGCCGATCAGGTCATCCGACTCGAACATATCGATGGCTTCCGCGCGCGAAATCATAGGGAAACTACTATTCTAGCGGCAGGCCGGCTATCAGTTTCTTCAGGTTGCGGCCGCAGATGGTGCTGCCTTCGAGCTTGTTGCCATCCGGCCCCTGCCAGTGGGTTTCGAGGTTGATGTAACCGCTATAGCCGTCTTCCTTCAGGGCCGCGATCTGGCCGACCCAGTCAACGTCACGCTTGCCGACCGGCCCCCAGATCGCCTTCCCGCCTTCGATAGTGCAATCCTTCGCGTGCACGTGCGCGATGCGGCGTGAGTCCAGCAGATCGTAGCCGCGCGGGAAAGGCTCTTCGCCCGAAACATAGGCATTGGCGGGATCCCAGACCACCTTCAGATTGTCATGGTCAATGGCGGCGAGGACACGCGCGGTCTCCTGCGCGGTTGCGATATTGCAGGCATGCTCGTTTTCAAGGCCAATAATCAGGTCGTGCTCAGCGGCGCGATCGGCGAGTTCCTGGAGGGCGTCCACAACGCGCTCAAAAACCGCCGGCGGGTCAATCACGCGCCAGTACGAGAACACGCGCACGATTTTTGCGCCCGAACGCTTTGCGATTTCAAACGCGCGTTCCGCAAGGCGCGGCTGATCCTCGAAAGTGTGCTTCGAAGCGAAGATATCCTGCTGGAAGCGTGGATCAACCGGGGGCGCGTCCGGCAGCGTGCACTTCAGGACAGGCGACGCGATCGAAATCACCCGCAGACCGGCGTTGTGGACCACTTCCAGCCCGGCATCGAGCTCGTCATCGGAAAGGTCCATGACGTTCTTACCGTTGATGACGCGCAGTTCGGCGCCCTGCATGCCAAGGCCCTGCATCGCCGCTGTCGCTACCTTGATGTCCGGCGAGAACTCATCGGTAATAGCGCCCACTTCGATTGCTGACATAGCTTACTGTTTCATCCTCTCGAGCTTGCGGTAGAGCGTTTTACGTTCGATTCCCAGAACCTGCGCGGCGCGGCTCTTATTGCCGCCAGTGGCGGCGAGCACGCGGCGGATCTGATCGGCTTCTGTTTCGGCCAGTGTCTCGCCGCCGCCTTCCTTCTGGTCCATGGCCGCGATGGCGTCCTGCACGCTCTCGGCATCGATACGGTCGTTCGGCGCGAGAATTGTCAGGCGTTCGATCAGATGCTGTAACTGGCGAACGTTGCCAGGCCAGGTGAAATTGTTGAGCTCACGCAGTCCGGAATCCGTCATTTTGACATGCCGCGAGTACCGGGTGTTGTACTTGTTCAGGAAGAAGTGCGCGAGCAGCGGCACGTCCGAACGGCGCTCCCGCAGAGGCGGCAACGTGAACGTGATGACGTTCAGGCGGTGCCAGAGATCTTCGCGGAATTTGCCTTCATCCACCATCTTCTGCAGATCGCGGTTGGTGGCGACGACCACGCGCACATCCACGGTTTTCGAGCGCGAGGCGCCCACCGGGCGAATTTCTCTTTCCTGCAAAAAGCGCAGCAGCTTGACCTGAAACGCGCCGTCAATATCACCAATTTCGTCGAGGAAAACCGTGCCCCGGTGCGCGGCTTCGAAGACGCCGATGCGGTCGCGGTCGGCGCCGGTGAACGCGCCGCGCATGGCCCCGAACAGTTCGCTTTCGAGCAGCGTCGGCGGGATGGCGCCGCAATCCACCGCCACGAATGGAAACTGAGAACGATCGCTGTTGCGATGGATCATGCGCGCGACAAGCTCTTTACCTGTGCCGGTTTCGCCTAGGACGATCACGGTCGCGTCAGTGGGGGCCACCTGCGCTACGGTCTTGTAAATTTCGACCATGCGCGTGGAACTGCCGATCATTTCACTTTCCGGGAGGTCTTCCGCCTCCACCTCATCGTCCTCCGGGGTTCGTGCCGCAACGGCCCGCTTGACGGCTTCGAGCAGCGTATCGAGCTCGAACGGCTTGGCGAGATATTCGAAACAGCCGTTGCGAGTCGCGGCCATCACGGTTTCGATAGTGCCTCGGGCCGTCATGAGAATCACGGCGCAGCCGGACTCCTGCTTTTTCGCGGCGTTCAGGATGTCGAGACCAGTCCGCTCGTCGATGTAGATATCGGAGATGACCAGTTGGCAGCCGCCCATCGAGAGGCGCTCAATGGCGTCGCGCGAACTCGAGTAGGCCTCGACAGCGAACCCTTCCATTTCGAGGAAGGTCACCATGGTGGTGCGAACGGACAGGTCGTCTTCGACCAGAATGATCTTTTCGCCGCCTTCCGTCATAGATCCGTCTTGTTCATGCGCGTTTCAGTATCAGTGTGAACCGTGATCCGCGTCCCGGTTCCGACTCCACCTGAATCGACCCGCCATGCTGGACAATGATCTGCTCCACGATCGCCAGTCCAATTCCGGTTCCGGCCTCGCCGGATTGTTCAGCCCGCCTGGTTCGATAAAACTTTTCGAAAATGCGGCCGACTTCCTTTTTATCCATCCCGATTCCCTGATCTTCCACCGAAAGGCGTACGGGATCTTTCCTATTATCATCTCCACCGCTCACCGCAACACGCACCCGCGTATCGGAAGGCGAATATTTGATGGCATTGGTTAGCAGGTTGTAGACCGCATACTCCATCAATTCGGAGTCGCCGAGGATACCGGTGGAGGGAAGTGCCGCAATTTCGATCGCGATGTTCTTGGCGTCGGCGAGCGGTTGTGCGCGGGAAGCGCAGCGTTCCACAACGTGCTCCAGACCGAACCGCTCCCGCTTCATTTCCATCTGTCCGGCGGAGAGCCGCTCCACGCTGAGGAACGTCTCAATCATGCGGGCGAGGCGCTTCGACTCCGAATTGATCAGGTCCGCCATCTCCCGCCGTTTATTCTCCGGCATGGAGCCGTAGCGGCTGATCAGCTCACTCGAACCCTGGATGGCCGTGAGCGGCGTGCGAAGTTCGTGGATCGCGAACTGCATAGAGCGCTGGTAACGCTGTTTGTCGGTTTCCGCCCGAACGAGTTGGCGGCCCACCAGACGGTATTTCCAGGTAGCAGCGGCCGCCGCGCCGAACACCGCCGCGAATGTGCCGGGCATCCATGGCCAGACGCGGCCATGAGAAAACGAAACGCCGGGGAGAAGCTGAGACGCGATAATCACCCCGAACGCCGCGAGACTGGACGGCCATCCCGCGGCCAGCAGGAACGCCGCCCCTGCGGCAAAACCGAGCCCGAATGCGGCGAACACAACCCAGGTCAGCGGCACATCCACCAGAAATGCGTGGCGCGCGATGGTCTCGTACGCGTTGGCGTGAAATTCAATGCCCGGCATGGCAATGCCATTCGAATAGGGCGTCATCCAGCGGTCGCTGACCGTCTGTGCTGTCACGCCCGCGAAGACAACCTTGCCCGCGAAACGCGTGGCGAGCGCGGGATTCCGGTCCAGTTCGGCAACGGTAACTCGCGGAATGCCGTTCATGGAGGGGGGCGTGTAGCGAATGCGCATGACGCGGCCGCTGATGTCGCTCGAAGGGATGTGAGTCGGCCCGACCGCCAGATCGTCCGGCGATTCCAGAATCGTTGAGTCTTTTACGGCCGCGTAGGTGGCGAGGGCGAGCGCCCAGCGGCGCACCTGCGCACCTGCTTTTTCGAGTGGAATATCGCGGCTTACGGCATCGAATTTATCGAGATCCGCGTGAACTTCGCCTATGGCGACAGCATGCCTGCGAAAACGCGGGATCGGATCTTCCCACGTTCCGTTCGCTAGCAGATCGCTCGAGAGCACGAGATTCCGGGTTGCCGCGAATGCCTGCTCGAGCGAGTCATCGGTGGGGCTTTGATCGGGAAGAATCACGTCAACGGCTACGGCGGAGGGATGCGCCGGAGCGATCTTCCGGAGACCATCGCTCAGTGCCGCGCGAATACCGGTAATTCCGCCGTATTTTGTCAGCGTTTCTTCATCGATCGCGAGAATGATGGTTTCGGGCTGCCATGGCGCCGGCGATTCGAGACGGAAAAGGAAATCATAGGCGTGCTGATCGAACTCGCGGCCAGGCGCCGTCCAGCTCAGCGCGAGCGCCGCGACAGCAGAACCCAACATGAGAACGGCGAGCGTCACATAGGCTTTCCCCTGCATCGGCTGGCGCTTCACGCAAAGAAAAATGGGCGAAGCAATCTGCTTCGCCCACGTAATGTCCGTACCACAGTCACGCTTATTTGCCGGCTGGCGGCCTCGGAACCGAGCTGCCGGAGGCCGGAGGACGCGCTGCGGGAGGCGGTGTCGCCTTCGGAGGCGCGGAGGTTGTGCCCGGCGCGGGCGCCGCCGTGGTGGTGGATGCCCCGGTCGAAGGATTCGCTTTGTCGTACTCCTCGACGACCTGTTTCGTGATGTCCATCGCGCTGCCGCAGCAGACCAGATTGTTCGGCTGGCTGCTGACGTCAAACACCAGCATGATCTGGTTCTCCTGCGCTACCTTCGTAGTGGCCTGCACCAGCTTGGTATAGATTCCCTGCACCATGCGATCCGAGTCTTCCTGGTAATCCGTCTGGGCGTCCTGTTGGTCGCGCTGCAGTGAGGTCTGGAGCCGGTTGATCTCGGACTCGAGATTCGCTTTGGCTTCGTCGCTCAGGGTAGCCTGCGTCTTCTTGAGCTGATCCTGCTTCGTCTGGAGTTCCTGGGCGCGCTTCTGAAATTCCTGCTGCCTGGGACCGTACTTTTTGTCGAGCGCGGCGATCTGTGCCTTGCCCTCGCTGGTTTGGGCGACTGCCTCCTGCATGTTGATCAGCGCCACCTTGGTTGCCTGGCCCCACAGGCCCGCGCCGGAAAACAGCGCCAGAGCGGGGACCAGCAAAAACTTCATTGTTCTGTTCATCTGGATTCCTCTATTGTCTCAACTATTTGCCGGGGCCGGTTTTTGGCGCACCGGTCTTCGGAGCGGGCGCCGGAGTCGACTTTGGCGTGGCGCCGGCCGCAGCCCCACGCGCGGCCGGGGGCTTCGTTGCCGCCGGAGGCGTGCCCGATGGAGCCGGCGCCGCGCCGGGCGCCGCCACTACGCCGCCATTGGCCTTCTCATAGGCCGTCACGATGGGCGCGATGATGTTCAGCGAAGCGTCTCCGTAAATCAGGTTATTGGGGTTGGCGCTGCTATCGATCACAAACGTGATCCCGTTTGCCGCCGCGTACTGATTGATGATCTGCTGCAGTTTGGGCACGATAACGGCGAGTTGTTTGTTCTCCTCATCCTGGAGGTCCTGCTGGGCGTCTTCCTGCCGGCGCTGCAGTTTCGTGGTGAGGTCCTGGATCTCGGCCTGAGCCGCCGTGAGGGCCGCCGGGCTCAAAGTGGCGCGGTTCTTCGTGAACGCATCCTGCTTCGCCTGAATATCTTTGGCCATCTGATCGATTTCGGCTTTGACGGGCGTGAACTTCGTATTGATCGCCGCGGAAGCCTTCTTGCCGTCCGTTGTGGCCAGGACGGCCTGCTGCATGTTGATCATGGCGAACTTCTGCGCCTGGGCCGCTCCCGTTCCGAGCACGAGAACCAGCGCGGAGAGAGAAAGCAGCCGATTACTGAATCTGAGCATTACTGGGTTCAATCCTGGTTAGAATCCTTACATCTTACCGCTAGAACGTCCTTCCGATGGTAAATCGGAAGGTATTCTTTTTTTCAAAATCCGGAAAGGCCTGAGAGTAGGTGTTGATCGCGCTCGAGACAGTGGCGCCGTTAGGCATCGTGGAAGGATCGAGAACAATGGGACCCTGGAGCACCTGCTGGACCGTAGTGGGGTTATACGCCCAGTAAATCCGGAACGGCGCCTGCACGATAGGCAGAATCACCGAAAGTTCCAGGCCCACGGACGAACGAATGGCCTGCGTGCCGGGAGCGATCAGCACTTTGTCGGTAAAGCCAGCCGAGGGGAACTGGTTGTTCAGATTGATCACCTGACCGTTATTCACCTTGAGCTGGTTGGTGTACATGATTTTGTTCATCCCGATGTCCATGAAGGGCGACAGCGTCACTGGTCCAATGATCGGGATCCGGTATTCGGCGTTCAACACTGCCTGCGTATCGCCACCGGGAGTAATGATCTGGTAAACGGGCACCGGCAGCGACACCTGAGTATTCACGAGCTGTCCGTTGATAAGCGTCTTCTGCGAGCGGTAGGTGCCATCCGGATTCAGGATCGGTACGCTCGCGCTGCTGGGCAGGTAGGCAACCGGCGTGATCTGGAAGAATTCAAACCCTCGCACATCGTTTTCGCCACCGAGGAAGGTGCGGGCGAACGGAGGGACAACTTTGCCGCCGTAGCCGAGTTCCGTGGAGCCGAGGAAGTGAAACGCGAGCACATTCCGCTGCCATCTCGGGCTGCGATGGTAGTACTGGATATCGATCGTCGGCTTAACCATGTTCACGTTCGCCCCAAGCACGCTGCCATCCAGCTCGACCGATGCAAAGATACTGGCGCCCGCCGTCGGGTTCAGATAGTTATTTCGCGAATTGTAACTGTACGAGGGAATGATCTTGGCCGTCTTGATGCCGCTCAGCGAATTCGGGCCGGCGACGCCTTCGAAATTCAGATACGTGAAATAGTTGGTGGCGCCGATGGATTCCGTCCGGATGCTGGAATCGTCGTAGCCGATCGACAGTCCGAGGCGGGCGAAGCTGCGGCGCAGCGGATAGCTGAAGGAGAGAGCGACGCCTTTGGAGTTCTGGACGTAATTCAGAACGTTGGCGCTGCCGAGAGCGTTATAGAACGCCGTGACGTCCTGCCCGGAAAGCAGCGATTCCTGCACGCCCTGATCGTAAGCGTAGCGCCGGAGATAAACCTGCAGGCCGACCTGAAACGGACGATCGAACAGGTAGGGCTCGGTGAAGCCCGCCGAGATGTTCGTCATCAGCGTACCGACCTGGCCGCCAAGGCTGAGCGTTTCACCCAGTCCGAGGAAGTTGTTGGTCGAGTAATTCAGGCCGACGAACGATCCCGAGATTCCGGAAACGCCGCCGTTGAGGCTGATGGAGTTGCGGCCCCGCTCGCGGACCTTCAGCGTGATATCGACCGTGTTGTCGCCATTGCGCTTCAGCGCGTACGACTCGTCTTCTTTCAGGGTTTCGAAATAGCCGAGCTGATTGAGACGCAGGATGCTGAGATCCCAGAGCTGCGAGTTATACGCATCGCCTTCGTCGAGCATCAGCTCGCGGCGGATGACTTTATCGCGCGTCGTGGTATTGCCGGTGAAATCGATGCGGCGAATGAAGAACTGCTTGCCTTCGTCGACGTTCATCGTGACGTTGATCTTATCGGTATTCGGAACGAATTCGGTTTCCGGCTCGCCGACGTAATCGATGTATCCGTACTGGCTGTAGAGCTTGGTCAGGTTCTTCATGCCATTACGCATTTTTTCGTTCGAGAACGCCATTCCGGGACGCAGGCCGAATACGTAAGTCAGAAAGTCGGTGGAGCGGAACAGCTTGACGCCCGTGAAGTCCATCTTGCTGAGGTAGTATTTGCGGCCCTCCTCCACGGGGATGGTGATGTCTTCGGCGCTGCCGAGATGGTTTTCCTTGAGCAGCGGGATATGGAACTGGCCATGCGCGCCACCGGTGGCCCGCAGCTTCAGGGTTTGATCCAGCACTTTGGCCTGCGCGTAACCGGCGTTCCCATAGGCGTCACGGATCCGTTCTTTGTCTTCCTCGAGCTTTGCCTCATCGAAGGTTTTGGGGAAGAGCTCCTCGAAGAAGATCGAGTGCGGGATGCCGATCGGCTTCAGGTTCTTCATGGCATTGATCACCTCGCGGCGGCTGAAAGCTTTGTTGCCGACGATGCTGATCCTGCCAACCGAGACTTTCGGACCTTCGTCCACCACGAACGCGACCTCCAGGGAGGTCGGCGGCACCTGGTGGAGTTCCGGGGTCACCGTCGCAAACTGGTGTCCGCGATCCGCCAGCAACTGCTTGATGACGACCGCCGCGCGATTGATGACGTTCGGGTCGTACATCGATTCCTGCACCATGCCTACCTTGCGCTCCTTGAGCGCGTCGAGCACGTCGGAAATGGACGCCGATTTGAGACCCGGATAAGTGATATTGCGGATCATCCGGCGTTCGGTCAGAACGAACCGGACAATGAGACCGCCCTGCTCGCCGCGCTCGGTTTCGAGGCTGATGTCGTCAAAGCGGTTGGTATTCCAGAGCGCCATGAAATCCCGGCGCATGGTGTCTTCGTTGAAAACGTCGCCCTTGCGGCTGAAGATCAGGGCGCGGAGTGTATCCTGCGGCACGCGGCGGGATCCGCGGAATTCGATGGCTTCAATCACGTCCGGCGCAAGTTTTTCTCCGGGAGCAGCGGGATTGGCGGCCGCGGGAGCAGGCGTTTCAAACTGCGGAGCCTGCACCGCGGGCGGCGTTCCAGGCGCGGCAGCCGGCGGCGCTTGCAGCGGACGGTTCGGCGGCGCAACAGGCGCCCGGTTCGCCGGCGCGTTCGGGGCTGCCTGCGGAACGTTCTCGAAAGGATTGTTGTTCTGGTTCGCGGGGGCCGGCGGCCGCGTATTCTGCTGCGGCGCGTTCGGCTGCGGCTGCTGGGCGAACAGCAACGGCCCGGCGATCATCAGACCGCCAAGACAAACCAGGACCTGGGTCAGGCGCGCAGGCCTGAGTGAAATCATGAAACCGGGTTCCTTCCCATCGTGCAAGAATTCAGGGACGCATCTCGATTGCACCGCGTTCCCTATGCACGTCGACGCGCCAATTGGCGATTTCTACATTCTACCGGACTTGCTACGCTGGCTCAATGTGACTCCGGCGCACAGGTGCCGTTGAACCGTCACTCAGTATGAACCACGGCTCGCTGCCGGGCGGTGGTCTTCGCCTTTCCTTTACGCCGGCCGGGCCACTGTTTTGCGCCGCCCCGAGCCTCGCCGAATGTTCTTGTCCTTAGTTTCGCAAATTCATTTGCGACAATCACAACGTGGACAACCGGCGCATGTGCCCGAACTGCCGGGCGTTCATCACCACCTCGGATCGCGTATGCCCTTATTGCCAGGCCCGCGTGGGGCCGCGCGCCATTGACCGGCGGAGTTCCGCGGGCGCTTTGGGGGGGCTCATCCCGGCGGCGCACTTCACCACCGTCCTGATCCTGCTGATCAATATCGCGCTCTACGGAGCCAGCGCCTGGCTGAGCGGATCCTTTGGCGACATGAATCCGCGGGCGCTTTGGGTTCTGGGCGCCAAGCTGGGCCCCAGTATCTGGATCGACCATCAGTACTGGCGTTTGGTTACGGCAGGATTTCTTCATGGCGGGCTGATGCATATCCTGTTCAACGGCTATGCGCTGTTTATCATCGGCTGTCAGATTGAGGAGTTGTTCGGGACGCCACGCTATCTGGTCATCTATTTCGCCGGCAGCGTGGCCGGCTTCTGGCTCAGCGCCCGCATGAACCCGATGCTTTCGATCGGAGCTTCCGCCGGGATCATGGGACTGATCGGCGCGATTGTCGCTTTCGGACATGTGAGCGGCACGCAGGTCGGCCGAATGATCCGGAATCAATACCTGGGGCTGCTGGCGATCAACCTGGTCTGGGGCTTCCTGCCGGGCATGGCGGTCGATAACTGGGCGCACATCGGCGGTTTTCTGGCGGGCCTGGCGATCGCCTGGGTTTGCGGAACGCCGGCGCGGTCAACCGAGGCGAAGGAAGCGATGTGGCGCGCCCTCGCCGCCGGATGCATTCTCGTGACGGCCTGGAGCTTCTGGCTGATGTATTCGCACTTCCCGTCGCCCGATGAGCTCCGCCTGTTGTTCCGGGCGGGGGCCTGACGCGGGCACCTGGCGCCGGCGAATCCGACTAACCCAGCATCGAATCTGACTAACCCAACATCTGGAGCAGCGCCTGCATGTACCCGAATGCAAAGGCGAAGGCCTGGGCACCGCCCGTGTCGCCGGGGATGGCGGGAACGTGGTCCGGCATGATCATGTACGGGTAGCCGACTTCCTGGTACGTCTTCAGAGCTTCGATCATGTTCACGCTGCCCACATCCGGAAACGTCTCCTGGAAGTCGCTGAACCCGCCGTGGATATTCCGGAAGTGAACATTAAAAATCTTTTTTCGTGACCCGAAGTAGCGGATCACATCGTGGATTTCCCGATTCGGATCCTTCAGCATCTCGGAAATCGTGCCCTGGCAGAAATTCAGGCCGTGATACGGGTTTTCGTGCATCGCGATGAATTTCTTCAGGCCGGCGGGCGATCCCAGAACGGTGTGAACACCCCTGTAGCCTTCCGGCTCCGGCATCCCAGGATCGTGCGGATGGCACGCAATTCGAATCTTCTCCTCCGCCGCAACCGGTACTACCCGCGCGAGGAAGTAATCGATCCGCTCCCAGTATTCGTCGGCGCTGACGGGTCCGGCTTCGGTGAGCTTGTCGTTATCGGTTAGCTGCGCCACGGCTTTCTGGTAGTTCCAGGTACTGTAGGTGCTTTCGCCGCGTCCCGGCGTGCGCCCGATCCGCACCACGCCCAGAATACTCATGTTGTATTTCACGGCGGGGATGCCGGCCTTCGCGCAGTTGCGAATCATCTGCTGGATCTGCTCGATCTGACGGTCGCGCTCGGGACTCTTGCCCATCATGATGGATGCCATCGGATGCTTTGCAATGTAGGCGGAGGGCAGAGGGACGGGAACCATATCCAGGGTGATGCCGTGCTTCGCGACGCGATCCCGAAGGCGCGACAGGCCGTCGACCGACCATTTTTCGTCGAGCTGGGGTGAGATTTCACCACTGCAGATGTTCTTCACGCCGAGTGAAGACATAACGCTCAGCACGGAATCCTTATCCGAATGCTGGGTGCCGATCCGCATAGTGGCTTTGCGTCCGGGTTCTGCCGGTTTGCCCCAGGTATAAGCGGGCACGCTTTGTGCGAGGGCAGCGGGGGTCAGGGCGAGAGCACCGCCGGCGGTCTGGAAAAACCTGCGTCTGTTCATGGTGATGTGTTGTAGGTATATCAGAAATCATCGCGCGGAAAAAGCCGCCCCGGGCTTGCCTCAGACCCGTGGTGTGCGTCATATTGAAATCAGACCGCCGAACCTGATGTAGAGCGCTGCCATTTCCGGTTTCCGCTGGCCCCGTTTCCCGGGGCGAAGTGTTCGGGTGTCCGTATGCGAAACGACACACAGCGGATAGAACCAAATGACGGCGGAAACCTACCAGCTTCTGTTCTTCACCGAGCTTGCGGGCCTCCCTGTCTTCGATCTGAAGCATCGGCGCATCGGACGCGTGCGCGATGCCGCCATCGTCCCCCTGATTCATCCGGCGCGTGTTGACCGTTTCCTCGTGGGGGCCGGATCTTCCTGGCTTTCGGTGCGATACGACCAGATCGCCACCATTTCGCTGAAGGGCATTCATCTCTCGAACGAAAGGCTTTATCCCTACCACTCGGATGAATACATGCTGCGGATCAAGCGGGACCTGCTTGATCAGCAGATCATCGACGTGAACGGCCGTAAAGTGGTGCGGGTGAATGACGTCACGTTCGAGATCCAGCGCGATGAGCGGGAGTCCCTCATGGTGCTGGAAGTGGATGTCGGGGTCCGCAGCATTTTCCGCCGTCTGATGCAGGGTGCGGCCCCGCCCAGGCTGGTACGCCGGCTGCAGCGGCCCATCGCGCCGAATTCGATTCGCTGGGAGTTCTGCAATATCGTCGAAGCCGATCCGCAGCGCCGCCTCCGGCTGAACATCTCGCACGATAAGCTCGAAACGCTGCACCCGGCCGATCTGGCGGACATCGTCGAAGAACTCTCGCCCGACGACCGCCAGGCCATTATCGGCACTCTCGACAGCGAAGTGGCCGCCGACGCGCTCTCGGAGATCGACCCGAAGATGCAGGCGAGCATCCTTGAAGGGCTGGAACCCGAAGTAGCCGCCGGCATCATGGACGAGATGGCGCCAGACCAGGCCGCCGACGCTCTCGGCGAGCTCGAGGAGGAGACCTCCGCCGGGATTCTGGAGGAGATGGATACCGCGCCGGTCTCCGAGGTCCGGGAACTGCTCGAATACGACGAGGACACCGCCGGCGGCATGATGAACACTGACGCCATCGTGCTGAGCGAGGAGACGCTGCTCGCCGACGCCATGGACCAGCTTCGTGAGCATGGCGATGCGCTCGAAAGCACGCACGCGGTTTTTCTCTCCGACCAGGCGGGCCGCATTACCGCGCAGGTGCCGGTCGCACGTCTGGTCCTGGGCGATGCGCGGAGTCCGCTGCGCGCGCTGGCGGAGGGCCGCCTGATCTCAACGCGCGCGGACGAGACGCAGAAGCGCGTCACCGAATTGTTTGACAAATACAACCTGCTGGCTCTGCCGGTGCTCGAGGAAGACGGCTCGCTCGCGGGCGTGATCACCGCCGACGACGTTATATCGGTTCTGAGGAAGAGATAGGATGGCGGGATTCCTCAGCCGCTGGCGGCGGCACCTCGTTGTCTTTCTGGCCGTGCTTGGGCCCGGCTTCATTACCGCCATGGTCGATAACGACTCGGGCGGCATCCTCACGTATTCTCAGGCGGGCGCGCGCTGGGGCTATCTGCCGTTGTGGACGCTCGCTCCCATCACGCTGGCGCTGATCGTTTCCCAGGAAATGTGCTCCCGCATGGGGGCGGTAAGCGGCAAGGGCCTGTCGGATCTGATCCGCGAAGAGTTCGGCCTGCGAATCACGTTCGTGATCATGGCGCTGCTGGTTCTCGCCAACATGACGAACATCATGGCCGAATTCGCGGGCGTCGCGGTGTCGCTCGATATTTTCGGCGTCAGCAGATACATTTCCGTACCCATTGCCGCCCTGGCCGTTTGGTTCCTGGCCGTGATGGGGAGCTACGAGAAGGTGGAGAAGGTCTTCCTGTTCGCCTGCTCGATTTTTGCGGTTTACATCGCCGCCGGCATTCTGGTGAAGCCCGACTGGGGACAGGCCATGATCAACAGCGTGAAGCCGAAGCTGATTTTCGATGGCGGCTACATCACCATGCTGATCGCGATGGTCGGGACAACGATTGCGCCCTGGATGCAGTTCTATCAGCAGGCGGCCGTGGTGGAGAAGGGAATCACGGCGAAAGAATACCGGGAATCGCGGATCGAAGTGGTGGTTGGCTGCATCCTGACGTCCGTTATCGCGTTCTTCATCATCGTGGCGTGCGCGGGCGCATACCGCGACAATCCCACCGATATCGAGAGCGCCCGGCAGGCCGCGCAGGCCCTGAAACCGTTCGGTCCGTATGCGTTCCTTCTTTTCAGCGCGGGGCTGTTGAATGCGTCGCTGTTCGCGGCCTGCATTCTGCCGCTTTCGACGGCCTATTCCGTCTGCGAAGGCCTCGGTTTTGAATCGGGCATCAGCAAGAAATGGAAGGAAGCGCCGATTTTTTACTGGCTCTATACGATTCTCATCGCTGGCAGCGCGCTGCTAGTCATCATGCCAGGGTTCGACATGGTGAAGAACATCCTGCTGTCGCAGGTGCTGAACGGCATGCTGCTGCCGTTCATTCTGATCTTCATGATTCTGCTCGTGAACAGGCAGGGGATCATGAAGGAATGGGTGAATTCGCGGTTTTATAACGTGGTGGCATGGGCCACGGTCGTGATCGTGATCGGCATGACGGTGGCGCTGATGGGAATTACAATTCGGAATCCACAATGATCGACGAACAGGCTTTTCGCAAACACGCCGAACAGGCGATCGAACAATTGCAGCGGGCGCTCGAAAAGGCGATGGACCGGTACGAGTTCGAAGTGGACAGCAACCAGGGGGCGCTCACGATTGAATTCGAAGATCCGCCCGCGCGGTTTGTGGTGAGTCCGAATGCGCCTGTACGCCAGATCTGGGTTTCGGCGCGAGTGAAGAGCTTTAAACTCGATTGGGATGAGGCGCGGAATGCCTTCGTACTCGGCGGAAAAGACCTCAAAGAGCTGATTGCGGGAGTGATCGGCGAGCAACTGGAAGAAGAAGTCACGCTCTGATGAGATTCACGGCCAACCCACGATCGAATAACTGGTGCTGCGCCCGCGTGCCGGATTCTGAATGAGAATGCCAAGGCCGGCAAGAGCCAGGATGTCGCGGTAAGCGGTATCCTGCGAACACTTCGCCAGCTTCGCGTATTTCGATGTCGTCAGTTTGCCTTCAAAGCCGTCCAGATAGCGATGAAGCACACTTCGCTGGCGCTCATTGAGAGGAAGGGCGTCGAGTTTTTCCCGGAACCGCGCCCGGTTTAGAGCGGCCGCGGAAGTTTCGCCGGACCGCGCGATTGCCCGGCTCAGGCATCGTAGAAACCATTCCAGCCAGGGCGTCACTTCAAGGGTTCCCCGTTGAGTCCTTTTGAGAATCTCGTAGTAGTCGTCCGGCTCGTCCCGTATTTGGGCCGACATGCTGTAAAAGCGCTGAGAATCGTTTTCCGATCGGGTGAGTTGCATGTCGGCGATGGCGCGCGCGATACGTCCATTGCCATCATCGAACGGATGCAGAGTGACGAACCACAGGTGAGCCAGGCCAGCCTGGATGACCGGATCGATATTCGTTTCCCGATTGAACCAATCGAGGAATCTCGCCATATCTGCATCCAGCCGGATGGCTGGTGGCGCTTCGTAATGCACCTCCTCCCGGCCGATTGGACCGGGGACGACCTGCATCGGGCCATGCGCGTCATCGCGCCAGCGGCCGGCAGCAATCTTCAGGAAGCCACTACGGCCGGCCGGAAACAGAACACTGTGCCAGCCGAAAAGGCGATCTTCCGTGAGTGGGTCGCGATAGTTCGTTGTGGCATCGATCATCACCGAGACAATGCCCTCGACGTCCCGGTCGATGGGTTTCAGGCCACCAATGTCGACTCCCAGACGGCGCGCAAGGGAGGAGCGAACTGTCTCGGGGTTCAGTCTCTCGCCCTCAATTTCGCTGCTTTTCACGACGTCTTCGGTGAGTGCCTTGAGAACAGCATCCTGACGGGGGGGGTAAATCCCAGCGCGCGCATCTGGCCACGAAGCTCACCTTGTTGGTGACGAACCTCAGCCACCAATCGGAGCAAGACTGCGCTGTCCCAGCGAAAGTCTGGCCATTCGCTGTCCTGATAGATGTACCGGGTCATAATCTCCGCGCAGTCAGGGCTAATTTCCGCATTTGTGCGGATATTACGGCGGTGATTCTCCGCACACAAGGCTCACCACTCGATTTCCTCGCCGCCTTCCAGAGGCAGCGAGAGAATGGCGTCCGTTCCAGCCGGCCACTGAAACGGATAGAGCACTCCGTCGTGGAGCTTTCGCACCCTGAGCTTCGGGAGTACTTCAGAGGGGTTGCCCTTCGCCTGCGTGATCGCCTGCCGGATGCTGACCGATCTCTGCAGGTCAGTCAGGACGCCGTTCAGCCGCACGCGAATATAGGCGTTGATACCGCTGCCGTGGGGGAGAACGGTGTAGGAATGCGGGTCGGCGGTTTGCAGGTACTTCGCGGCGTCGGTCTGGAATGCAGCGACGGAATTGTGCAGTTCTTCGGAAGTGCGCGCTGAAAAAACGACAAAGTCGAAATCGTTGGCCGAGACTTTCGTCATCATGTAGAGTTCATACCAGCGGGCGGAGGGGCCGAACTCGAACCGTTTGACCGAAGTCGTATCGGGATGCTGCACCTGGTCGCCGATGTGAATCTCCGCGCTTCGGGGCACAAGCCGGTAACCGGGTCCGCTCTCCTGCGGCGCGAAGTCATACCAGTCGACTTCGTAGCCGATGATTTCGGGCTTCGTCCTGACGTCCACATCGAGCGTCCCGGGCTTCGATCCCTCCGAAACACTCTGGATTTCGGCCAGCGGGCCGTCAGGCAGTGTGGTCCCGGGCTTGACGACCGGCGCAACAACCCGAAGCGAATTCACCGGCGTCAGGTCATTGCGGGCCTGCAGCAATTGGGTTCGTTTTGGAATGCTGAGCGGCAATGCGTCCACAATATTGGCCGCCAGACGAGCCGATTCGTTCACCGGCAGGCAACCAGCGGTCTCAAGGCCGAGCGTCCACGAATACAGTTCCTGCGCCGTCATTGCCTCCATCACCTCGCGCGTCACGACGACACGCGCCCCCGTTCGGCCTTTGCGCTCAATAGCCAGCCCGTGGGGGGAAGCCGTACAGATCGTCTTTTTCGGAATCCGTGGGATTGGGAGCAGCGCCCGGACTACGGTGCCGTCCTTCGGCCCCGGCGGGATCATCATCGCTGGCGCGGTCAGCCGGAACGCCGGAACGGGATGGATACAACCCGCGCCCAAGAGAGCCGCCGCGGTCATCAGGAGCACAGCTGGTGAGAACCGAAACATAAAAATCGCAAAATGGGGCTTGCAATTGCCCCCACAATAGTACTAAATAGTTAGTATGCGTCGCAAGAGCACTGTCCTCACACAGCAGGAACTGGAAATCATGAAGGTCGTCTGGGAGCACGATTCGGTCACGGTCAGAGAGGTGTACGAAACGCTGCTGAAGCGGCGTAAGGTCGCCTACACCACCGTGATGACCATGATGAAGATCCTCGAGCAGAAGAAATATCTCAGGAAGAACCAGACGGAGCGGGCTCATGTCTACCGGCCGGCGCAGCCTCGCCACAAGGTGATCGGCGGCCTGGTGCGCGAGTTCGTCAATCGTGTTTTCAACGGATCGGCCGAACCGCTGCTGGTTCACCTGGTGGAAGAGCACGATCTTTCGCGGGAAGACCTCGAGGAGATCGCGCTGCTTCGCAATCAGGAAAAGGGAAAGGAAGAAAAGGAATGAACGCGCAGCTGATCTGGAGCGACGTACTGGCCTACTCGCTGCAGGTCGGCCTGCTGGTAGGCGCGGGCGCCGCTATTCCGGCGTTGTTCCGCATTCGCGCGCCCCGCGCCCGGCTGCTGTTCTGGCAGATTCTGCTCGCCGCCTGTATCGCGCTGCCGTGGGTGCGGGGATGGAAACAGGAAGTAGTGGCTGGCACCGTCCAGCAAATCCGCGTGCTGGCTGAGGTGGCGCCGGTGACCGGCTCGCCCATTACGCCGCGAACCATTCCCTTCACCACCATCGCGCTTTGGGCGATTGCCGCCGGCATCGCGATCCGGCTGGGGAATCTCGCGCTCGGCCTGCTGCGGCTTCGGGCGTACCGCCACCGCGGGTGTCCGCTCGCCCGCGAACTGCGGATACCCGGCATCCCCGGCGATGTCGAAATCATGCTTTCGAATGACGTCGCCGGACCCGTTACCTTTGGCTGGCGCGACCCGGCCATTCTGCTGCCCGCTGGATTTCCCTCACTCAGCGTGGCCATGCGGGAGGCGATTCTCTGCCATGAGCTGGTGCACGTGGAGCGGCGTGACTGGCTTCTGACTCTGGCCGAAGAACTGTTCCGCGCCGTGCTCTGGTTCCATCCCGCGGTTTGGTGGGTGATCGGCGAAATCCACCTCGCGCGCGAGCAGGCCGTGGACGAATCCGTTCTCGAAACCACGCAGGCTCGCGAACCCTACATGGACGCGCTGCTCGCGATGGCAGGCGTTGCAACTGGCCCGTCCGCCGACCTCGCGCCGGCACCCATGTTCCTGCGGAAGCGGCATCTGAAAAAGAGACTGATGTCCATTGTGAAGGAGGTTCGGATGAAGAGAGTTTCCGGAACGCGACTGGCGTGTCTGACGGGGGCGGCCATGATGACGATCCTGGCGGTCGGCTGGATGGTAACCGGGATTTTTCCGCTCGCCGCCGCGCCGCGCTATGCCAATGACGGCGCCGGGGTGACGGTGAATGCAGGGTCGTCGCACCTGGTGCATCGCGCGCCCGTGCCTTATCCTTCTGAAGCCCGGACGCATGGCATCGAAGGTACGGTGGTCGCGCAGCTTCGCCTCGATTCGAACGGCGAAGTAGCGGACGCCTCCATTCTGAGCGGCCCTCAGGAACTCCGCAAAGCCGTGCTCGAATCCGTGCTGGCCTGGCACTTCGAAAAGAGTGACGCCGCCACGCCGCAAACGATCAGCGTGCAATTCGCGAAGCCGACCAGTCCGCCTCAGGCGCTGCCGGCACCGCCGCCCGCGACGGCTGTTTTCCGGACGCAGTCAGTCACGACCGCGAAGATCCGGCACATCATCATCAACGATCTTCCCGATGGAATGCGCGACTCGCTTCGCTCGACGCTGCCCATCCATGAAGGAGAAGACTGGTCGGCCGCCGCATTATCGGCAGTCAATCAGTCGGCAAGAAATTTTGATTCCCATTTAGAGAGCTCTGTGCGGCGTGATCCTCAGGGGGAGTTCGATATCGTAATCGGCCTGCCGGCCGCGGTGCAGGTGGCCGCGAACACCTTGCGCGCGCAGAACCCGGATGAATCCGACGTGATGCGCGTGGGCAAAGGCGTGATGGCACCAGAGCTCATCAGCAAAGTGGAGCCGCAATATACCGAACAGGCGCGTGCGGCGAAGTATGAAGGTTCGGTCCTTCTGAGCATCGTCGTTGGTACCGATGGTCGTGCCGCTGATCTGAAGGTCGTCAAGAGCCTGGGGATGGGCCTGGATGAAAAGGCAATTGAGGCTGTCGAGCAGTGGCAGTTCCGCCCGGGAATGAAGGCGGGTGTGCCGGTGAAAGTCCAGGCGCAGATTGAAGTGAACTTCCGAACTCTCTAAAGAGGACTCCATGGACACCACGCAAATTTTGTGGAACATCACGGCGTACGCGCTGCAGATCGGCTTACTGGTGGGAGTCGGCGCGGCAGTTCCCGCGCTGGTCGGCTTGCGCAACGGCAGAGCGCCCGCGGCGAGACTACTCTACTGGCAGGCGCTTCTCGTGGCCTGCATCGCGCTGCCGTGGATGCGTCCCTGGCAGACGGAGGTCATTACCGTTTCGCGCGGTGCGCTGGCGGCAACCACCATCATTTCCGGGCCGGCGGCTCCGTTTGTGGCTCACCGCTCACTCCCCTCATCCGCGAGCATCGCGTTGTTGATTCTGGGGGCAGGCGCGGTTCTGCGCGCGCTGTGGCTGTTGTTCGGATTCCTCAAGCTTGCCCGCCATCGCCACCGTGGTGTGGAACTGCCCCTGCCGCCCGAGTGGAACGGAATGGCCAGCGGCGCCGCCATCCTCCTTTCCGAAGAAGTCGACGGACCCGTCACATTCGGCTTCTTCCGTCCCGTGGTGTTGCTGCCCGCGAACTTCCCTGAGATGCCGAAAGCCATGCGCGATGCGATTCTCTCGCATGAGTTACTGCATGTCGCGCGGAGCGACTGGGCTTACACCCTGATCGAAGAATTTGTACGCGCCGCGTTCTGGTTCCATCCCGCAATCTGGTGGGTGCTGGGCGAAATTCAGCTCACGCGCGAACAGACTGTGGACGCGGCGGCGATCGAAATGACCCAGGCGCGCGATCCCTACGTGGACACGCTGCTCGCCATGGCCGGGGCGGCGGCCATCGAGCCGGACCTCGCGCCAGCCCCGTCCTTTCTGCGCCGCCGTCATCTCAAGCAAAGAGTTATTGGACTGATTCAGGAGACCCCCATGTCGAAAACAAAAAAGTTGTTTGCCCAAACCGCGGCTCTCGCCCTGATGGCGGCCGCATCCTGGTTCGTCACCGGCGCAATTTCGTTGCACGCGCAGTCACGGACTGTCACGGACGGCCCCGGCGTCACCGTCAACATTGCCGGCGCGCAGATGCTGCATCGCCCGCCGCTCTACTACCCCGCGAAGGCCCGGGAAAACGGCGTGGAAGGAACGGTGGTGGTGCAGGCCCA
>Ga0134125_10000949_pt1 | contig 37006 bp, 29 predicted proteins | sample KB31751_FD_96464 | JGI IMG/M metagenome (GOLD analysis project Ga0134125, IMG submission 96464) | Terrestrial soil microbial communities with excess Nitrogen fertilizer from Kellogg Biological Station, Michigan, USA - KB3-175-1 | ecosystem: Environmental > Terrestrial > Soil > Unclassified ...
AAGCGCCACCGGATAGGTGCCCGGCACCGTATTGCTCTCCGCCAGATCGAACCGCTTCTCCACCTTGCCCGTCGCAGCATCCATCAACAGCACATCGTCAGAAAGGTTATCGGCCACCAGCAGCTTCTCAGCGCCTGCCTTTCCCACCACCGCAATCGCCGCCGGAAACGGCACGCCCTTGTCGCCTTTGACGCCGCCGACCTCCATCGTCGTGCGTCCCGGGGCCAACTGCTGCAGGCCGATCTTCAGCATGCCCTCGCGCGTCAGCTTGCCGTCGGCAAATCCAAACACGATCACGCCGTTGCCCACGCGCTTTGCGCCATCGCCCTCCGGGTCCGTGGTCGAGCCCATGCTCGCGTAGACATGCGTACCGTCGCGGCTGAAGGCGAGCCCCGAGTAGAGCGTCTGCTTCGCACCCACATTGGTCCGGTCGTCGGGAAAATCCGTCACCGCGCCCGTGTGGGTATCCATCACCGCGAGTGACTGCATGTAGTTCGACTCGAACGTGCCGTAGCCCGCGTTCACCGTCACCACGTAGCGCCCGTCGGGCGAGACCGCCATCGACATCGGAAGGCTATTGAGTCGTTGCGGGTTGCCGGGTACCTGACCGATGATCTCCTTGCCCGTCGGCAGGTCGATCGTTTGTCCCGTGGCCGCCATCGACCCCATCAAAACCGCCATAGTTACCAGTAACTGACCCGTTCGTGTCATCCGTCCACCATACAACTCCCGCATGTTTCTGGCATTACAAAAGTCTTACACCGCGTCGTCGCCGCCCCTGTTAATGTGGAAACTGTAGGTTCAAAGGAAACCGATAACGGATATGAGCCCCTCCCTGATCAGCCCCGAAGAAATTGCAGCACCGGCACAGCCCTCTCCCATCCGCACCGCATCGCGCTCCACCGCAGACGAGACCACGCGCAAGATTAAGCAGGACCTCCGCATGTGCCGCGAGCACCAGGAAGGCCGCATCAACTGGATTACGGCCATCGCCATGGGTATCTTCCACGTGCTGGCCTTCACCGCGCTGTTCTTCTTTTCGTGGACGAACGTCGCCGCCGCGGTCATCATGTACATCTTCGCCATCAACGTGGGCATCGGCATGGCGTATCACCGGCTGCTGACGCATCGCGGCTACAAGACGCCGAAGTGGGTGGAGTACTTCATCACGGCCTGCGGCACGATGGCGCTTGAGGGCGGCCCGATCTTCTGGGTGGCGACGCATCGCGTCCATCACCAGAACTCGGACCACGAGGGCGATCCGCACACGCCGCATGACGGCACGTGGTGGGCGCACATGGGATGGATCATCAGCGGGCGCGCGCTGCATAGCGAGACGGCGCTGCTGGGCCGGTATGCTCCGGACCTGACGCGCGACAAGGGCCATGTGTGGCTGTCGAAATTTCATTGGGTGCCGATCACGGTGGTAGGCATTTTGCAGATCGCACTGGGATTTACGCTGGCTGGATCGCACGCTACGCTCGGACATCGCATGATGGGCGGACTTTCGATGCTGCTTTGGGGGACGTTCCTGCGCACGGTGATTGGCTTGCACGCAACATGGCTGGTGAACTCCGCAACACACATGTTCGGTTCGCGGCGGTTTGAGACCAAGGACGACTCGCGCAACTCATGGTGGGTGGCGATGCTGACCGGCGGCGAGGGCTGGCACAACAATCACCATGCGCATCCGGTGAGCGCGCGGCATGGCCTGGCGTGGTATGAGTTCGACCTGAACTACTGCGGCATCTGGCTGCTGGGCAAGCTGGGGCTGGCGGAGAAGATTCAGATCGCGAAGTTCGATCCAGCAGACCCGAAGCCGGCAGGGATGTGACCTGCGAGGGACCAGGTGCTGGGGACTAGGGACTGGGAAGAGCTGCTGATGAGGCGGCTCTTTTTGCTGCGCGGCGAGTTATACCTCCGGCAGGTTGAGTGCCTTCTCGACGAGTTCACCGGCGCGGAAGAGATCGACCTCGCGGACTTCGACGAGGAAGGCGTCTTCGGTTGCGGCGCTGCCGTCGGGGTTGGCGGTGATGCGGTTCCAGATTTTGGCGTCGGTCAGAACGCGGGCGACATCTTCGGCGTCGGCGCGTTTGGCGAACTGGCCGACGATGGCGGCGGTGCCGTCGTCGATCCACGTGTCAGGCTGCTCAACCTCTTCTATGGGGAACAGACCGCGCTTGTCATGCAACTCTCGAACGGCGCGATCGCGGTCTCGCTGATCGACGACCAGCTCCAGAGCCACTGACGGACCGCTGCTGTAGAAAACAGAGGAGGATTGCGGTTCTGAGCGGTCGCGAACCTCAAATGGGATGTCAGCTGCATCCAGTACCTCAACGGCCTGCCGGGCCTCAAGCGCGTCGTAGAAAGTAATCAGCGAAACCGTCCCCTTCTCCAGGGGCTCACCGAATTCGGGCTTTGAGAGAGGATCGGGTACCTGCGAGAGGATTGGGTTAGGCGGCAGATTCACGGGCTCTGGCTGGAACGCTGCTTCGTTGGCAGATCCATTGCGTTCATTTGGCCACGCGCGTTCGAGGCCTCGGCCTGCGAGTTCTGCATGAACGACCTCCTGCGCGGTGGGTGTGAGGTCGTCGGGCTTTACGGCTGCGTCGAGGAGCTCTTTGTCGGAGACCTGTTGGTAGTAGCGAATGAGCCGGGAGCGGATCTCGGAGTCGAGTTCGTAGGGCATGCGGGGAAGGGTATCACTGTGTTGCGGAATATTGATCGTGAGTGACCAGGATATCTCCCAGGGGCTAAAGCCCACGTTGATTTTGAGTCCATGAGTGCCGCGACTAAAGTCCCGGCCTATCTCAGAGGCAAAAGCGACCCAGGCTTCGCTACGCGAAGGATGGGCCACCCGGTCGAGACCTATCGCGACGTTTAGGATGAAAAGTTCTAGAGCTATCAGCTCTCAGCTGTAAGCTGACAGCGAAAACGAAATCAACCCGCCCTTCGCTGCGCGAAGGACGGGGCACCCGCATTCGTTACACGATCCCACCCAAGCGAAGCTTGGATGGGGCACCCGGCTCGAGAGGCTGGGGCGGCGGCATCATCGAAGGGCTTCCGGAATGTTTTACGGCAGCGGAGTACCGGCCTGATGGTAGTGGGATTTTTCGGCTTCGACGCGTTCGCCGTGGCGGGGATCGTCTTCGATGCGCGGCTTGGCCTCCCAGATCATGGTGGCGCGAGTCTTGTTGTCATACGTGGGCCAGAAGGGGAGCTTGCCGTCCTGCGTGGGCTTTTGCGCGGGGTCGTCGCCGTTGGGGTTGCCGGTGCGGCCGTAGGTGATGAGCATCTGGCTCATGATGGCGGCGAGGTCCATCGCCTGCTGATAGTGCTGGGGCTGGTCGCCGACCTGGCGGGTGGCGATGGCGATGTTGTCGAACATGAAGGGGATGTCGATGGTGTGCATGGCGAGGCCGTTGGCCCCGGGGAAGTTCATCTGGTAGACCCAGGTGTGTTTTTGGCTGACGGGATTGTCGGCGCGGCGCTCGGCCTCCATGCGCTGGCCGGCCCAGGCGCGGAATGCGGTGGCGGCGGCGCGGACGACCTGGAGCGGCGTGTAGGTGGGTTCGGAGGCGCGGATGGCTGCGACCGCGTCTTCGGGTTTGACTGAGCCGAGGTATTCGGGGACGGAGCGCTGGAGCGCTGCGGGAGCTTCTTCCCAGGTCATGTTGGGCGAGCCCTGCACTGCGGTTTCGTCATGCACGTTGCCGAGCATCATGGGGACGTCTTCACTGAGCTTCGGCGCGTCGGGGTCGAAGGGATTGCGGAAGAGGATGACGTTGTCGACGACGGGCAGCCAGTCAGAGGAGACGGCGCGCGCGCCTTCCTGGATCTGTTCCATGGTGAGCGCGTTGATGGCGTCGACGAGCGCTTTGCCTTTGGTGCCCTCGGGGATGCCTATCTTTGCGAGGACGGTTTTGGCGCGGCCGGAGGCAATCTCGATGGAGGCGCCTTTGATCTGCTGGCCGCTCATGGTCATCACGCGGTTGAAGTATCCCTTGGCGACGGGCGTGGCCATGAGGGCGGCGCACTTGGCTCCGCCGCCGGACTGGCCGAAGATGAGCACGCGCGTGGGGTCGCCGCCGAACTCGGCAATGTTGGACTTGATCCATTTCAGAGCGAGGACGAGGTCGAGCTGACCGGCGTTGCCGGATTCGGCGTATTCGGGCGCGAGGTCGCCCAGGTACATATAGCCAAAGGCGTTGAGGCGGTGGTTGACGGTGACGACGACGACATCGCCGCGCAGGCACAGGCGGCGGCCGTCGTAGAGGTCGCTGTTGACGGTCCCGTTGTTGTACGCGCCGCCGTGAAAGTAGACGAGCACGGGGCGGCGCTTGCGATCGCGCAGGCCGGGTGTGAAGACGTTGAGGTTGAGGCAGTCCTCGCTCTGCGTGCCTTCATCGCGCGGCGCTCCGGGGACGCCGGAGGCGGAGGTGGGCGCCCCGAAATTGGGCATGTTGGTGCTTGCTCCCGGAGGCAGGCTTACTGGACCGGCGGCAGGGCGTGCGCCTGCGGGACGCGCGCCAGTGCGCGGACCCTGCAGCTGCGGCGCCATGGTGGTGAACTGCGAGCAGTCTTTGACGCCGGTCCATTTTGCGGCGGGGAGTGGCGGCATGAAGCGGCGCTTCGCGGTATCCGCGCCGTAGGGAATGCCTTTGAAGACGTTGATCGAGTCCTGGAGTGTGCCGCTGATTTTGCCGGAGGCAGTGGTGGCGATGGGCGTGCTGGTTGCGGCGTCGGCCGCCCAGAGGTTGGTGCGCAGGGCGATGCCTGCCGCTGCGAGTCCTGCGCCCTGCAATACCGTTCGCCGGTCGATCTTCTTCATTGCGTTCTCCCTGTCGCCGAGTTGTCGGACCAATTTTCCGCGAGGCAATGATACCCGGTGGCGAGGCCGGATGGCACGTGGCGTTGGAGGAACTTCGGCGGGGTGTTCCGCGTAGTAGTCTGTACCACAACGGGCTGCCCGATGTTCCACCTACTCTTCCTCGGGTTTTTGTATTTCCTGCCGACGATCCTCGCGACGCGGCGCGGGCATGACGTGCTGCCGATCCTGCTGCTGAATTTCTTTCTGGGATGGACGGGGATTGGCTGGCTGATCCTGTTTATCTGGGCGCTGTGCTCGTATCCCTATCCGCGGCACTACTACTATTACGGAGCGCCGCCTCCGCCTCCGCCCGGGACTTACTACGATCCGGGGTATCGGTACTGGCGGCGATATTGAGTTTGCAGGAGTAGGTCTGCTTGGAAAGAATGATTCCCGGGGCTAAGCGCGCAAGATTCGAGACGGCCTTACCGCGGGCTAAAACCCGCTGCTACTCCGGCGATGGCTGAACCCATGCCCTGCCGGATTGCTGCCTGCTCATAACTTCGGCGAGAAGTCGGTGAGCTTCAGGAAGGTGCTTTCGTGCTGCTTGACGAACGCGCCGTCCTTTTCGGTTTCGGTTTGGAGGGCCTTCCACTCGGGATCGGCCCGGAAGGCGTTCCATGAGGCATCGGCGGCCGCGCGGCTTTTGTGGCGCAGCAGATATACGATGGTGCGGCCGGCGAGCGGCTCATCGGTCGGCACCCAGTATGCGACACCGTGCATGCCATGCCGTGCGAAGAAGTCGCGCTCCTTGGTGCGAAAGCGGTCCAGGATGGCGGCCTGCTTGCCTTCGTTCAGGTGATAGATGCGCAGCTCGTAGACCGTTTCGTCGGTGATGGGGCCGTCTTCGCCGCCGCGCGAGGGCTGCGCCTCGGCTTCGTTGGTGAATACCGCGGCCATGGCCAGCGCCACGGCTCCGCCCATGGTTTTCATCGCGTCGCGTCGTGCCAGCTGCTTCTTCATCGAATCGCCTCCCACGCCACTATACTCATCTCGACATGAACCTGACGCGCCGCCGCGGAGCCATCGCACTTGCCATCACGCTGGGCGTGCTGATCGTGGGCGGACTGATCGCGTTTACGCTGCCTTGGATTTTGCTGAATGAGCGCCGCTTCTGGCTCAGCATTCTGGGTATTGTTCTGGCGTGTCTGCTGATTGCGGGCGTGGTGCTGAACACGATCTTTCTGGTGCGCGAAGTCCGGCGGAACGAGCGTCAGGATTCATTTATGAATGCGGTGACGCATGAACTGAAGACGCCGATTGCGTCGATCCGCCTGTACCTGGAGACGCTGCAACGGCGCGAGCTTCCGGAGGCGCAGCGGCAGGAGTTCTATCGCATCATGCTGGCGGACTCGGGCCGGCTGCTGACTACGGTAGAGCAGGTGCTGAAGGCGGGCGAGCTGACGCATCGCGCGCGGCGGGATTCCGAGCGCACGATGTTGGAACTGGCGCCGCTGGTGGCGGAGTGCATCGCGATCACGCTGGAGCGGAATCATCTGCCGGCCGAGGCGATCCAGCTGGCGCCGGTGCCGGGCGCGGTGCGGCTGCATGTCCGCGCGATTGCGGAAGACCTGCGCACGGCGGTGCTGAATATTCTGGACAATGCGGTAAAGTATTCCCCGAACGGCGTGCATGTTACGTGTGCGATGGCGATTGTCGATTACACGCAGGTAGCGCTCACCGTCACTGACACAGGGGTGGGGCTGGCGCCCAGCGATTTGAAACGGATTTTCAAGCGCTTTTACCGCGTGCCTGGGCGGATTGCTGTTCGGGTGAAGGGAACTGGGATAGGGTTATTTCTTGTGCGCACGATCGCGAAGCAGCATGGAGGATCGGTGGCGGCGGTCAGCCCTGGACCCAACCAAGGGACGACGATCACGCTGATGCTACCGCTGGCTGCGAGCGATGGGTCCGATTAGCTCGGACGGAATATGATCAGCGAATGAGGCCCATCATCCGAGACATCACTATCGAGCATGAACCGCTGGAATCGTTTCGGCCAGTGGATGCGCGAGACTTTGCAGTTAGCCTAACTATTTTGATCGGTCCAGAGAGCCAGCCCGGCGAGGAACTATTCTATCTCAGCATTTGCACTGCGGAATGGCTCAGGAATCAATGCGAAAAGCATGGCTATTTCTTCACGGGCCGACGACTGGTTATGGATCATTGGGATTTCGATCTCATAAAGCAGTTTCTCGATAAACGGATCTCGACCCTCGTGGCAGAGTCATGGGAGGATTTGGCGACGATGATTACGAGAATTGCGTACTGGGAGTTCGAGGACTATCGTGAGGCGCCTGCGAAGTGACCGACTCGCCGCTCATTGCGCTGATTGAAGATGAGGAACACCTCGCACAGGGGTTGCTGTTCAATCTGCAGGCGGAGGGATACCGCACGCACCACGAGTCGGACGGAGACGCGGCACTGGGATGGCTGATGGCGGCAACGGCGCCGGGAAGTTTGCAGGCGCCTTCCATTGTTGTGCTGGATTGCATGTTGCCGGGCGCGGATGGCTTTGCGATTGCGCGCGCGCTGCGTGAGGCCGAACGGTACACGCCGATCCTGATGTTGACGGCGCGGTCGCGTCCGCAGGACGTTCTTGAAGGGCTGGAGGCCGGCGCGGACGACTACCTGCCCAAGCCGTTCGATCTGTCGATCCTGCTGGTGCGCATCAAGTCGTTATTGCGGCGGACGCAATGGGCGTCGGCACGAGCGGAGGCTGGGGCGGCGACGGCTGCTGCGCAAAATGCGGAATCGTCACCGCAGCCGGATATATATACCTTCTCCGGCCGCACGATCCGGTTCGATGCGCTGGAACTGGTGGCCCTCGGCAAGACGACGCACCTCACCGTAATGGAGGCGGATCTCCTTCGTTATCTGACGGAAAGAGAAGGGAAGATTATCTCTCGCGCCGACATTCTGGAGCAGGTCTGGCGGGTTCATGCGGACACGGACACGCGGGCGATCGACAACTTTATCGTTCGGCTGCGGCGCTACATCGAGGATGATCCAACGCAGCCACGGCATCTGACGACGGTGCGTGGCGTAGGTTACCGCTTCGTTGCGAATCCCTGATTGAGCCTTTTCGGGTTACCGATGCCGTTTTGGAAATAATCCCCGAAAAACCATCTTTCCCGCGATTGTGTCCAAGGAGTAGACTGAGGCCCGCGCGGGCTGGGTGCCCACGCGCTCTCCGCCGGGAGGCCTGTCATGTCGCGTTGCACGGTTCGCCGCATCTTTACCGTCCTGATTTATGCCGGTGTCGCGATGTTCCTGTACCCCTATGCCACGGGGCAGCTATCAAGTGGATTGATATTCCTGGTCGCAGGCATCGCCATCGCTGTTCTTGCGGGGATTCTCCGATGCGTTTGCGTAGAAGGCGATTGTTCTGAGAGAGAGGCGCAGGCATCCCTCGACTCCGCCGCTTCGCCGCGACCCGGTAAGACGCCTCACGCACCCTCTCATCCCTAGTACGTTGTCTGCCTCGGTAAGATGTCGCATGTTCTTGAGACAATTTCCAGCTGATCCGCTAACGGATATTTGGTAGTGCGGCATTTTTGAAGAATTGACCTCAGGGGCTGAAGTCTCGCTTTAAGAAATGGCCCGCGTATGGCGTGGCTGAACCGGCGCCTTCTCGTCGGGTATTTCATGCTGCTACCTGAAAGCCACCATTGATCTGGTAGACTCAAGGACGTGGTGACCCTTCCGGGTTGCGACAAGGTGGAGCGGGACTCGCGAGATTGATTGCAGCGGCTGGCTTCAGGTGACGATCTATCCCGGTTGTGAGAGCAGCCTGGGGACGTAGCTCAGTTGGTTAGAGCGCTGCCCTGTCACGGCAGAGGTCGCGGGTTCGAGCCCCGTCGTCCCCGCCATCAATCTAAAGAACTTAGATTGATGAGTGACCCCAAAAAGACAGAGGTCGCGGGTTTGATATGGGTGCAATAAGCACTCATGCCCCCGCCTTCGAGTGCAATTCGTCTGTCTTTGCACCCAGATTCGGCACCATCATTCTCACAACCTTGCTCTGTGCGGCCCGCTTGTGCGAGGTCACTGCCTGCGTGTAGACCTCCAGCGTGATCCTGCTGTTGGCGTGCCGTAAGAGCTCCTGGACCGTCTTCACATCTTCCCCATTCGCCTTCAGCAGTGTGCCGAAGCTGTGGCGGAAGGTGTGCCAGCCGATGCGTTTGTGGATGCCGTTGGCTCGTGCGACCGGCAGGATGTGCCGCCGCATGAGATTGTCCGGCCAGTAGGGCTGTTTGCCCCGCATGGTCTCGCTGGCAAAGATGTAGTCGTCGTCCATCGGGTACGCACTCTGCTTCCGCCAGCGCTGCAGGTCGTCAGCCATATAGCTGTCGAGCGGAATTGGTTTCGCAGAGGCCTCCGTCTTGCAGTCGCCGACAATCTGATGCCAGATCGCGCGGGTCACTTGAAGTTCAAGGTTGTCGAAATCAACGTCTCTCCATCGCAGCGCGAGAAGTTCGCTGACGCGAAGCCCCGTGCCGGCGTCGAGCAATGCCAGCGTTCAGACCGGAGATGAAACGGGGTTTCCATCTTGCCTGGCCGGAACCTCTGAACGGTTCGTCAGCTTCCACCGCTTTCGAGAAAATGCAGAGCAGTCTCGGCGAGGCTTGGAGCCGTCGACATCGTGTAGTGCGTCACGCCGGGCAGGATCGCCAGGCGGTGGCGCGTCATCCCTGAGCCATCCCATCCCGCATCGCGCAGCCCGCCGCCGAGCAATTGATAGAACTGGACGATGTGCTCCGGGTAAAACATATCGCTGTCGCCATAAACGAGCATCGTGGTCGGTTTGAGGTGCTTTGCCTCCTCTGACCAGTCATAGTTGGTTCGGATCGCCTCTCCCATCCGCACAACAAACTCTGGAAAGTCGTCCACCCGTGGCGCTACAGCCCTGTAGGCATCGTACAAAGGCGTTTTCATCAGCATGGCCGCGCCTTCTCGGGTAATCCCTTTCTGCTGCTCGCGGATATCCGCATAGAAGCCGTCGTAGGCGAATGGGACCGAGACCAAAACCAGCCGGCCCACTACCGCCGGGTGCTGTACCGCCAGGCGGAAGGCGACCATGCCGCCGAATGAAACTCCAAGAGCATCGACCTGCTCGAATCCGAGCGCGCGGACGATCATCGCCATGTCGTCGGCCATGGCGGCCGGCTCAATCTTGCGATCGGTGAGTGCCGTTCGGCCGTGACCGTACAGATCAACGGCGATCACCTTGCGCTGTTCCGCCAGTTGAGCGAGTACCGGGCCGAACATCTCGATGGTCCCAAATCCGCCGTGCAGGAGCAGCAGCGGTCGGCCAGTTCCATGAATCTCGTAGCCGTATCGGACCCCTCCTGCCTCGACATGCCCCTTCGTCACTTCGCTCATCGTGTCCCTCATGTTTCAGTATTTCTAGTTCGACTTCTGTGAAGGCGAAGAGAAGGGCTTGGAGATGTGCTGATGCGTAATCGTCCATTGTCCGCGAATCTTCTTGAGACCAAAGGTCGCTCTAACCAAGTCGCTCAGCTTCCGGCCGTCTGGATACGTTCCTCCGCACCGAATCTTTCCGAAGGCGTAGCCGATCTCATCTCCCGCGGAGATCTGCAGGTTTTCCAGGTTGAATTCACCCTCGCTCTCAAGCTCGGGCTGCCAGTCGCCCCAGCTCGCGCGGTACGCCTCCGTGCCTTCGTAAAGCATGGGAGGCAAAACATCGTAGATCACCGCATCCGGAGCATGATGGCCTAATACTTCATCCAGCCGGCCCTTCCGTGTGTTCTCAGCCCAGAGTTCGAGTACGGCGCGAATGTCTTCAAGATTGTGCATGTCGTTTCAACTTTAAACGACGGGCAGGGCCACGCGAAAGGGTCCTCTCGCTATTAGCGCCCCAGAATGGGGACAATCAGGATTTTGCAGCCATCACCGACTTCACCGTGATCGTGTTCCCGGAAACATTTCCGTTCACGGTGACCTTTTCCCCCGCAAACTTGTCTAGCTGTGTTTTATCGCCCTTCAGGGTGTAGACCTTGCTTCCGACGACAAGAGCGTAGTCCGACCCTTGTTTCACGCATTCGCGCGTGCATTGGGCGGGGGTGGCATTCTTCATCATGTGATGAGCGCCACACATCGAATCGGAGACCGTGCCAGAGAAGGACTGAGTTGCGCTCTGGGCAAAGAGAGCCGCGGCGGAGAATGCAATTAGACCAATGAGCGATAAAAATGACTTCTGCATAACGGTTCTCCTGTTAGGAAGGTTGGGCGGCGGAGCCGTGGGTTGAGGTTGAGTTCCCGCGAGGAACGAGTTTTCCGCGCTTGAGAGCCCGCTCCTTCATCATGACAAAGAAAACGGGCACCAGGATCAGGACGTGGATAGTAGAGGTGATCATTCCGCCGACGATAGGAGCCGCGATCGGCTTCATCACATCGGAACCGATGCCGGTTTCCCAGAGAATCGGAACCAGACTGGCGAGAACAGCACAGACGGTCATTAATTTGGGACGAAGGCGCTGAACGGCTCCCTCAATCGCTGCGGTTTCGATATCTGCACTCGTCAGAGGTTTGCCGGAGTGCAATCTGTGTTCGAGGGCTTCGTGGAGGTATACGACCATGACAACACCCGTCTCGACAGCGATTCCAAACAGAGCAATATAGCCAACCGCCACGGCAACGCTGAAGTTGTATTTGAGCAACCACTGGAGTAGAAGGCCCCCGCTCATAGCGTAGATGGTTGGGAAGATAAGGACGAGAGCTTCGGCTACGGAATGGAAGACGAGGTAGAGCAGAAGAAAAATCACAAAGAATACGATCGGGAGAATGAGTTTGAGTCGTTGTTTTGCCCGTTGCTCCAACTCATATTCTCCGGACCAATGAAAGGTGTAATTCGGCGGCAGGGTCAGTTTGTCATGCAGTAGCTTGTCTGCTTGTGCGACGAAGCCGCCGTAGTTCGTATTCTTCAAGTCGATGTAGACGTACCCGGTAAGGGCGCCGTCTTCGTCGCGGATCATCGCCGGACCCCGCGCGAACGAGATCTTCGCTACCTGACCAAGTGGGATCTGGGCGCCAGAAGGAGTGCCGATCAGAACTCCGCGCATTTCGTCTACGTTGTCTCGGAAGTCTCTTTGATAACGAACATTGATGGGATAGCGCTCCCGGCCTTCGACGTTCTCAGCAATATTCCGTCCGCCGATACCCGACTCAACGGCAGTTTGGACATCGGCAACCGTTAGACCATAGCGCGCTGCCTCTGGCCGATTCACCTCCACGTTGACGTAGAAACCCTGTGCGACTTTCTCCGCAAAGATCGATCGCATCTCGGGCATTCCTGAGAGGACGTTCTGAATCTGTGTCGCAACCCTCTGAATACCGTCAACATCAGGTCCCTGTACCTTCAGGCCGAGCGGCGTCTTGATGCCGGTTAATTCCATGTCCAGGCGGTTCTCTACCGGCATGGTCCAGGTGTTCGATAGGCCGGGAAACTGAAGCTTCTGATCCATGCTCTGGATGAGTTTCTCGTACGTCATGCCCGCAGGCCACTGGTCACGCGTCTTGAGCATGAGTGTGGTGTCGTACATGTCGAGCGGTGCGTTATCGGTGGCGCTATCGGATCGACCCACTGTGCCGAAGACGCTTGCGACTTCGGGAAAGCTGCGCAGAATACGATCCTGTTCCTGCAGAAGCACCTTTGCCTGCTCAATGGAAATGCCGGGAAGCGCGGTTGGCATGTACAAGCTTGAGCCCTCAAACAATGGAGGCATGAACTGGCTCCCCAGCTTCAACGCAAGCGGGAAAGTGACGATCAGGAAGATCACATTCACAGCGATGGTCAGCCATCGGAAGCGCAGGCAGAATTTAAGGATTGGGAGGTAGATCGCCTGGGTGAAGCGGGAGATCGGATTCGCCCTCTCCGGCCGCAGTTTTCCTCGAATCAGGATCACCATCAAGACCGGGACCAAGGTGATAGCCAGAATGGAAGAAGATCCGACCGCCAGCGTTTTGGTCCAAGCCAAGGGGCGGAACATCCGTCCTTCCTGTGCTTCGAGCAGAAACACGGGAAGGAACGACACCACAATAATCAGCAGAGAGAAGAACAGTGCCGGCCCAACTTGCTTGGCCGAACCGATAAGAATGGAATGCCGTTCGGCTTCTGTGACAGGTTCGGCATTGTGCTCCTGTCTCTCTGAGAGATGGCGGTAGCCGTTCTCGACCATGACAATCGAAGCATCGACGAGAACGCCGATGGCGAGCGCGATGCCTCCGAGAGACATGATGTTCGAGGTCACGCCCAGCCAGTACATCGGAATAAACGACACAACTACGGCAATCGGCAGGGCGAGAATGGCGATCAGCGCCGAGCGGAAGTGAAACAGGAAGATGATGATTACGAGACTGACGATGATTGCTTCTTCGATCAGGTCCCGCTTGAGCGTCTGAATCGATGCCTGAATGGGTTCCGAGCGGTCGTAGCCGGGCATGATTTCAACGCCCGTCGGCAACGACGGCGCAATCTCACGGAGTTTCTGCTTCACCCCGTTGATGACATCGAGAGCATTCATGCCCTGACGCATCACAATGATTCCCCCTACGGTCTCTCCTTCTCCATTCCATTCAGCTACGCCTTCGCGGATGTCGGGACCAAAGCTAACCGTCCCTAAATCTCGCAGCAGCACGGGCGTTCCATTCTTGCTGCCGACAGCTACGTTCGCCAGGTCATCGAGTGACCGCAGGTAGCCGAGGCCTCTGATCATGTATTCGGCGCCACTCAGCTCAAGGATCCGCCCGCCGACTTCGTTGGAGCTCATCTTCACCTTGTCGATGACGGTCGAGAGCGGAATGCCATAGGCCAGCAGCTTCGCCGGATCGAGCTGCACCTGATACTGCTTGACGTAGCCGCCGATAGTGGCCACCTCCGCGACACCTGGCACCGTTTCGAGCGCATACCGCAGATGCCAGTCCTGCAGACTGCGCAGGTCGGCAAGGCTATGCTTTCCGCTCTTGTCCACAATGGCGTACTCGTAAACCCAACCGGCCCCGGTCGCATCCGGCCCGATCGCCGGATGTACATTCGCCGGCAGTCGCCCGCTGATCTGTTGCAGGTATTCAAGGACGCGAGAACGCGCCCAATAGAGATCCGTGCCGTCCTGAAATACGACATACACGTATGAGTCGCCGAACATCGTCTGAGCGCGCACCGCCTTCACACGCGGCGCCGCCAGGAGGCTCGTGACGATCGGGTAGGTCACCTGATCTTCAATCACATCGGGTGGCTCGCCCTCCCAAGGCGTATGCACGATGACCTGAACGTCGGAGATGTCCGGAAGCGCATCCAACGGCACGTGCTGCAAAGACCAGATTCCGGCGAAGGTGAGCAGCAAGACGGTCGTAAACACAAGGAAGCGATTCCGCGCACAGACTTCGATGACGCGAGAGATCATCACATGCCTCCCGTCGCGTTCAAACTGAGTTGTTTCGTCGCAATCGTCTGACCATTCTTCTGGGCCGAGATGGTCACCTGCCAGGTCCCGCCGGAGCCGAGAGATCCGTTTCCTTCATACTGTCCGTTGCCCTTGTCGGTGAGCTTGGCGGTCGTATTCATCGCGGCCATGCCCATTGCCGGCATCGCGGCCATGTAGAAAGTGACGGTCACCCGTGCGCCGGCCACCGGTGCTCCGCTTGCGTCCGTGAGTTTCACTCGGAAGACATTCCCTCCTTTTTGCGGTGGGTTCGGATCGGTAGTGAAATCGATCGTGGCCTGGGCAGCCGCAGGAACTTGGCTTGGTGCATTGCTTCCTGCACCGGGAGGTGGGGGAGCAAAGGAGCCTGCGGCGGACTGCAATTGGCTCTCGGAATCGATGAGGAAGCTGGCCGAGGTGACGATCGGCTGATGGGGCGACAAGCCATTCAAGACGATGAAGTCGTCTCCCACCCGTGGACCGAGTTGCACTTCCGTCGGGGTCAGGTTTCCGTTGCCCTGATTCAGAAAGACCAGTTGCCGCGTTCCAGACTGGAAGACTGCCGAGGCGGGGACCACAAGTTGCCGTCCAAGACGGCTCTTCAGTGCGACATTCACGAACATCCCAGGTTTGAGCTTGACACCGGAATTCTCGACTGCAAGCCGCACGCGAACGGTGCGGGTTGCCATATCGACCTGGGGAAGAATCTCTTCGATGCGGCCGGTGAAAGTGCGGCCGGGATAAGAGTCCAGCGTGATCTGTGCGGTATCCCCTGGTTTGAGTCGCGCCACGTCGTCCTGAAAGACTTGGGCATCCACCCAGACACGGGAGAGACCGGCCACCGTATAAAGCCGGGTAGATGGCTCGACGTACATGTTGGGCAGCGCGTTATATTCCGTGATGTACCCGGTCACGGGCGAATTGATCGTCAAGTCCGTGATGGGCTTTCCGGTCTGCTTGAGCTTTTCAACCTCGCTTTCGGGAACGTCCCACTGGGCAAGCCTCTGCTCTGCGGCCGACGACAGCGACGCCGCGCCCGACGCCACTCCGTCGATGCTGCTCTGGCCGAGTGTCTTCTGGTCCTGCTGCGCTAGGAGATACTCCTGTTCGGTCGCGACGAGATCGGGGCTGTAGATCGTGAACAGAGGTTCCCCCTTGTGCACGAACAGATACGTCGCATTGACGAACACTTTGCGGATGTAGCCGGGAAACCGAACTTGAACATACGAAACCAGCTGCTCGTCGATTGCAACCGTTCCGGTTGCGCGGATTTCATCGTCAAGCTGTTTGTAATCGACCGCTCCTGTTTGAACACCAATGCTCTGCATCCTTTCCGGCGAAAGCTGCACAGGGGTGAGCGGGGCTTCCATTTTTTGTTCCGGAGTTCCGGAGCCTGTCGGCCCCGCATTGGTCGCCGGACCGACTGCGGCGGGTTGCACTTCACTCGACATCGGGGTAGCGGGCGTATGCCGCGGCGATCGCGAACGATAGAGCGATATCCCGGCGAAAACGATGATGCCGGAGATCCATACGAGAGAGGTTCTCAAAACATATTTGTTCATCGCAGTGTCGCTCCTGTCAGGGATTCGAGATGGGCAAGAGCGGTCTCGTGATCCATCAGGACCTGGGCATAGTCCAACTTGAGACTGAGCACGTTGGCAAACGACGTAAGGATAGGAGCGAACTGTTCGCGGCCGGACGCATAAGCACTCAGCGTGGAGCGGTACGCAGCATCGGATTGCGGAATCAAGCCGTCCTGGTATTCCTTGAGGAGTTCTTCGTCGCTGGTGGCCTTCACATATTCCTGCTGCACTTCCGCAAGCTCCTGCTGCAGGTGCGCATCGAGAGTGTTCTGGGAGGCGATCCGTCTCTCTTGCGCTTCAGCGATCTCAGCATTCACCCGCTTCTTTCGTGGAAGCCGAACGTCAAAGCTGAACATGTAATAGTCGCGATACTTGCGGTCGGTGTTCTGGTACATGTAGCCCACCTCGAAGTCAGGTTTGCCTTCGAACTTGGCAGAAGCGACCGCAGCATCCTGCTTTTCAATCTCCTTCGCATCGGTTTGAGTCTGCGGATTGTTCTGCTTGACGAGGCTCAAAAGTGCAGCGGACGACTCCTTCAGTGCGTTTTCGGCAAGATCTTCGGTGACAATATCCGGCGACGCCTGATCTCGATTCAGCAGACCTTTGAGGTGGGCCTGCAACTCGCCCATCTCCTGGTGATGCATGGTAATTTCCTTCACGATCCTGGTTCGATCGAGCTGCGCTTCCAGGATGTCCTGCTGCATGCCTTGCCCCACCTTGTAGTGAGCCGTAGCGTCCTGAATCAGTTCATCGAGGGCAGCCTCGTTCTGGCGCAGGATGCCGAGCGTTTGCTGCAGGTACGCAAGTTGAATGTAGTCGGCCTTCACCATGTCAGCGATGCTGGTTTTGGTGACTTCCACTTCCGCTTGCCTCGCATCAGCAGCGCGTTCCGCCACCTGTCCGCGCAGCCGCAGCTTGCCGGGGTACGGAAGCTCTTGTGAAGCGCCGATCCCGATATACGCGAAATCGCTATTCGTGTATCCGGCAAACGGCTTTGGGGTCCCTACACTGAACTCCTGATAGGTGAATTTCGGATCAGGCAGCGTAGTGGCCTGGGGCGCCATTTGTCTCACGGCACGCGCCTCATGATCGGCTGCTGAAATCTGCGGATTGTTGAAAGTCGCCTCAGCTAGCAGGCTGGACAAAGACGTAGGAGCGGGTGTAGCCGCGCTCGCAGCCGCCTCCTGCCCATAGCAGGAGAACGTAGCAGCGAGCACGAGCGTGGCGGTCACAAAGGAGACCACGTTCATACTGACTCCAATCTCGATGGCGGTTCAGGACATCGTGAGCACACAAACAGAAGTGCGTGTACCCAGAGAACACCCGAGAGAGGAGAGAACTAGATTCTGAGAACGGAGATGGAATGAGGAGGGGACTGCGGTGGCGAGTAATCCGCGTGTTCAACCGATCCCGCTCGAACCGAGGTGGTTTGGTACACCTCAACCATCGACAGCAACAGCGTCGGGGGAGGAACTACTTGATGATTCGCAGCATTGGATTCAACGATATAGTCCTGAGCGCCAGTGGGCGCCTTCTGGCAGCACGGAGAGGACGCCGGCATTCCCATGCGCTCACAGTTGTTGTGCATCATGCGGCAACAGTCGCGTTCGGCAACCGTCATCGGGGAGCCAGGGGTGCTGCAGGCCATCACCGGAGTCGCGCAGGATGCCAGGAGCATCAGGACCACCGCGAACTGACGCAGCAACCTCATCGTCTGTCTAGCATAACTGAAAGCCTGGACAGGGTGTCCGAAGCGCTGCTGAAGGAGATCAGGATCGAGCTCGCGACCTCTGCCGAAACCTGGTGGAATGAGGGTCAATTCCCCACGGCAGAGGACGAATGGACCCAATCGATAGCCATTTCCGGTCTATCGCACGTTATCGGTATAATAACAGCATATAAACCGCATTTTATCGGCGTCGTTGTGGGGGCCAGATGGCGAGTAAGAGGCAGAAGATCTTCGTTCCAGTCTTCACGATCACACCGGCGATCGCCGGCAATCTCATGCGCATCGAGGCTGTGAGGCAGGCGATTCAGTCGCTGCCCATTACTCCATGGGTGCTGGCGAGCCTCAGAGAGACAGCCCGACTGTTTTCCACCCACTATTCGACCATGATTGAAGGCAATCGCCTGACCCAGGAACAGGTTGTTCAGGTGATTGGGAACGAGCAGCATTTTCCGGGACGCGAGCGCGATGAGGGAGAGGTCAAAGGCTATTATGCCGCTCTCGATGAAGTGGAGAGAGCTGCTCAGCAGAAGGAGACGGTGACCGAGACCCTCGTGCAAAGGCTTCATGCTCTGGTCATGGGCGGAGGGAAGACGCATGTGCGACCCACGCCTTATCGAGACGGCCAGAACGTCATTCGCGACAGCCGATCCAATGGAATCGTCTACATGCCGCCCGAAGCGAAAGACGTTCGAACTCTAATGAAGCAACTCGTCGCGTGGCTGAACCAACAGGACGAATTACCGACGCCGATCCGTGCTGGCGTCGCACACTATCAATTTGCCACGATCCATCCCTACTACGACGGCAATGGCCGGACGGCGCGCCTGCTTACTACGCTTATCCTGCACCTCGGCCAATACGATCTCAAGGGGCTGTATGCGCTGGAGGAGTATTACGCGCGCGGTCTCAAGGGCTACTATGAGGCGTTGACCATCGGCCCATCGCACAACTACTACATGGGACGTCCCGAGGCGGACATCACGAGATGGGTCTCCTACTTCATTGAGGGCATGGCGGTCTCGTTCGAGAGAGTCCGCAGCCAGGCCGAGAACGAATCGTCCAAAGGCGGCAAGGATCAAACGAAACTGCTCCGCAATCTTGACCCCCGGCAGAGGAAGGCGCTGGTGCTATTCCGGCGGTCGCGCGAGATCACCGCGAAAGAGGTTGGTGCACTTTTTGGCTATCAGCCGCGAACGGCAGCTCTGCTGTGTCAGCGGTGGGTACAGAGTGGCTTTTTCGAAGTGACCGATCCGGCCAGGAAATCACGCCGATATCGGCTGAACGATGTGTATGAGGCCATGCTCGACATTGAAAACTGATTCACAGCGACTTCAGGTACGGCCGTATGTCTGCGCGCCCACCAGCATCGCGCAAGATCCCATTAAATCGCGCAACATAAAGTTAGGCGATTCGGTTGAATCTTGCGCGATTGAGTGATTTAGCTTCCACTGCTTTCAAGAAAATGCAGCGCAGTCTCGGCTAGGCCCGGAACGGCGGGACATGGTGTAGTAGGCGGACTCCAGCGTGATTTTTCTGTTCGAAGTCCCGGACGGGTCTTCCGCATCCTTTCCATCGGCCTTTTTAGGGGCTTTGGCAGAAGCTGCGCCATCTGATTTCAAGAGGTCTGGTGCCGCTCTATATGCCACCCCCCCCCTGCTGGGGGTTTTGGCATACAGGGCTTGCAAATCAGAACTTGATTCGAAGGCTGGTGGTTCTGAAGGCTGTGGCAGGCACGCAATTCTTTCCTGCCGGAACGGCTGATACAGAAGTTTGAGGAAGGTTCTCAGGCCAAAGCTGCCACAGCCGCATGACATTTTCAACGCGCCGGTGGTAGCTTTTTCTGACGATCACATCGGGGAATCCTTGATGGCTCATTCACGCCGCACCTGGATGAAGACTGCTGCCATGGGCTTGGGCGGCCTGCTCGCGAAGGAGCGCAATCTTGCAGCGCAGCCAGTGAACCATGCCTGCGCTTTGGCCGACCCGCGGGACGAGATCAAGATCACTGGGCTTGAGATCATCCCCGTCAACTCGCTGCGCAGCATTTTCGTAAAGATGCATACAGAAGCGGGGATCACCGGCATCGGCGAGGGCACCGTGGAAGGGCGCATTCCGACCGTGGTGGCGGCCATCCAAGAGATTGAGCCTTACCTGATCGGCAAGGACGCGCGCCGCCCGGCGCATCACTGGCAGGCAATTTACAAACATGCGTTCTATCGCGGCGACATCATTCTCACATCCGCGCTGAGCGCGGTCGATATCGCGATGTGGGACATCAAGGGGAAGGCGCTTGGAGTGCCGATCTACGATCTCCTGGGAGGCCCGACGCGCGATCGCATCAAGTGCTACGGCCAGGCCGAAAGCGTCGAGGAGACACGCACGGAGGTGCTTGGCGAAGGCTACCGGTCAATGAAGACCAGTGTCTCGTCCACCCGAGGGCGGCTGTCGCGCTCTTCCGAGAGCCCATACTACATCGACGGCTTTGTCGAAAAGGTAAAGGCGATTCGCGAACTCATCGGTCCCGATTTCGACCTTGGAATCGAGATGCACGGCGAGCACGAACCGTCGGCCGCGATGGAGATCATCAAGGCGCTGGAGCCATTCCGGCCCTGGTTCTATGAGGAGCCGATCCAGTTCCAGGATCTGCCATTGATGGCGGAGATGGCGAAGAAGACGACATTCCCGTTCGCTACGGGCGAGCGCATGGTGACGAAGTGGCAGTTTCGCGACCTGCTGACCGCCGGCGCGGCGCAACTACTGCAACCGGACGTGACGCACGTAGGCGGCATTACAGAGTTGAAGGCGGTGGCTACACTGGCAGAGGCTTTTTATGCGGACATGCTGCCGCACTCGAAGGAAGGTGTGGTGGGCTTCGCCGCCTCCATGCATGTTGCGGCGTCGATTCCGAACTTCCTCGCGCATGAGGTGCCGTCGCTGCAGGCGGTGAAGGGAGGGCCGGCCAATGTACAGCGCAGTCCCATGGGACAGAGCTACATCAAGAGGCCATTCGTGATGACCGAGGGCAACATCATCCTGAAAGGCAATCTGGATGGGCCGGGGCTCGGCATCGAACTGGATGAAAACCTTATCGACAACGAGCGCGGTATTCCGGAATGGAAGTTCCCGGAGATGTGGGATGCAGTGGACGGCTCCGCACGCGACCACTGAGATTGTGCAGCAAAAGTTCGCGGGTCATTTCTTCATTTTCATGGCTGGGGGATCCCAGGTCGTGACCTGCGCGGCGAGAAGTCCATTGCGGATTTCGAAGGCTTCCGACCCGCGGTAGGGTTCGGCTAGGAATGGAGCATCGGCACGCCAGATTACATTGACCGTGTTTCCGACCACAATGGTTTGCTCGGGCGTGAGCTTGACGCCGCAGAATCCGCCGGCAGAGTGAGGCTGGAGGGCCTTCCTGAACATGTCGCCGATCGCTTGACGCCCTTTTACGATGGCGCCGTCCTTCGAAAGAAAGGCCATGTCGTCGTCGTACTGTGCCATCAAACGGTTCCAGTCGCATGAGTTGAAGGCGGCGAAATGCTCGCTCATCACCTTCTGGAGGGTTGGCTGAGGTTTTTTGGGCGGTAGGGTTTGTGCTCCTGAAGGGATGAAACCTGCCAGAAAAACGACACCGCATGCGATGTGAATCCATTGCCCAATTGCCCTCATGAGTCCTCCTCAATTCGTTTTGAAACTGCGCGCTGTGGGATAGGCTCCGGCGTGTGTATGGTAGCAATCGCTCACCGAACGCCGCGGCTTCTCGCATCTAGAAGCATAACGTCGGGTGCCGGATCCGTACACCTTGTCTAAGACGGGTCCGCGTCCCCGGGCCCCTTATCTTCGTCATTGCATCGTGGATGACTTTGAAATTTCCGAAAAAACCAAGGTGAACATGAACTTCCGCCATTTCGTCCTCGCATTCTGCGTACTCTTGATTGCCGGCTGCGCATCATCCCTCGCGGCAGCCACCGTTACCTCCGAGCCGTGGGGCAAGACCCCGGGCGGCGACGCAGTCGATCTCTATACCGTGAAAGACAAAAACATCGAGGTGAAGATTGCCACCTACGGCGCGCGCATCGTTAGCTTGAGCGTGCCGGACAAGGATGGCAAGATGTCGAACGTCGTTCTCGGCGCACCCGATCTGCAGGGCTATATCCGCGGAGCCGGCGCTCCTCCCTATGCAGGCGCGAGCATCGGCCGGTTCGCGAATCGCATCGCGGGCGGCCAGTTCACACTCAACGGCAAGATCTACAGCACTCCCAAGAACAATGGCGCAAATACGCTCCACGGGGGCAACATGGGTTTCGACCGCAAAATTTGGTCGGCCAAACCTACCAAAGACGGCGTTCTGATGTCGCTCACCTCTCCCGACGGTGATATGGGGTTCCCCGGCAATCTCACCGTCTCTGTCGACTTCGCGGTCAAGCAGCAGCATGGCTCACCCGCGCTGTCCATTACCTATACTGCCTCGACGGACAAGCCCACGGTCATCAACTTCACCAATCACTCCTACTTCAACCTCTCGAACGATCCCGCCATCCCGGTCTGGGATGACATCGCGCGCATCGACGCTGACAAGTACACTCCCGTGAATGCCAGTTCTATCCCCACCGGCACCAATGATTCCGTGGAAGGAACTGCCTTTGACTTCCGGAGCGCTCACGCGATTGGCAAGTCTGTCCCCGAACGCGGCTATGACAACAACTGGGTCCTGAACCCACATAAGGTCTCCACGCCTGTCGCTGAAGTCAGCGATCCCAACACTGGACGTGACGTCGAGGTCTTCACTGACCAGCCGGGACTGCAGGTATACGCGCCTAAAAATCCGCCGCCGCCACCAAACTCCAACTTTCGCCCGCGCCCGGCGCCCAACGCCTTCACTCTGGAGACGCAACACTTCCCCGATTCGCCTAACCAGCCCGGCTTTCCCACAACGACGCTTGAACCGGGCAAGCCCTTCCACTCCACGACTACATTTGTATTCACCGTCAAACGCTAATTTTTAATTGGCGGATTTCCGGATTGATTTCTTCAGGTTGCGCGGGCGCCGGCTGAGCACTTCAAAGTGCTCGCTGATTACCTGCCTGTCTGGGCTATCGATGAAGGTTGATCAGCGATTCCTGGCCGTACTCGATCGTAGAAGGGTGGACGATTTTCGATCAGTCACCTAGTATTCACTAAGATTCTCGAATAAAGGCGGGAATTTGTATCGAAACAATTTCATTACGCGCGGATACTGATCGGATATGAATACGACGCTCGATGAATGGGAAATCGTACACGCAGTGGTGCAGCTTGGAGGTTTTGCGCCGGCGGCGCAGCAGCTGAACCGGTCGCAATCGACCATCAGCTATGCCATCGCCAAGCTGCAGGAAAAGCTTGGGATCCAGATCTTTGTCCTAAAGGGGAGGAAGGCGTGCCTTACCGAGGTTGGCCGCGTGCTTCTCGCGGAAGCGGAGCCGCATCTGGCGGGTTTTCAGCAACTCGAACAGAGGGCGCGGTCGCTGGCCTCGGGAGGGGAGTCGGAGCTCAGGCTGTCAGCAGATGCCATTTTCCCCAACAACCGGCTCTTTGCCACGCTCGCCGAGTTCAGTTCGCGGTTTCCGTACGTTCATTCCAAGCTCCGTCAAGCGACGCTCATGTCACCGGATTCGGAATTCTCTACGCACAATGCTCATCTTTGCATTGCCGCCGCGCCTTCACGAGAGTACTTTGTCCATCCGATCCTGGAGATTCGGATGATTGCAGTGGCTCGATGGGATCACCCGCTTCATAAGTCGAAAAAACAGTTATCCCGGGCGGACGCAATGGGCCATATGCTCGTAAACATTGAGGGGAGCGGCCCCGGAAAGAGACGACAGCCTCTTGCTGCGGCACAGCGTCATCTGCCGGTTGGAACTATCGAAGCGGCGATAGATGCCGTGCGCTGTGGCTTTTGCTTCGGATGGCTTCCGGCGTATCGGATACAGGGAGGTCTGGATTCCGGAGAGCTAATTCCGCTGCGCATGGCAGCAGGAGGCGAAAGGCAGGTGAGGCTGAATCTTCTCTGCACCGATCCGAGCACGAGTAGCAAAGAGCTGACTGCGCTTGCGGAGTTGCTTGGCATGAACCGCGAACTACAGCACATCTAGCCGTCGGCGCGATACGTCCCCGGTTACGCCGTCGCACATCGGGTCAATCAAAGCCATTGTTCGATTCCACAGAACGATCCAAATCGATAAATACGATTAGACCTACCTGAAACTGATTCGATATTGTGAACGTCAACCCTTAGGAATCCATTCGAAAGTGGGGAATGGCGATTTTGTTTGAGTAGCGCACAAAACCCAAAGGAACAAAAAGTTGATGATGGAAGTGCAGCGCCCCCTTTGCAAGACCGCGACGAAAATTTCCGTCCCTCTGATACTCGCAATTTCAGCCATGACTGCAAACGTGGTCGCGCAGCCGCCTGGCGGAGCGGCGCCCGCTGCGGCTCCAAGCAACACGCCGAGGACAGCACCACCAACTGGTGGTGGTTTCGGCATGGGACGGCTGCCGGTGGACGCCAAAGCCGCGGCTGCGCCGCACACGATGGCTCCTTATTTTGTGCCGGCGACAAGCGGTCCTAAAGCGCCTGACGCCGACGGGTTCCTTCAGCGGTGGCTGCTGCTGGAGCCAATCAACAAGCCAAACCGAACCAACTCGGTTTTTACGGACACCTATGTCCGCAAAAACCTGACTACGGAGTACTTTCCCGGTCAGTTCACGGAAATCCCTCACAATGGGGAGAAGGTGAAAGTGGGCGATCAGGAGTTGGCATGGCATGCCGTCGATGCGACAAACTTCGATGCCAAGCTTTTCAACTTCGCCTACGGCTTGAACAAGCAGACCTATGGCGTGATCTTCTGGGCGGTCACGATTGTGAACAGCCCGCGTGAGATGAAAGACATTCGTCTGGCGGTGGGCTCCAACTCGGCTTCCATGTGGTGGCTCAATGGCGAAGACGTTGCCGATCTCTTCAACGATCGCAGGATGGTGATGGACGATGTTGTTTCCAAGCCGCTCACGTTGAAGAAAGGCAAGAATGTTCTTCGCGGCGCGGTCATCAACGGGCCGGGCCTAAGCGATTTTTGTGTGCGCTTCGTGGACGAAGACGGAAAACCAATCAAGAACATTACGACAAGTCTCGAATAAACCCCGCTTGCCTGTGATCTTTCGAGTTTGATCCTGGAGCCAGTATGAAATTTCTGATTCGAATTGCAGCAGTTCTTGGTTTGCTTTCGGTGTATCCGTTTCATCCCTGCCTGGCGCTGAACGGCGACCCGTACATCCACGATCCTTCCACGGTCGCGTATGACAACGGCAAGTACTATGTCTACGGCACGGGCAACGGTGGGCTTGTCTCCGACGATGGCGGCTGGACCTGGCATGGCGGCGTTTCGCGCACCGGTGGGGGCGTTGCCGCGGACATCATCAAGATCGGTGATCGCTACTATGTCTCCTACGCGGCTGGAGGCGGCGGTATGTCCGGCGGACATGCGAGCAACGTCCACGTGATGTGGGCGAAGACACTCGATCCCAAATCGCCTGATTTCGGCTTTCACGACGATACCGTGGTCGCTAAGAGCAATGGCGTGGAAGACGCGGACGCCATCGATCCCTCGTTTCTCTATCAGGGCGGTCAACTCTGGCTCAGCTACGGCACTTATTTCGGCTTCATCCGCGTGCTGGAACTCGACCCGAAGACCGGCCATGCGCTTCCTACCAGCAAGCCGACTGACGTTGCCATCGACATGGAGGCTACAGACCTCATTTACAAGGACGGCTGGTATTACCTGCTTGGCACGCACGGAACCTGCTGCGACGGCGCGAACTCGACCTACAACATCCGCGTGGGTCGCGCGCGCAAGGTTACCGGTCCCTATGTCGACAATGATGGGATTCCGCTACTCAAAGGAGGCGGAAAACTCGTAGTTGCCGCAAGCGGACGTCACATTGGGCCAGGCCACTTCGGTCGCATGGTTCTCGGCGATGATGTGGAGAAGTTCTCCTGCCACTACGAAGCCGATCTGGACCGCAGCGGTCGTAGTGTGCTTGATATTCGTCCGCTGCTCTGGAAGGACGGCTGGCCCGTGGGCGGCGACAACTTCCAGGGCGGAACTTACGAGGTCCAGTCCGAACGCAGCGGCGGTGCGCTGGAACTGGGGGTGGACTTTGTGCGCATGGCCGGAAATCGTGGCGGCGGATTCGGTGGGGGACGAAACGCTCCCGGCCCTGTCGCTCCGATTCCGAATCAGCAACTCTCACAGGTGCAGGGAGACTGGCCCTCAGGCAACATCGAGATCCGCCTGGACGACTACATGGTGCGGCCGACACAGCAATGGACGATTACTCCGGTTGCGAATGTCGGTGGCTATCTGGGCCAGCCATTTTTCAAAATCACGATTGCCGGGACGGACCGCGCACTGGCGACGACTCCAGACGGCAGCGTTGTCGCGGTACCTGCTTATACTGGTGCTCCGGAACAACTGTGGCAGATCGATCAGTTGACAGATGGTACCTATCGCATTCAGCCGAAAGTAATGCCCAACCCCGGTGAACCCGTGGTCCTGACCGCGATCGGTTCCAGCACGCCGGCTCTGGTGAAATTCGACGCGAAGAGTGATCGATCGCGCTGGAATTTCAGAACTCCGTAGAGTGCAGTGCTTCACCAAAGCAATCTCCACCATTCAACAAGTTGACCAATTGCCCCGTTTCTACCGATCGGCGTCTATCATTCGATCGACGCTGCATTGGTGCAGTTGAACTACACGCTGCTTGATGGCGGCCCAAATCTTGATATAAAAAGCGCTGTGAACCGACAAACATTTTTTCCCATACTGGCGATCCTGATCGTTCTTTCGGGAAGCATAGCCGTTGAATCTCAGGCGGCCACACCGAGCAACGACGTCGACTGGGCTGCCTACAACGGCTCAGAGGGACAGAGTCACTACTCACCACTGCGGCAGATCACCCCTGCGAATGTTGCCCAGTTGCAACAGGTATGGAGTTACGACACGGGGCAGCGCGGCGGCCTGGAAGCGAACCCGCTCGTCATCGACGGGGTGCTCTACAGCTATACGCCCCGACAGCAAGTCATCGCTCTCAACGCGGCAACCGGCAAGTTGTTATGGAACTTCGACTCGGGTGTTCCCGCGTTCCGGCCGGTACGAGGTCTCGCCTACTGGCATCTCGGGCTCGACCGCCGCATTATCGCCGGAATCGGTAACTTTCTCTATGAACTCGACGCGGCTACCGGAAAACCTATTCCCAGCTTCGGCACTGATGGTCGCATTGATGCACGGGAAGGTCTGGGGCGCGATCCAAAGACCCAGTCCATGCAACTCACGAGTCCCGCGCAAATATATAAAGACCTGATCATTCTGGGATCGGCCACGAGTGAATCCCTGCCCGCAGCGCCGGGGGACATACGTGCATACGATGTGCATACCGGAAAGCAGGTGTGGTCCTTTCACACCATTCCGCATCCGGGCGAGTTTGGATACGACACGTGGCCAAAGGATGCATGGCAGACCAGCGGTGCAGCCAACAACTGGTGCGGTATGGCGCTTGATGTGGCGCGCGGTATTGTCTACGTTCCCACCGGCTCGGCCTCGGCAGATTGGTGGGGCGGCGACCGTCTGGGCAATGATCTGTTTGCAAATTCGCTGATCGCGCTCGACGCAGCGACGGGGAAGCGGCTGTGGCATTTCCAGTTGGTGCACCATGATCTGTGGGACAAGGACTTTCCGTCTCCTCCGACACTGGCCACTGTCCGCCGCAACGGCAAGGACATTCCTGCGATTGTTCAGACCACCAAGCAGGGGTGGGTGCTTGTATTCAATCGGCTCACCGGAGAATCGCTGTTTCCAATCGAAGAGCGTCCAGTCCTGCAAACGACTGTGCCGGGCGAAGTGACGTCTCCTACGCAGCCGTTTCCGCTGAAGCCGGCGCCGCTATCGCTCCAAAATGTCACGGAGAACGATCTGACCACGCGCTCGCCGGAGGCACATGCATGGGCGTTGGAGCAGCTGAAAGGAATCATCCACACGGGACTCTACACGCCGAATATCGTGGGCAAGCCCACGATGATGATGCCCGGCTGGGATGGAGGGGCCGAGTGGGGCGGCTCCGCATATGATGCGCGGACGCATGTGCTTTATGTAAATGCCAACAACCTGGGACTCACCGAGTCACTGGTGAAGCACGAAGCGGGCGGCGGCGGCAGGTCGCTTTACCAGGCGCAGTGCGCGGTGTGCCATCTGCAGAGCCGCGCCGGTTCGCCTCCCACCGTGCCATCTCTGCTTAATCTGCAGGAGCACATGACACCGGCCCAAATCTCCGACATCATTACGAGTGGTAAGGGGCGTATGCCGGCGTTTGCAGCTCTTACACCGCGGGAGAAGCGCGATATCGCCCAATATCTGCTGAACAGTTCCGATCAACAGGAGACCACGGCCAGCGGTCCGGATCGTTATGACACTACCGGCTACAAGGCATTCGTGGACCCGGATGGATATCCCGCTACAGCGGCGCCGTGGGGAACGTTGAATGCGATCAACCTCGATACGGGCGAATACTTGTGGCGAGTGCCGCTGGGAGAGTATCCGGCCCTTGCGGCGCAAGGACAGAAGGACACCGGCTCCGAGAACTACGGCGGGCCGGTGCTGACTGCCGGAGGAGTGATCTTCATTGCGTCGACCGTTGTGGATAAGAAGATTCGCGCGTTCGATCCGAAAAACGGGAAGGAGCTGTGGGAGGCGACCCTTCCGTTCTCAGCGAATTCTACGCCCGCGGTGTATTCGGTTGGCGGACGAGAGTATGTTGTGATCGCAACCGGAGGCGGGCGCGCTCCGCGAGTCCCGACGGGCGGCGTGTACGTCGCCTTTGCATTGCCTGAGATACATAAGAAGGCAAATTGAAGAACGGCCGCGCACCGACGATTGGGAGCGCGGCCGTGAACTGTTGCCGGAGGTGGAGGAAGGCTCAGCTCAAAATGAGCTTGCGTGCTTCGCCTTCGGGATCGTTGACCATGCGGATGTTGTTGTCCCAGACCATGGTCTTGTTGGTATCGGGATCGGTGGGTTCCCAAGCCACGCCGGGGATGCTGGGCTTGCCTGTTGCGGCGAACGTCGCCCACGCTGAGGCCATCTTTCGGGCGAGAGTCTGTGCCTCGGGCGTGTTGCCAGTACCTTGCTCGCAGCGCTTGGTGTTATCGAAGCAGAACTGAAGTTCAGCGGTGTGCCAGGCGCCGGGCAGGCCGTCGAGAATCGGAGTCTGCCACGTGAAGTAGTACGCATAGGCCGGAGCGGCATTGAGTTTGTGCTTGAGACCCGCCATCTTAACCACGTTATTGCGCATGGAGAGGCCGTTGAGGCCGCCGGCGCCGCCGCACATATAGGAGAGAGTCTGAATGGCCTTGTGCGGGTAGGACTTCTTAAGCGTGGCGATAATTGCGGTGGCTTTCTCATCGCCGTAGGGCCGGGCGAGCATCGCATGCCACTCTTCTTCCGTGGGGTGCGACGACATGCGGTTGCCCTCTTCCGAGACGGAGCCGACCAGCATGGGGACGTTTTTGGAAATTTCGGGTGCGGCATCAAAGAAAGAGCGCATGTTGATGTTCTTGCCATCGATTGACGGGCCCCACCCGGCGCGTGGGCGGCCGGGAGCACCTGGTCCGGGCGGGCCAAAACCTCGCGGATTTACTTTGGTGACAGCGGCATTGGCGGCTGCATTCAGCTTGGCCCACTCCATCTTTTGTAGTGACTGAATGTCGTTGGCAGCGAGGCCAAGGTCTTTCATGAGCTGTCGCGCAACCTCAGCTTGCTGTTCTTTCTCCGGGATATTGCCGCCGCCACCGGACTGCGCCGAGGCGCGATGAATCAGTCCAACGGCTGCGGGCATGCCCATGAGTGTAGTGACTTTGGAGCCTCCGCCTGACTGGCCGTAGATCATGACGCGGTCGGGATCGCCGCCAAAATTTTCGATATTGTTGTGCACCCACTGGAGCGCGGCGACCAGGTCGGTCATGCCGACGTTGACAGAGTCTTCGTAGGCGGAACCGCCGATGACGGAGGCATCGAGGAAACCGAGGACATTGAGGCGGTGATTGACGGAGACCTGCACGACATCGTGATGGCGCGCCATCTGCGCGCCTTCGTGCGAGGGAAGCTCGTACGAGGAACCGAAGGTAAAGCCGCCGCCGTGGATGTAGAACATGACCGGCCGCTTGCCGGTCAGGCTGGGCGTCCAGATGTTGAGCTTGAGCATATCCTCGCTCTGCCAGCCGTCGTCCCAGTCCTGAATGAAAGTCTGCTCGCTGCCGGTCCAGGTGTGGAGGTTCTGTGGACAGTTCGCGCCGTAGACGAGCGCGGGAAATTCATCGTCCCATGGTTTGGGTGGCTGGGCGGGCAGCCAGCGATTCTCGCCGGCGGTGGTTGCGCCGTATGGCACACCCTTGAAAGTGAAGACGCCGCCATCGAGGAAGCCCCGCACCTTGCCGTATTGGGTCCTGGCGATGGCGGAACGCGGAGTGGAGACATTACCCGGCTCCTGATGGACGCCGGTTTTGATGCTGTCCGACGCGAGTGCGGGCAGCCCAGTTACAAGGCTTGCTCCGGCGGTAGCTGAGAGCAATAGTGCTTCGCGGCGGTTGAGCATCTTTCCGTTGCGAGAATTGGATTTCACGTGCGTCTCCTATCTGTGTCGAATGTGCTGCGTTGGAGCAGGGAACTGTGCGCTGAGGAATCGTTCAGTAGGGCCGTGCTGATTGGGTCTCCACTTTCCAGTGATCCGTGCGGAATGGGCTTGCAGGCAGGCCCGCTCCGTTGAAGAGGGTGGCTTGCGGGTTCGATTGCCATGCGTAGCGCACCTCCTTAGGGTCGGGCACGGCCGGTGACGAGACAATGATGGTGTCGCCTTGGATGCGCGCATTGGCCCAGTGGAACTGCTGGTCGTCGCCGGCGACTGAGAATTCGCCCAGGTTTTCGCTCTTGCTGACGAGGCCGCCGTCGGCGTGTGCGAATTTGAGGCGGATCTCGCCTCTGCGGCGCTCGACTTTTTCGACCGTCGGCCCCTGGTCCACGACTTTCTTATCGCCGTGATACATGTTGAGTGCGCAGCGCGCGATGCGATCGCCGGCAGGTTCCTTGTCTGTGGGGTGGATGGAGTTGGGGTCGCCAGTGTCGATGGTAACGGCGAGGCACGTGTTTGGGACGGTCTGGGTGACCACGAGTTGCGACTCGCGCAGATCGGACCAGTCATCATCCGTCGGAGTGTCGCTATGCGCCAGATAGGCGGGCAACTGGACTACGATGAACGGCATGTGGGGCTCATGGAAGGTCGAGCGCCAGTCGCCGATCATGGCTGAGAGCACCTTGCGGTACTGATATCCGCGAGGCGAGTTCTCCTCTCCCTGGTACCAGACGGCTCCAGCGAGAGACATGGGCGCGATGGGCTGGATCATGCCGGTGTAGAGGACGGCAGGCATCTCCGGCCAATTCTGATAGCGGAGCGGAAGCGGCTGTGGGGGGCGTCCGTCGACCGCGAGCTTGGCCTTCCACTCACCGGCGAGCGGGATGGTCTTGTCGCCGATGGTCATCTTCAGGTCTTCGGGCCTGGACTCGAAGCCGCCTTTGGGGATGGACTTGAGGACGCGGATGGTGATGACGTTCTTGCCAGGGTGTAGCATGCCCGGGCGAATAGCGTAGCGGCGCGGGTTCTCCACCCAGGCGCTGCCACCGATCTCCTGGCCGTTGATGTAGACGGTGTCCATCTTCTCGATGATGCCGAGCTGGACGGAGTCACGGCCGAAGCCGGGGAATCCTCCGGCTCCAGCGCCGCGTAGCCCACGTGGACCTGGGGCGGCAGCCGCTGCGCCAGGAGGTGGAGCGATGTCTGCCGCGGTTAGGTCGAAGGTCTTTCGGAAGTAGACGAGCGCGGGAGTGTCCGGCACGCCAAGCTCAGCAAAGCCGCCGGGGATGGTGACGGTCTTCCAGGAGGAGTCGTCGTAGTCGGACGCGGCCCAGTGCTCCTTCATGCCGATGTCGTAGTCGTCGTACCAGTGCTGGACGTAGTTGCCGTATTCGGGACCCTTGTTCTCGGCGACGATACGGTTGTATTCGGTGACCAAGGGGTCGAAGTCGTGTATCTGCTGCACGGCGGCGAGGCTCATCCATGATTCGGCAGGCGTACCGCCGACGGCCGAGATGACGAGGCCGATCGGGATATGCGTCTCCTGCTGCACCTTGCGGGCAAAGTAGAAGGCGACGGCGGCGACGCGACCGGCGGTTTCCGGCGTGACGATATTCCATGTGCCGCTGACATTCTCAATCGCGTGGTATGGAGTACGTTGGCCGACGGTGAAGAAGCGGATATTCGGCAGGTCTGCGGTTTTGGCGTCTTCGGCTCCAGTCTTTGCCTGGCGCAAGCCGAACTGCATGTTCGACTGGCCACTGCACAACCAGACATCCCCGACGAGGACGTTGTTGATGGTTGCGGTCTGATGTTGGCCGGTAATGGTAAGCGTGTAAGGGCCGCCGACCGCAGGCGGATCGATGTTCGCCTGCCAGCGGCGATCGGCGCCGGCGACGGCGGTTGCAGTCTTACCAGCGATCTGGACCTTGATCTGGTCGCCGGGATCGGACCAGCCCCAGATGGGATCGGCGCTGTTCCGTTGGAGCACCATGTTATCGCCGAAGATCGTGCTGACGAAGGATGGAGGACCGGAGGGTTGCGGCGTACGCCGGGGCGGCTGCGCATTGGCGACGCAAACCGTGAGAGCAACCAACGGCAGTGCAAGCAAATTAAGTAAGTACCTGGATTTCATCTTCTCTTTCATGGCTGAGAGACGTGCGGGAGAATCGAACAGACGCTTCATGGACTGGCCGGCTAGTTGCCGCACGCGTTCATACGCCCGGTGGGTGGGCCTGCGGGCCGCGGTTGCGCTGCCTCTGCAAGAATCCTCTCGATTTCCGCAGCCGGGACAGTCAGCTTGCCCTCGTTCTCTTTCAGCCAGCCGCGATAGTCTGCCTCAATTTCCGGTGACCAGCGCGCATCGATCTGCCCGGCTGTGTACTTCTTTTCTTCCAGCCGTTGGTGGCCGAAGATGTCTCGCAGGCGCGTGCGCTCCGATTGCTGGACGACCCGCTCTGCAAGCTGTGCGGGGATAAAGATGACGCCACCATTGCGTCCAAGCACGACATCTCCCGGCATGACGGTGGCGTGGCCGATCCGGGTGGGGCCATTGATGCTGACCATTGTTGAGTTCAGCCTTGCGCCGCTTGAGAGGGAGCCATAGTGGTGCGACGGATCATAGTAGCGAACAAAAGAAGTGAAGTTCTTGAGTTCTTCGAGACCATTGATGTCCCGCACCGCTCCGTCATAGACGATGCCATTGCCTGAGCGCGCGTAAATTGCGTTGCCTACGTTGTCGCCGATGGAGGGCCCGTCGACCTTAAGGCCGAAGTGATCGGCGACGTAGACGTCGCGCGGCTGCAGCATATCGACCGGCCACGCATTCATCGCCCCCTGGCGGCCCTTGCCCTGATCCTGCTCAATCACTTTCTGGATGTCCGGCCTGCCGGGCATCCACACGGCGGTCAGCGCGCGACCTACCAGGACCTGGTCCGGATGAATGGACAACCAGCCGTCCTCATACTGGTGGTTGAAACAGGCTCCCTGCAATGTGGCCCAGGCCTCTTCCAGGGTGACGTTTTTCATCCGATCAAGGATGTCATCCGGCACCTTGGGCCGACCATCGGGGAACCTTTCGCCATGCCAGTCGGGCGTGTACTTGATTACATCGGCGGCAGAGAAGAACTCCTGCTGGGCATAAAGTCTGCCGGCAGGTAAGATCAAGGCGGCAAGCCCGACAAAGCCAGTGAAGATTCGAGTGAACGTATGGCTGGGAATCATGCAGATTTGTTCTCCGTGTTCCATGCTCAGGCGTTCGCCTCGAACCAGGGCGTGCCGGGAATCTGAACTTTGCGCGCCGCGGCCTCGTCCATTTCCACACCGATGCCGGGACGATCGGTGACGGTGATGTATCCGTTGTGGATGATTTCGCCTTCTTTGACAAATGTCTTCCAGGTGTCCTGGTGATTGATCCAGTGCCACTCGCATACAAGAAAATTGGGTACTGCGGCGCAGACGTGCGCTGAGGCCATCTGGCCGATGGGTGAGACGACGCAGTGCGGCGCGAACGGAATGTAATAAGCCTGCGCCATGTTGGCAACCTTCTTCGCCTCGGCCAGTCCACCTACCTTCTGTATGTCCGGCATGATGATGTCGGCGGCCTGCTTTTGCAGAAGCTCGGTATATCCCCACCGCATATAGAGATTCTCGCCGCAGCAGATCGGCGTCGATGTGGAGTGGCGGATGTCGGCCATGGCGTCAACATCCTCCGGCGGCACAGGCTCCTCGAGCCACATCAACCGGAAGGGCTCCAGAAGCTTCGCGACCTTCTTCCCGGTAGGGGCATCGTAGCGTCCATGCATATCGCAGGCTAGGTCCATCTCTGGCGGGATCGACTCGCGAACATGCCGCACCCACTTCACCATCCGATCGATTTCGCCGTTGCTGGCCGTCCAGTTGACCTTGTCGAAGCGCGCCGGATCGCGGGCATCATCCAGATCAATCTTCATCGCAGTAAACCCCTGTTCTTTGATCCAAGGCAGTTTGCGATCGGACTCCTCGCCAATGGGGTTTTCCATGTCGGAGTCGCAGTAGATGCGTACCTTATCGCGAAACTTTCCGCCCATCAGTTGATAGATAGGCAAACCAAGCGCCTTGCCGGCAATGTCCCAGAGAGCAATCTCGACTCCGGTCAAAGCAGTGATGTATTGGCCGCCCTGCGCTCCGGCGAAGATGCCATTGGTCCGGATTCGTTCCCATAGCGCCTCGACATTGAGAGGATCCTGCCCGACCAGTGTCCGGCGCCAGCTCTTGACCAGAGATGCTGTTCCCACGGCAGCATCCGTCGATTCGCCCTGTCCGATGATTCCCTGGTCGGTGTATATCCGCACGTGCGTCTGCGGACCATGCACCGCAACCTGCGCCGTCCGTACATCGGTGATCTTGATTTTAGGCCGCTGATACGGCGAACTGTTCGCCTGTACGGCCTGCGCAAGAGCAGGAAGACCAAAAGTTCCGCGGGACAGCATCGAAGCTCCAAGTGCGGAAAGCCCGGTTCCGAGAAGCGACCGTCTCGACAACTGAGTCATTGATGACCTCGTTCCGTGAAGGAAGGATATATACCCAGCGATCTGCTCTCTCCATTTGGAAGCATTGAGCGGAGGTAGCGCTTACTTGAACGGATGGGTCGATGAGTGACGGTTGACGGCTAAAAAGCAAGCCGGCTGACGGAGAGGATTTTAGTATTTGCGGTCCTTGCTTCGTCAACGCACCGTAGTGCAGTTGCACCATATACTCGCGCTCTCCAGCGCGCAGCTGATCGCAAAGTCACTTCCGGTACAACGGCAACTCGCCGAGGACACGGGTATTCAGCCGGTAGACACTGGTTGTTGCTGCGATATACAGCGTATGTCCATCGCCTGCCCACGCCAGGTTCGCGGCCACCTCGGGCAGCTTGATCTGACCCAGCACCTTGCCCTGCGGAGTAATAATCCGAATGCCTCCGGGGCCAGTCGTCCATACATTGCCGTTCGCATCCAGCTTCAGACCATCCGGCACCTCATTGTTCGGCGTGTCCGGATAAGAGATAAAAGCAGCCGGCGGGCCAAGCGTGCCGTCTGGCTTCACGCCGTATCGATTGACGAACATGTGCGGTCCGGAGTTGGAGACGTACAGCACTTTGCCGTCAGGCGAGAAGCCAATGCCATTAGGATTCGCGAGGCTCTTGATCGCCACGGTCAGCTTGCCTTTCGCATAGCGATAGACGCCGCTAAAGGGAGTTTCCTTCGCCGGGTCCGCCGCCTGCTTGTCCAGCCCGAACGGCGGATCGGTAATCCACAGCGCTCCATCCGGCGCGAAGACGAGATCGTTTGGGCTGTTGAAACGCTTGCCCTGCCATTTATCGAGGAAGACGGTCTCGTGCATGTTGTCGTCCAGTCGGACGATGCGCCGCATGCCGTGCTGGCACATCAACACGGCGCCATCTTTGTCCGTCACCATTGCGTTTGAGCCTTTGTAGGATCCTCGCGCCGGGTTGTCCAATCCACCCGAATGCTCAATCAGCAGATCGACTTTGCCATCCGGCGAAATGGCATACATCCGGTTTCCAACCAGATCGGAAATCCACAACCTGCCGCTACGCCACATCGGGCCCTCAGCGAACTGGAAGCCGCCGGCGACTTTCTCCACCTTCGCATCCGGCGCGATGATCGCATCGAGCGCCGAATCGAAGCGATCGATGTGCGCCCCAGTCTTGGCACTCGCGGGCGCCGCCGCATTATTCGCCGGGGTATCCGACCGATGACAGCCCACCGGCAGGAGCAGCGCCACAAGCGCTCCACACAAATGAATCCTCGCGCACTTCAGTGATCCATGGTCCATCGTCCGGGTTCCCCTTTTCGTCTCGATCGTGCGCTTCCAGTACCGCCCATGCCTCTCCAACTAGCGGCGCGGCCCGCGCATCGGAGGCGTGGCCATCAACTCGTCTTTGGCAGCCATGTCCTTGGCGACTCCGACGATCAGGAATTCCAGCGGAGCCGTCCCGGTATTCGCAATCGCGCGGCTCTCATTCAACCGCACCGGAATCGCATCTCCAGTGTGGATCGGCGCTGTCTCAGGACCAAGGTTCACCGTGCCATCGCCGCCGATCACGTAATACACCTCCGCAAAGCCTGGCAACGCCCGCGGGCCCACCGACGCTCCCGGCGGAATCAGCAGATGGTCGATGTATGACCATGTCGTCGTGAACACGCTCGGCTGCAGCGCGCGCCGGTATTGCACCGTGCCCTGGCCTCCATCCATCGCGTTCACCGGCCGCAACAACGTTTTGTCCAACCGGAAGCTGATGAACTGCGGCACTGGGTCGAGCGTCTGATGCTCCAGTGAGTCACCCAGGTCAAAGTTGTCGTAAACCTTCGACATGCCCACGTTGATGTTCAGCCATTGCAGTGGCTGGTCGGTCGGATTGTAAATTCCATGCGCATGGCCCATGCGGTCGGGTACTCCGGCTGGCCCCTGAATCAGGGATGTGCGCCCATCGATCGTGAACTGCGCCTCGCCATTCAGGATCACGAACATTTCTTCGCACTTATTGTGGAAGTGTTCGCCGATGCCGCTGTGCGGGTTGATGACACCGCGATGGAAGAAGATCAGGTTCGGTTCTACGGCATTCGCGCCCAGCAGTGCGCCAAAGCTCATCGACCCCGCTCCCTCGTGCACCGCAGACTGGTGCCCC
>Ga0134125_10000950_pt1 | contig 36972 bp, 58 predicted proteins | sample KB31751_FD_96464 | JGI IMG/M metagenome (GOLD analysis project Ga0134125, IMG submission 96464) | Terrestrial soil microbial communities with excess Nitrogen fertilizer from Kellogg Biological Station, Michigan, USA - KB3-175-1 | ecosystem: Environmental > Terrestrial > Soil > Unclassified ...
ACATTTTTATCAATCTTTAATCATAAAAGCACCAGGAGGAACAGAATTAGGACAAGAAATTCGCCAACTATTATTCCATACAATCACTACCAAGAATATGGTACCAGGTGTTGCTGATTTATTATTTTTAGCTGATAAAATACAATGGGATGAAACAGTAGTTAAACCAAATTTACAAAAGAAACTTTTACAAATTGCTGATCGGTGGGAATATTCTCAATATGCTTATTCCAGTATTCGTGGTATCAACCAAAGTATTCGTGATGCATGGTTAGGTAATCCATCTCCTGAACCTGATTTAGTTTTCTTTCTTCATGGTAACCCAGAGATTCTTTTGGAACGTGCAAATAAACGTGGAGATAATAACCATCAAAATGGTAAGGCTTGGAATGATGTAGAAAAACAACGAAGAATCCAACAAAAATATTTTGAAATGTTTTATGGATGGGATAAAGTTCATTATGTACCTGTTGATATAATCCAATCCACTCAAGATACATTAGAGGAACATTTACAAAAATTAGTTCAATGGTATATTCTTCCACATGTTGAACCGTTATTGAAAGATTTGATATATTAGGTTAATATGAAAATTTCTAATGTTGAATTGGATAAAATGTTTGAAATGGCTGGAGTTCATAAACCATCCATGCATAAAGCTTTGATCCGAATGGGAAAAAATCTTTTGAAATCTAAAGAAATGAAGGAACAATGGTCACCCGATAATCCTACCAAAAATTATTGTTATGTAGTTTCTGAATTTGTTTATCGTTTCTTTAATCCAAATCAATTTGTACCAATGAAAGTTATGGTACCAGGTGATCCATATGGCCATCGTTATTTACAGAATCCATTTACTAAACAGGTAATTGATTTATCGGTAGACCAGTTTGATAATTATGAAGAGGTGAATTATTTTGAAGGAAAGAAAGCAAATTTCATGCCACCAAGTCCTTCCAAACGTACCAAAGTACTCCATGAATATTATATGGAAGAATTTCAGAAGGCTTTAAAAGAATGATTGAAAATTGGGAAGATCCTAATCCGTTACCCTTACTGCAAACCTATGATGGTTTTGTTGTAGTTAGAGACGATTTATTACCATCCGGATCAAAAACTAGATTTATTGATTATCTTATTAAAACCAGTCGGAAAAAAGAATGGGTATTTGGTTCATCACCACGATGGGGTTATGGACCGATTTCAATGGCAGCAGTTTGTCAAAAATATGGTAAAAAATTTACCTTATTCTTAGCTGAAAGTAAAATCAAACATCCAAATTATTACAAAGTAATTAATTTTGGTGGTAATATAATTGAAGTCCCAATGGGATTTCTTGCTGTTACACAAAAACGTGCAAAAGATTATGTAAATGAAGATCCAGAAAATCGAGAATTGTTACCACTTGGATTAGAGCATCCAACGGTATTGGAATCTATTGTAACAGTTTGTACCAAATATATGTTGTACAAACCAAAACGATTTTGGACAACAGGTTCATCAGGTACGTTAAATCGTGGTTTACAAATGGCCTGGCCAGATGCGGAAGCACATGTATTATCTGTAGGTCATCAAATGTCTGAAAGAGAAATTGGTAGAGCAATTTTACATAAAACGCATTATAAATTTAATCAAATACCAAAGAAAAATGAATTACCTCCATTTCCATGCGTTCCAGAATATGAAGGTAAACTTTGGAAGTTAGTAAAGGAACAAGGTCAACCAGGAGATTTAATTTGGAATGTGGGAAAAAATTAAAGATAAATTAAGTACAAGAGAAAAATTTACCTTTACATGGATAGAAAAGTTAACTTTTGACGGTTATAGTTCAAAATTGTATTGCACTTGCAATGAAAATGGTAAAATTGTAGGAAGAATTGAACCAACCACCCTTTATTTTAATTGTTATTATTTAGAAAAGCAAATTGGTCCTTTTTGGAAACTTGATGATGCAAAACAACATCTGGAAAATAAAGTAAAATTTAGATACGGATACTTAGACGAATGAAACCCTGGCAAAAAGGTTATGATTTAGGATATTTGGTAAATATTGAGCAAAGTTATTATAGTAAATATAATGAATTTGCTCTTTCTCCATTTGCAAAAATGAAGAAACATATTGTTGCTTCTTATCTATCAGATGGTACATTATATTCAATAAGATCATTTGAAGATGGTGATATTTTTGGATATTATCGTATCCAACAAGCAAAAACTACATCCAATATTGTAATGTATCAAGATGTGGTAATTGGTGAAAAGCGAAAAGGTGATATTATTATTTCTTGTTTAGGAATTCTTCCATATAAATTTGAAGAATTTTATAAAGAATTTGTGGATATAATTAGAGGTTTTGACCAACAAGGGAAATTTGTTTGGTTTTATATTTTAGAAGAAGATCCACTCCAAAAAGAAATTTTAAATCGTTTACCATTCATTAAAAAAGCTGGTGTAAAGATTGATACTTTTTCTTCAATTTATGGTGTATATTACCTAAGTTCTGAAGATATGTTTGGAAACAAACGGGAATATAGTCAATTAAGTAAATATGAAAAAATTGATATTTGCCCGTTATTGTTACCAAGATTTAATGTTTCTTCTATTAAAGAAAAATTATCAAGTTTAGACTTTGAAAATCATTATTCAAAATATAATAAAAGTAAATCATGGTCTGCTGTATCTTTGAGAGGATACCTTCCAGATCCTTTATTCATTACAAAACCATCTGAAATGAATGATAAATGGAATGAAGAAAATAAAGATAAAAAGTTTGAAATGCAATATACTACAGCATGGTATGAATTTACACATGATATTATGGATATTTTATATACATTAGGATATCCACCAACTATCAACAAATTTATGTGTTTTGATTATATTCATCGGATCCGATTTATGAAATTAGTTCCAGGTGGTGGAGAACTGGAAAGACACACGGACCAAACGGATTCTGATTCTGGTATTGCTGATGGTAAACTAATGAGAATTCATATTCCTATTATAACTAATCCTAAAGTGTTTTTTACAATGTGGAATTATGAAGGAAATAAAAGAGAATATCATTTTCCAGAAGGTCAATCATTTTATTTAGATACAAGAAAACCACATATGGCTGTAAACGGTGGAGATACTGAGAGAATACATTTGGTTTTGGATCTCCAGAGCACAGATTATTTACGTAATTTACTTGATTTATCTAAAAATAAATTGATAAAATAAAAGTTAAGGGACCTATAGCTCAAATGGTTAGAGCAGCGGACTCATAATCCGTTGGTTCTAGGTTCAATTCCTAGTGGGTCCACCAAAAGAATTTGTGAATTTATTATTATGATTAAAACAAATTATAACTAATGAATCCACAACAAGAATATAGATTTTGGTCTAGAAATTCAGCAGTTTTAGATAATCCAAAAGTAAACCCTACTTTTAAGGAAGTACTTCATTATTCAGATGATGAATTGCGAGAATGGGTGAAACTTACTCGTAAAACCATTATCGAAGAATGGGATAACAACGGAACACCTCCTCTAAATGGTAAAGATTATGAAGGTTTAATTGAAGATTTTAAAAATCTTTCTAATTATCCGGTCCATAAATTAGCTGCTATTGATGAATTAAATGGTAAAAAAGAAGCAATTGTATGTCCAATTTATTATGGAAATGGTGTAAATCAATGGTTTGAAAATATGATGAAAGCAAAAATCAATTACTCTACAAAAGGTAATGGTTTTTCAATTTATGATATTTTTAAGGATGATAAGTACTTTGAAAAGAATGTAAAGTATTGGACACGTCAGTTTCAACGAGATTCCTTATATCGGAATTCAATATCAGTAGAACAATTTAGTAAAATGGGACTGGTACCAGCAAAAGATGGTATTAGTTGGATTCGATTATTTCATAATAAACCAACAACATTTAAAGGAACTGGTTTTTGGTTATCTACTTCATCAGATAATGATAAAGGAAGTGGTTATACTTCAGTAGATTCCACAAAGTACTTACGAGTAAATAAAGAAGAAATTCAAAATGGTATTAAAGAAGGATTAATATCTGTTGATAATTTTCCAAAGAAACAAATACCGAATGAATTAGAAGAATCTTATTTGATCCGATTTTTCTATAATGATACCAGAATATTTCCAGTTGGATTCACAGCCTTAAAAATATCTTTCTGCCAAATGGCTGTGAATTTTCCTCCATTAATTGCAAAGTATATTTACACCAAATATACAGAACATATCAAAAATCAAAAAATAATCAATATCTATGATCCATCTGCAGGTTGGGGTGGTAGGATTATTGGAGCGATGGCGACAAATGGAGATAGAAAAATTCATTATATTGGAACGGACCCAAATTCAGATAATTATTATGAGGATATTGGATTAACCAAATATTCGTTGGCTGCTCAATTTTTTAATGATCATGTATTTACAGATAGTATTGATAATTTCTTTTCGGATGAACCACTGAATAATACCTTTGAAATTTATCGGTCAGGATCAGAAGTAATCCATAAAAATCGAATGTTTCAAAGATACTGTGGTAAATTAGATATGGTATTTACCAGTCCTCCTTATTTTTCGAAGGAAAAATATTCAGAAGATGAAGAACAATCATGTATAAAATTTTCAGATTATACAAGTTGGCGGGATGGTTTTTTACGGCCTACTTTAGAAACTTGTGTGGAATATCTAAGGAAGAATAGATATCTTTGTTGGAATATTGCTGATGTACATTATGATAATGGTACTGTATTTCCATTAGAACAGGATTCTATTGATATTTTAACAAATCTTGGTATGGAATATGTCGAAACATTAAAAATGGTTCTTGCAAGTGCACCAGGTGCTAATCGAATGGGTGAAGATGGTAAACCAACATGCAAGAATTATTGTAAAGTAGATAGTAAGTATTCCAAAATGGAACCAATTTTTGTTTTTAGAAAACCATAAAATGTCTTATCAATTAATTCCAAAATAGAAACATATTTACAAATGTTACCAATTAATCAAATTTATAATATGGATTGTTTGGAAGGAATGAAACAATTGGATGATAAATCAGTGGATATGATTCTTTGTGATTTACCATATGGTACAACCCAAAATAAATGGGATTCAGTTATTCCTTTTGATTTATTATGGAAACAATATAATAGAATTTTAAAACCAAATAAAATGATTGTATTGACAGGTTCTCAACCATTCACTTCAGCTTTAATATCTTCTAACTATAAATGGTTTAAATATGAATTAATTTGGGAAAAGAATAATGCTACAGGTTTTTTAGATTCTAATAGGAAACCTTTAAAGTCTCATGAAAATATTTTGATTTTTTCAAATGGTAAACATCTATATAATCCTCAATTGGAATTAAATAAACCATATAAAACTACATCTAAAGGATTAACTAATAATTATGGTAAATTTCAATTAAAAACAACTATTAGTAACGGATTTAGATTTCCGAAAACAATTTTAAAATTTGCAAATTCTAATTTAACAGAAAAAGACCAATTTCATCCAACTCAAAAACCAGTTGCTCTTTTTGAATATTTAATCAGAACATATTCAAATGAAAATGATTTGGTATTGGATAATTGTATGGGATCGGGTACTACTGCGGTAGCATCAATTCAATCTAAACGTAATTTTATTGGTTTTGAAATGAATAAGGAATATTATGATAAAGCGGTGGAAAGAATTAATTCTTACCAAATAAAAGAAAAATTGGCTATTGATCAATGGTTTTAAAAAATGTCAACCAGAAATATCCGCGTTGGTTTTGAATTTGAATTTTTAACCTATAAAACATTCAAAGAAACAAGGGAATCTATTTCTCATGTACATGGATATGATGATTCTTGGATTATTGAAAGTGAAGGATTAGAAAAAGATTGGAATGCTCAAATACCAACAGAAGTAAAAACTTCGGTTTTTAATGGTAAAGTATATGGCAAAAGAGTAATACAATCTTTTTTAAGATATCTTAGGTATTGTTGCAGTACAAATGATAGCTGTTCCCTCCATATTAATTTATCATCGCAAGAAAATGGTTGGCAGTGGAATTTAAAGAGAAGAAAATTAATTCAAGAATCTAAACAGAAATATTGGTTGAGATATTTTGGTCGATCCGATAATGGCTATTGTTCCTCACAAGATTTAAACCATATTAAAAATGATAAATTTATGGCCATATCTTTTGATGATATTAACAGAGTAGAATTTAGAATCATTGGTGGAAAACATTATCAACGTAAGTCCGCGGCTATTTTAAAGGCTTATGATGATTTTGTAAATGCTTTTACAAACTCCTTGCAAAAGATTCAATAAATTTTGCAAGAAATAAAGTTTTCTTTTTAAATATTGCATTATTGCTTACCAAAATCTCATTTAATTCATTTACATCCTCAATATGTTCTGATTCTATATTACGAGAATGTTGTTTAAAAGTATTTTGATCTACATAATAGAATTCATCATATCCAGATGATGTAAGAGTAGTAAATCCAGTTTTTGCTATATTTGTTTTATGCACGCTATATTGTTTAATATCTATATTATTTCCACAAGCCATGGCCATGGAAATCTTATCTGCACTACCAATATAAAATCCTAAAGATTTCATATGGTAAGTATCTTTTAAAAAATTGAGAAATGCTTGAGTTTTATTTTTATCATTATAAACTTTCCGAGTTTCTAAATTCCTTATCACTATATTTGAATCAATAACATCACCAGCGGCTCCATCTGTAATGGTTAAAAAGTTCATAATATCAATTGGATATTTTTCTTTAAATTTCTTAATAATAGTGTTCATTGTCATTAAAGCATGATTTAAAGGAGTTCCAGACATTTTATATCCAAGTGCCGTTGCATCATATTCTTCTTTTCCAATTTTAAGTAAAATTTCTAATCCTTTGTTATATTCCGAAAGGGTCATATTGGAACTTAAAAATTGGCATACGGTATTTACATCAGAAATTTCTACATTTTTTGTGTAACCCATTCCACTCCATGGAAATTTTCCTGTTTTATTAAATCGAAATGTAAATCCATATACTTCAAATGGAATATTTTGTCTTTTACAGAATTGTAAAATAGAAAATACTTGAAGAATTACATTTTTGATACAATTACACATAGATCCAGAAAAATCAATTAAAATGATTAATCCATGGTTTTTACCAATAGGTTTAATTTCATTCGTAATAAAAATATCTTCAGAATATTTGTATTTAAATAATTTGGTAGGATTTAAAATACCATTTTTTGCAAATCTTGTTTTTTCGTAAGTATTGGCTGCTTTATATCGTTCAAATTGATTGCAAAGAAAATTAGATTCTTTTTTAAGTGTATTGAGAATTAATCCAACTGTTTTTCCATTAACATTTTTAAAATCATCCAATATTCTTTTATACGGTCGGACTATTGTTTTTAATTGTTTATCTGAAACAATTGGTAAATTTTTATAATCCTGTTTGGCTTGTTTCGTATTACATTCTTTAGAAATAGCTTTATCAAAGGCTTCCTGAGTTAATGAGCCTTCACTAAGAATTCTTTTTTTCTTTTCATTATTAGATTTTTCCGCATATTGTAATAATATTTTAGAATATTGGATAACTTCTTCCCATGTTTTAATATGTTCCAATTTATTGACAATTTCTTTTTCTTCTGGATTGGTAAAGATTATTCCGGAATTAATACCACATTTAAAATAGAGATTAATCCGGTCTAAAAAATTAAAAGAATTTACATCTTTTCCTTTGGTAGCAAAGAAATCACCTTCGAGGAGTTTTTTATATCCAGTAACAAAAGATTTTCTAGCCCCAGGAAATTTGGTTTTAATTCTTTTTTCAATTCGTATATCTTCAACAATATTGAGAACATCATGAGCGGTTTCTAATAACTCTGGTTTGTCTGTAACTAATTTACCAAAATGTTCTACAATTGGTGTATATAAAGCATGAGATATTTCATGAGTTACAAACAAATCTACTACATCTTCTCCAAGATTTTCGCTGTAAAGTGGTAAGGTTAATAATCTTTTTTGGACATCAAAAGATGCTGTATTTACTGGTTGGTGTTCTACCAAAAGATTTTCAGTTGCCATCAATTTAGCTAAAATATCTTTATTCATAATTTAAGTATAGCAAAGTTGTATTTTCATATTTGATTTGATATAATTAAAAACATATGAGTAGCTCCGCAAGATTTTCCGAAAAACATTCAGATAAATGGCCAAAACGTAACCAAAAAAGAAATGGTTCAAGAGCTAAAACAAGATATGGTGTAAATTACGTATCATTTTGTTCAGAATGTCCATCAAATAGTAGACCGATTAATATTGATCCAGGTCAAAGAATAGGCTCATGCCCACAAGGTCATAAATTTGATTTGAGATGGTAAACATTTTGAATGCCTACAGCAAAAATGGTGAAAAAAGAATTAAATCGAATTGAAGATATAATTTTTGTACCAGAAATAGATCAAACCTTTATTGAATATGGTTTTTATAATGATATCAAAAAAGTAATCAATTCACAATTATTTCATCCAGTTTATTTGGTAGGACATAAAGGAACTGGTAAATCTCTTTCAATTCGCCAGGCTTGTGCTGAATTAAAAAGAGAATACATTGAAGTACCAATTACAATCCAAACGGATGAAGATGATTTACTTGGTGGATTTAGATTAATTCAAGGTGAGACTAAGTGGTATGATGGTCCAGTGGTGGAAGCAATGCGTCGAGGAGCCATTTTAAATTTGGATGAAGTAGATAAGGCTTCTGAGAAATTAATGGTTTTACAACCAGTCTTAAATGGCCAAGGTATTTTTCTTAAAAAAATTGGTAAATATGTTGAACCTGCAGAAGGATTTAATGTCTTTGCAACAGCTAATACCAAAGGAAAAGGTGATGATTCTGGTAAATATGTGACTTCCAGAATTTTAGATGATGCTTTCTTTGGTAGATTTGCTGAAATGTATGAGGCTGATTATCCTGATTTTGATTTATATAAAAAGATATTAATAAAGAATTTTCAAAAACAGAATATTGATTGTAATGATATCAATATTCAATTTGTGGAATGTTTATCAAATTGGTCTGTAATGGTAAATAAGACCTATATGGATGAAGGGGTTTCTGAAAATGTAGATATTCGAGCATTAACCCATATTGTAAAGTCTTTTAAAATTCATGGTACCAAAAGAAAAGCATTACAAGGATTTTGTACCAAATTTGATATTGATACTAATAAAGCTTTGATGGAATTATATGAAAAAATTGATATTGAAATAGATGGACCTGTCCAAAAGGAAGAAATACCAGAATCAAAACCATCATCTATAGATGAGGATCCATTAGAAGTAGAATTTGAATCGGTTACTTTTAATAATAAGAAAAAGAAAGCAAAAAATACAAATCCTTGGGTTGCTACAGATTCTGCTAAAGAATCTGAAGAAGAAATTATTTCTGGTATTTTACCTGAAGGATTTACAGATTTTGATAAATTAAGACCATTTTAAACAAAATAATTGATAAATGAATTTTATTATGTTATAATCAAGAAATAGGAGAAAGAATTTGAAAATTAGTAAGAATACAATTAGTATTGTACAGAATTTTGCTCTTTTTAATGATATTTTGGAATTTCGGGATGATAAGAGGTTAATTACAAAGAGCAATGATAAAACTGTGGTAGCACGAGCCGAGATTGCGGAAACTTTTCCTCAAACATTTGGTATTGCTGATTTAAATAAGTTTCTATCAACAATTAAGTTGTTTGAAAATCCAATTTTTGAAATTAATGAAAAATCATTAATTATTCAAGAAGATGGAAAGAAGTTTCGGGTGGAATATACCTATTGTCCTCATGATATCTTTGAAAAATTAAATGTCCCAACAGAGTTTAAGAAGATTGATGGTACAGTAGAAAAAGGTGAAGTAAGTTTTACACTTTCAGATGAAATGGTAAAAAAGATTGTTAAGGTTGCATCTACCTTAGCTACTCCTGATATTGTTTTGGAAGCAAAGAATGGTTCTTTGTCATTACTAGCAACAGATACAAAGCAGGAAGTTCCAAGCGCCTCGTTTGAATTAGCAGAAAAGGGTTATTCGGAAGATTTTTATTTGGTTTTCAAGTTAGAAAATTTAAAATTATTGGAAGGTCCATATTCTGTTTTGGTTTCATCAAAAGGTCCTACTCGGTGGACAAACAAAGATTATAAGGTAAATTATTATATTCCTTTACAATCAACTGTTTCTGTATTTGAAAAGGCGGCTACTGCTTAAAATAGAATGGACAGTAAAATCCATTGTCAACATTGTGGTAAGAAAAGATATATGCAATTGGGCTTTTCTTACCTCGATGAGGATCAAACAAATAAATTGCAGTATGTTAATGTAAGAAGTGTATTGAAAATGTCTCAAAATAATACATTACCAAGGAATTTTCCAAAAGAATTAATTGGTTTTTGTCCTACTTGTTTAAAGTCAGGATTTTATGAATTGAAACCAGGTAGAATTATTTTAAAGGAATTATAAATGGAATCTAAAAATGAAAAGACTTTGAATAGTTTTGTGGAATATTGTAAGGAACATCCAGACTACCGATTTTGGCAAGCATTACGAAATTGGACTGGTTATAATTTCGTTTTATTAACAGATGAAAATAAATGGATTAATTGGAAAGAAAAATTTCTAAATGATACTTACTTTTGGGAAGGTAAAGGAGTGATTAAAGATTAAAAAATTATGTCAATTAGTAAAGAAGTGATTTGGGCTGAGAAATATAGACCACGAAAAATTCAAGATTGTATTTTACCAAATGATTTAAAGATTAAATTTCAAGGTATTGTTGATTCTGGAACATTACCTAATATGATTTTTTCTGGAAGTTCAGGAACTGGAAAAACAACTGTATCACAAGCATTAGCAGAAGAATTACAATGTGATTTCTTAAAAATTAATGCTTCTGAAAATGGTAATATTGATACATTAAGAACACAAATCCGAAATTTTGCTAGTACTTCTTCCATTGAATTTTTTGGTGCTAGAAAAGAAATTCTTTTGGATGAGGCAGATGGTTTAAATGCAACCTCGACACAACCAGCATTAAGAGCATTTATTGAGGAATTTTCATCAAATACTAGTTTTATTTTAACCGTAAATCATAAAAATAAAGTAATTCCAGCGTTACATTCTCGCTGTCCAGTTATTGATTTTAAATTTCCAAAGACTGAACGACCAACATTAGCTAAAGCATTTTTGAAAAGGTTAGAAGAAATTTTAACCATTGAAAAGGTATCCTATGATAAGAAAGTTTTGGTAGAGCTAATTTCTAAGCTATTTCCTGATTTTCGTTCTATTCTTGGTAAATGTCAAGAATATTCATTAGCTGGCAAGATTGATATTGGATTAATTGCTAATTTAGCAGAAACTAAATTATCTGATTTAGTGAAACATTTGAAATCAAAAGATTACGGAGCAATGAGAAAATGGGTTACTAATAATTTGGATTCTGATGTTACTCGATTGTTCCGATTATTGTATGACCAAATGTATGATTATTTGCAACCACAATCAATTCCACATGCAAATATTATTATTGCAGATGGTATGCATAAATCCGCATTTTCAGTAGACCAAGAAATTTTATTAACAGCACAATTAACTATTTTAATGGATGAATGTGAATTTGTATAGGAGCAAAGTAGATACAATTGGTATTTCTGGGTTTGGTTGGAATCTATTCAAGAATATGAAGACAACAAAGAATCTTTATTAAATGGGATTAGAGAAGAATTAGATAGTGGTGAACCATTGGATGTTGGTTAAAATTGGTAGATTAGGTTATAAATTAAAATTTTTACGAGAACCAAAAGCCACAATGGGTTATGTGGTAACAGAAGAAGGAAATAAACTTTTGAAGGAAGGAATTGTGGAAACAAAGATTTCCAAAAAAGGTTGTGCTTAATATTTTAAGCCTTTGTTTATCATTAATAATTGGAACAATAATTTTTTATATTACTGATTATAATTTGTGGATTACTGTTCCAATTTCAATACCTATTTCAATGTTATGTGGATATTATGGAAGCAAAATATCAAGAAAAAAAACCATTTGAATTATTGAATATTTTTCATGATAAGATTGTTTATTTCTTTAATGAATTTAAAACTAAATCATTAGAGGAACAAAAATTCTTAGATGAAATAAGGCATGGTTTATTGGATTATTTAGAATTGAGTAAATTAGGAGATCCAAGAAGAAGGATTTCAAATCCACCTAAAAAGGAATCCAAAAGAAAGAAAAAGATTATGTCTTCTAGTCTGGAAGATTTCCTATGAGTTTTGAATTAAAAGATTATTTAAACGCTATTAATTTTGATAAAACAAATATTATGGAAGAATCTGATGATCCACAATTTGCTGAAAATCAGTATAATCCATACATTGTAAATCGGATTTTAAGTTTTTTTCCAGATTGTATTTTCTTTGTACAGGATATGAATGAATATCCGATGTTAGATAAGAGAATGCAATTTGATTATTACCTATATAGTATTAGGAAGAAAAAGCGATTTCATCCTTGGTTAAAAAAAGAAGAGGATGAAAATGTGAAAAATGTAGCAAAATATTTTGATATTTCATTGAGAATTGCTCAAGATTATGTTAAGTTATTAACTGATAATCAATTAGAGGAAATAAAGAATTCTACCAGTGAAGGTGGAGTAGTTAAGAAAGTAAATAAAAGGAAAAAATAATTAATTAATATATGTTAGATACAATGGATATTTACCAAAATGTTGGGGTTGAGGTATTACTTAAGGACCAAGATAGTTTTTTGAAAGTGAAGGAAACATTGACTCGAATTGGTATTCCTTCATTCCAAAAAAAGACCTTGGTTCAAAGTTGCATTATTCTCCATAAGCGCGGACATTATCGTATTCTTGGTTTTAAAGAAGCTTTTCTTTTAGATGGAAAGGAATCGACATTTACACAAGATGATAAAGCCCGCCGGAATCTAATTGTAAGTTTATTGGTAAGTTGGAAGCTGGTAACATTAGCAAATCCAAATGAAAAATTAGAACCGATTGCTCCTATTAATTCCGTAAAGATTCTATCTCATGGTGAAAAGGGTAATTGGCAATTAAAATCAAAATATCAAGTTGGTAAGAAACATCGAGTATTTACAAAAGTAGCGTAAATGGAAAAACTACACGTAGTAACACCTGTTTTTAATTCTTGTAGGTATAAGTCCAGATACAAATTATATAATGATTTTGAAAATAGGTTATTAAAGAATCCAAATGTGGTGCTTCATACTATTGAAGCATCCTTTGGAGACCGGCCGCACGAAATTACTGATCCTTATCATCCAAATCATATTCAGGTAATAACTAATCAAGAATTTTTTTGTAAAGAAAATCTAATTAATATTTGTATTTTAAGAAGTGTACCAAGTGAGGCTAATTATATTGCTTGGATAGATGCAGATGTAAATTGGGTCCGTGATGATTGGGCTGAAGAAACCGTCCACCAATTACAGCATTTTGATGTGGTACAAATGTTTTCACAAGTTCATGACTTAGGTCCAAATCATGAAATTATTCAAAAACATACTGGATTTGGATATGCTTATCAACATCATTTACCACATTCTCAATTTGACTTTAAATTTTTAAGTCCTTATAATTATGATAAGTCTTGTTTTTGGCATCCTGGTTTTGCTTGGGCCGCTCGGAGAAGTGCTTTAGATGTTACTGGAAACTTATTAGATTGGGCTATTGTTGGTGCCGGCGATCATTTGATGGCATTAGCCTTTATTGGTGAAATTGATAAAGGATATCACGAAAATTGTAGTTATGGATTTAGAAAAGCCGCTACCGAATGGCAAAAGAAAGCTTTAAAATTACAAGGTAATATTGGTTATGTTGATGGAGCATTGATTCATCATTGGCATGGAAAAAAGAAAAATAGGCAATATCGTGAAAGATGGCAAATCTCTGTGGAACATAATTTTGATCCATATATGGACATTTCTCATAATTCATTTGGACTAATTACTTTGACAGATAAGAAACCACAGTTAAGATATGATATTCGAAATTATTTGCGGGTTAGAAATGAGGATTCTACAGATTTGGTGTAAGTGATGGCAGGAACCAAAAAAGAATTGTACCATGATAGATTATTAGAATTTGAGGATGAAAATATAGATTACCAATTTTTTGTATCCGAAGTTAAAAAAGTTTTACCAGATATAATTGGTAAATTATCGGGTATTGATTCTCTTTTTGATTCTGTGTTACACTTAGAAAAGTTACTGGAAAAAGCAGATTTGTTATGAAACATAAAGTGGATGTTAACCAATTTGTAAAAGAGTTATCTAGGGAAAGAATTGGTAATATAAAGCCAGGAAAAATAATTGCACTAAAAAAGGATAGAAAACCAAAATATGACAAAAAAGAATTTGAAAAAGAAGAAAACGAAGATTAGTGCATCCGAATATCTCCAGTTAATTGGTTTAAAAACACTGGCTAATAATCATTTAAAAATATTATATACAATTCAATCAGCAATGAATGATTTGTTAGAATTAAAAGATAATGATTATGTAGGCGATTTGGTTTGGTATGAGTTTGAAAATATAGATGGTATTTTAGAAAAACTGAATATTGAAAAGGAATAAATTTATGTTTGTTAATACTGATGAATTTGGTAAATTAAGAATTACTTTTACCCATGAACGAAATGATTTGCATACTTGGTTAGAACCTCTTGACAATGGTTATAATCAGGTACATGTAGAGAAGATAAAATTGAATAAAAAAGAAATCAATTCTAATAAATCTCCGAGAGCACATACCATTTGTAAAATTTTTAAGTGTAATTTATTACCAGAAAAAAAAGAAGGTCAACGTTATTTTACAAATAGTGAAGAAATATTATCGGAAGGTGTAGCAACTTGCCATCCAAATGATAATTTTGATAAGAAAATTGGCAGAAAAAATTCTCTGTTATATGCATTAGCAGGTTTGAAATTTAAATTTAATGGTAATGTACGAAAGGAAACTATTCAACAAATTGTAGATGAATATGTTTCATTTACAGGACATAAATTAGCATGACTACAAATGAACAAATGGTAAAAATTCTTCAGGATTCTAATCCTGAAATCCAGATTCAATTAGATTTGAAGAAAATCATTTATGAAGAAATTGATTCTTTAATCCAGCGCGGAAAAGGATTAATTGTTTATCATTTCACCGCCGCGGTCGATCCAAATACTATTTTGGAAGTATTACGTTATTATTCCAATTCCAAGTGGAATGCAAGAATCCGAGCAGAAGAAACAGAAATTAAATTAATTTTATCATAACTATGCCATATTACCAATTTATTTGTAAAGAATGTGGTGAGGAATTGAATATTCAATTAAAAATGACAGAAAATTTACCAAAAAATCATGTACAATTTAAATCCAAATGTAATGGTAAATTAGAACAAAAATTATCACCTCCTTTATTAAATTTTGTTGGTAGTGGTTTTTATGTGAATGATTATAAGAAGAAATGAGATTAGAATTTCTTTTTTACGATGCGGAATTGGTGGCTGTAAATAAAAAACCAAAAAATATTAATAAATTAATTAATAATTTAAAGTTACCAATTCCAATCTTTTTAGGACTTCATCCACATAAAATAGGAGAAATTACTAAAATTCATTTTAAAGATGATAAAATATTAGCTGATGGGAATTGTAAATGTAATGAGGAAGCGGTAGATATTATTTCAGGAATTTTACAACATCATTCCAAAATTCAATTCCAATATACTAATATTCGGTTAACCAAAATTTTCTTAACATTTGGAAAATATATTAAAACAAAATGGTCAGTGGGAGAAATTCAAAAATCTAAATGAATGGCTTAAATTGTAAGACTTTCCAATCAATTATTATTAATAACCAAAAAGTTAATGTTTTGTTTGGTTTAATCTCAGATTCAAATACAAGAAAGGCGATAGATTATCTTGTTTCATATTTCCGAAAAGAATTCTATTTTGTAGATGCGGATAATGAACAAGATTTAGCGACCAAATATAATATTAGGATTATTCCAACTCTCTTAATGTTTGATAATGCACAGGTGATAAATTCAGTTGAAGGAACAGAATCCATTCGTGATTACGTTATGCCAAAATCGTAATTAATGGATGAAATTATTACAAATAGAAAATCAATCTTCGGTTTTAAATGAAGAAATTAAAAAAGTAATACCAATTTTACAGTTACAAATTAATATCCATTTCTTTCCATATTGGATGAAACATTGTAAACTGAAATTACTGGAAGATAATGAAAGTTTTGATAATAGACATGGTTTGGTGATTTTAAGAGATGTAGATCCAACTTTATATGAATATAGGTATTGTTTAATTAAACCAGAAAATATTTCATATCCATTATCAATATGGGTTTTAGATTGGTTATTAAATGAATATAGAAATTTAGGTATTTTTTATACTGTACCAAATAGTAATAAAAGCACTTGGATTTCTCTTGTTGCTGCTACCAATCAATATTATGATTTAAAAGGATATAAAGTAGCTGATTTCTTTTTACCAGCTTGGTATTCGGATGATGGTTATAGTAAATTAGAAAATACATATCTTGGTAATATAAGACAAAAATGATAACAATTGTTTGTAAAAACTTGATGTATATTTCAATTGGTAAATTAGAAAATACATATCTTGGTAATATAAGACAAAAATGATAACAATTGTTTGTAAAAACTTGATGTATATTTCAATTGGTATATTTTTTATAATTGCATCCACTGTAATTTGGAAAATACCAAATGAAATTATATCATTTCGTGGTCATACATTTCGGGAAATTCAACAAACAAGGGAACAAACTTTTACCAGAATTGATACAGCAACTAATAAATTAGATAAAAGAATTAATAGTATCCAAAGACAATTATTTAAACAATTGGATAACGCAGAAAAGGATGCTAATAACCAATTAACACAAACAAATAATACTTTAAAATCGGTTGCTGATAATTACAATAAAATACCAAATCAATTGGAATCAAGATTAGAAAAGATAGATCCATATTTGGATTGTAAAAATAATGCATATTGTTGGCAAGGTTTAACCACAGATACGTTGAGAGAAACTAGAAATACCATGCAATCTGTAAGACAAACAGCAAATGTGGTTAGTACTACATTACCAGAAGTGGAAAAAAATGTGGATTTAACAACTAAGAATTTTCAAGAAATTACTGCAAATATTAATAAAACATTACCCGTAATTACTCAAAACTCACAAGAAATTTCTAAAAATATTAATAGATTGACTCAAAAGCATTGGTATGATAGATTATTAGAAGTGGGAGTTTCGGGAAGTGCAATTTATTATAATTTATATAGGAGTTTATTATTAACAAAATGAAATCAGTTTATATTGCCTCGCCATATGGTTTTTCTGAAGCAACAATATATTTTTATAAAAATATTATTTTACCATCTTTAAAAAATGAATTAGGACTTATCGTATTTGATCCTTGGGATTTGGATCCCAAGCTTAAAATACGATTAAATCAACTACAAACGTCAGAATATCAAAATATTAATCAGTGGAAAGATTTTAATTATCTAGTTGCATTACAAAATAGAATATCAATTCAACGGTGTGATTTTATGATTGCAATTTTGGATGGAACTGATGTTGATAGTGGAACCGCATCAGAAATTGGTTATGCTGTAGGTATTGGTAAAAGAGTTTATGGATACCGCGGTGATTTTAGATTAATTTCCGATAATATTGGTAGTAAAGTAAATTTACAAGTGGAATCATTTTTGCAAAAGATATATTTTGATTGGAATGAGTTAATAATTGATATGAAAAATTATCAATTGGTAGAAATTAAGGTAAAACAAGTTTGTAGAGATTAAGGACAAAATGAAAACAATTATTCTATTATTTTTAAGTAGTATTTTAGTATTTGGTGCAGAAACAAAGAAGAGTCCTGCTCCAGAGAAATCAAAGGTATTGATCCAAACAGCCCAAAAGGTGGTAATTAAACCAGAAGATATTTTAAAGATTCGTAATTTACAAGTAAAATACTTAACTTTACTCCAAAGTGATATTGTTAAAAATTTTATCCAAACATCTTCTAACTTAAATGCAACAATTCAAGAGGTACAAAAACAATATAATTGTTCCGTTATGACTCCAACGGAAGATGGTTTTGATTGTATTTCTACTGGTAAAACAAATGTATTACCACAAAAAGAAAAAGTAAAGAAATGATTAATCCAGAATTTGTAAAAATACCAACTCTAAAATATTATAAGGAGGAAGGAGTTTCAGATATTAAATTTGGCACTTCCGAAGCGGCATGTTTTGATTTATCAGCATATTTTTATGTTAATAGGTTATTAACGTCTTATGATGAAAATAATATGAAATCGGAAACATCACCTTTTACAACAATAAACAATACCGCATGTATCGATATTAGACCAAAAGAAAGGTTATTAATTCCAACTGGATTATGGTTTGATATTCCAAAGGGGTGGAGTTTACGAGTACATCCACGTTCTGGTAGATCCGTAAAAGATGGTTTAAATTTAATTAATTGTGAAGGTGTTATTGATTCGGATTATGTGGATGAAGTGATGATTACTTTATTTAATAATACTAAGGAAGTTCAATATATTACCAGTGGAGAACGATTAGCCCAAGCAGAATTAGTTCCAGTGTATACATTTAATACCCAAATTTTGGGTAATAAACCTGATAAAAAAGGTGATCGGACTGGTGGTTTTGGAAGTACAGGTAATTAAGTAACTAAATAGATTTTGTAAGAATGCCTAATGGGTTCTTACAAAAATTTAATTCTTGCTAAAAAATAGGAGAAATAAAAAATGTCAGAAAAGACTTTGACAGTAGGTAAAATTAATTTCAATAATGATAGAAAATTTACCGATAATTTTAATAATTGTGTAAGTATTAGTCTACCTAATACATATTATGGGTGGGAAGATTGGATTTATGATAAATTATGGCCAACCGTGGTACCACAACCATGGAATGCTCAACCAGTTGTTTTTTATAATAATGTAGAGGACTCTAAATTTCCAAAATATGATGTGTATTATAATAATGATAAAACTTTATTAATTTTTGATTTTGCTTTAGCTGGTTATCACAAATCAGAAATGCAGGTGGAATTTAAACCAGAAAATAGAGTTTTAACTATTGAGGTTGGAACATTTAAAGTTTCAGACTATGAAGCAGAAATTTCTTTACGTGATAATAAAAATCGAGAATATGTCACGAATGGTATTTCTAAGCGAGCATTTATTAAAACATTTAACATTGGATTGTATTTTGAACCAAAAGAAACAACTTTTAAAGATGGTTTATTAAAAATTGTTTTTGAAAAAATTTTACCAAGTGAAAAACAACCTAAAATATTAGAAATAAAATAAATTTTAGCATATAATCTGGAGCAAATCTTTTGGATTTGTGGTGCTAAATCCACCAATAAATTGGTTTCCACCCAAGTGTGGATATAATCAAGAGGTTCAGAAATTAAATTCCTAGTAATTATTGAAATTACTAGGAATTTTTGTTATAATTAGAGAGAATGTCTTTTTATACATCAGTTAACGTAATTGGTAATAATATATGTGTTAGAGAAATAAAAGACAATAAGAAAATTCAAAGAAGAATTCCATATAAACCTTCTCTATTTGTTCCTACCAATAAGAAAACAAAATACCAAAGTTTATTTGAACAACCATTACAAAAGATAGATTTTGAAGATATTAAATCTGCTAAGGATTTCATTAGACAATACAAAGAAGTGGATAATTTTAAAATCCATGGTTACAGTAGCTTTGAATATCCATGGATTGCGGAAAATTATCCACAAGAAGATATTGTATATCAAAAAGATTTACTTAGGATTTTCTTTTTAGATATTGAAACAGAAGCCGAACAAGCATTTCCTAAAGCTTTTGATCCTACCGAAAGAATTAACCTTATTACTATTAAGGTATTTGGTGGAAAATTTCATGTATTTGCTTTAGATGATTATGAAACCGAATATAAAGTCCATAGAAATGATGTAATTTATAAGGCTTTTTCAACAGAAGAAGAAATGTTGGAAGCAGTCATAGAATTTTGGTCTAATGATTATCCTGATATTGTAACTCACTGGAATGGTGCACAATTTGACATTCCATATACATATAACCGAACTTGTCTTTTATTAGGTGAAGATGTAGCAAAACGATTTAGTCCATGGAAAACGATTCGTAAAAAGACATTGAAAATTATGGGACAGGATATTGAATCTTATAATTTTCTAGGAATTACTTCTTTAGATTATCTCCAATTATACAAGAAAAATATTTTAGAGCCAAGAGAGAGTTATACACTTGGTTATATTACTCAACATGATTTAAGTATTACCAAAATTGATCATACTGAATATAAAACCTTTTCAGAATTTTATCATAAAGATTTTCAAAAATATACCGAATATAACATCCGAGATACTGAACTTTTAGAATTATTGGATAACAAATGGCAATTGTTAGAACGTTCTATAACAGTTGGTTTCATGATGCATGTGAATTGGGAAGATACTTTAAGCCAGGTTAGGTGCTGGGAAAATTATATTTATTTTCATCTTGGAAAAAGAAACCAATATGTAGCCTTAAAAGAACCTTCGGATAAAGATGAAGAATTTGAAGGAGCATATGTAAAAGAACCAATTCCAGGACTTTATGATTGGGTATTTTCTGTTGATGTTTCCGGGCTATATCCGAATTTAATGGCATCTATTAATATATCACCAGAAACAATTATTAATGAAATTCCAGAGAATATTAATGAACAAGATATTTTATCAGGTAAACAATATCCTTTTTTAAAAGAACATAATTATTCTGCCTCGGCCAATGGTTATCTATATAAAAGAGATAAACAAGGTATTATTCCAGAATTATTAACCCATGTTTTAAAACAAAAAGATTATTATGATGATTTGGCAGCAAAGGCTACCGATTCAATGGAAATTGCTCGATTTGGTATGAATAGGAGTGCCTATAAGGTCTCTGGTAATTCGGCATACGGCGCGATTGGCAACGAATTCTTTTCTTTGTATGATTTACGTACCGCTACATCGGTAACAATTAGTGGAAGAACTGGTATTCAGTTTGTTGCTAGGCGAATTAATGAATATTTGAATAAAATATTAAAAACAAATAATCGAGATTATGTGGTGATGATTGATACTGATTCGAATTATGTAGTATTAGATGATTTGGTAAAGAAAGTGTTACCGAATGAAACAGATAAATTGAAAATTGCTCGATTTGTAGATAAAGTATGTACTGAAAAGATTCAACCAATTATTAATCAAGCATTCCAAGATTTTGCAGAAACTTTGAATATGTACAAAAATACATTTATTATGAAACGTGAAAAAATCATGGATGGTTTAATTTGTACAGCAAAGAAACGTTATGCGATGAGTGTGGTAATTGATGAAAAGAATAAGAAATATAATCCACCAAAAGTATCATTTAAAGGTTTGGAAGCTGTGAAAGCAAATAATCCTAAGTTTTGTCGAGATAAGATGAAAGAAGGTGTTAATCTTATATTTACTACCAGAGATAATGATAAAATTATTGAATTTATTGCTGATACTAAGAAAACTTTCATGCAATTACCACTTCAAGATATTGCCAAACCAAGTGGTATTCATGAAATTGACAAATATATCAATAAAGATTCAAAAAACCAATTAAATTATTATTTTGAGGATATTGAAGGTTTGGTATTTTTAAAAGGAACTCCGTTTCATATTAAAGCTGCTCTATTGTTTAATTTTCTGATTCGAGAAAAGAAATTGGATAAGAAGTATCAAAAAATTAAGAAATCAGATAAAATTAAAATTTTGATGTTGAAAGAATTGAATCCAACCATGCAAGATGCTATTGGATATCTTGATACTTTTCCAAAGGAATTTGATTTAGATGGTTATATTGATAAAGAACAACAATGGGAAAAAACATTTCTAGAACCATTTACAATTATTTTGGATGCTATTTCTTATACCAATGAAAAAATTGATACTTTAGATGAATGGTTTTAAATGACAAAAGTAGTGCATTGTAAAAAAGAAAAATATGATGTGCTTATAGATAGAAGTACAATTTATGGGAATCCTTATAGTCATAAAAAAGGAACAAAGGCCAAATTTATAACCAAATCAAGAAAAGAATCCATTAAATGTTTTAGAAAATGGATTTATACACAACCAGAATTAATAAAACAAGCTAAAAAAGAATTGAAAGATAGAATATTAGGTTGTTGGTGTAAACCAAAGGCATGCCATGGTGATATTTGGGTAGAAATTTTAGATAATTCTTTTTTAGATGAATGGTTTTAAAAAATCTGATATAATAAAAGAATATGGATAAAAGAACAAAAGAAAATTTACTTTATTTAAACGAACAACGTAAAAAAATTTCATACGATATTTTGGACGATTGTTGTGAATATGTTTTAATTAGTGATAAATTTCCAAAATGGCCTGGAAGTTCCAATAAACATCATAATTATCCTGGTGGATTGGTAAACCATACTGCTGAGGTTATGAAATTTGCTTTGGCAATAGCAAAAGAATTTGATGAATTAGTAAATTGGGATGTTATTATTACTTCTGTAATTTTTCATGATTTTGCTAAAATTTGGGATTATAACGTATTAGATACTGGTAAAATTGTTGACACCGAATATAAAAATTTGGTGAGGCATGTTGCTGGTTCTCATGCTGAATTTATAAGAGTTTATACTAATTTTGCTCAATTGGATTATAATTATAGTGCTTATCCTCCTATTGATATCATTAATAAAATCGAACATTGTATTTTAGCACATCATGGTATTAAAGATTGGGGATCTCCAATAGAAGCAGGAGTAATTACGGAATCAAGAATTATCCATTATGCTGATATGCTTTCAGCAAAACATGGACCAACCTCGGAGTACTGGCCAGAATGAATACTGAAAATTTAAAATTGTTAATAGATGAATCTCATAAATGGAATGATGGAAATGGTGATGGAAAATATATTTATAAGGAATATTTAATTTCTGAAAAAAATACCGATGATTATTTTATTCAAGACATTTACCACACAAGTGAATATGTAACATCTTTAGGAATAGTACAAGATAGTTATAATGGTACACGTAAAAGAAAACAAAAGAAATATATTTGTATTGGGGGACCGAATGCCGGTTCCAAATTAACTTCTAAAGATGCTGGTAAAGATTATAAGGTATTTAATAATTCTTATAATTATGGAAAAAAGCAGAAACAACCTAATTCAATTTTAGTTTATTTACCAACTGCATTAAAGGATGATCCAGAATTATTAACTTTAAATCAAATTCCTACCACAATGACCACAATGAGTGGTAAAAAAATTGATTTAGTAGATCCTGATCCTGCACAAATTGATATTTTTGATATTGCTTGGCATTTATCTTTGATTAACCGATACAATGGTGCAACAAATCAACCCTATAATGTGGCACAACATTCTGTCCATGTTTATCAAATGCATTCCAAGTTAATTGAAGGAAAATTAACAAAGGTAAATCCAATTGAATTAAACCAAGAATCACTACTTCATGATGGTGCTGAATATCTTTTAGGTGATGTTATTCGACCAATGAAATATTCACCTGGATTTAAAGAAGTTTATTCAGCTTTAGAATATAAAGTAAATAGAGCCATAGAAAAAGCATTACATTTACATTGTATTGATAAAACTGTGGAAGTAAACCAGTGTGATAATGATATTTTGATTGAGGAAAGAAAACTTTTAAAATCAAAATCATATCCTGGTGTAGAAAATAACATTTATGTAACAGAAGCATGGGATTGGAAAAAATCTTATAACATTTTTATTAAAACATGGTTTGACCTGGAAGAAGAAATAGCAATAAAATTAGGATGTATTATTCCATTTTCACCAGCAGATTGAAATTAAATCAATGAAACCAATAAATTTTGAATCACATGTAACCATTGAACCTGTATTTGATGAAAAATTTGAATTATTTGAGAAAATAGCGAATACTTTCAAATTTAAACCTGCTCATTTGTTAATGATGAAATCCAGATCAGAAACATTAGAAAGATCCAATAAAGATTCATTTTGTACTGGTCATGCAAAGGATTTTGACATATTAAAAAATAGAACTGAAGAATTAGTTAAGTTATTGGAAGCCAATAATTTTAAAGTATGGAGATATAAAATTGAAGCTACCTTGTTAGATATTAAAAAAGAGAGATTATACCAAATTGGGACGACCTAAGAGATCAGAAGAAAATAAAAAATCAGAAAAAATAGTAGATATTAAAACCTACCTTGGTGTACTTGAAAATGAATGGGCTACCGTAGCCGAAGATGGTATTCCATCAGCAGATATTACTGGATATATTGATACCGGTGCATATATGGTTAATGCATTGGTTTGTGGTTCAATTTTTGGTGGATTTCCAGATAATAAAATTACCATGCTAGCCGGTGATCCTGGGGTTGGTAAGACATTTACAATCATTTCGACTATTTTAGCTTGGCAAAAAGATCCTAATGCTATTGTGATTTTTTATGAATCAGAATCAGCTATTACCAAGAAAATGCTGGTTGAACGTGGTGTAGATACTAAACGTGTTCTTATTGCACCAATTGAAACCGCTCAAGAATTCCGTACACAATCTTTAAAATTTGTTGAAAAGCATCTATCAATACCAGAAAATAAACGTCTAAAGGTATTGTTACTTTTTGATTCAATGGGTAACGTTTCCACTTCAAAGGAAATGACTGATTCGACAAGTGGTAAAGATACTCAAGATATGACAAGAGCAAAACTCTTTAAGTCTATCTTCCGTACCTTAACATTAAAACTTGGTAAAGCTAAAACAGCTTTAATTGTTACTAACCACACTTATGAAACTCAGGAAATGTTTTCCAAGAGAATTGCATCTGGTGGTAAAGGTGGACAATATGGATCATCAAATATTTTGTTTATTTCTAAAGCAAAAATGAAAGAAAAACAAGGTGGTAAAGATGTCCAAATTGGTGCGCTTATTCGATATACATTAGCAAAAGGTAGAGAAACAATTGAAGGAAAATCTGTTCAAGTTATTTTAAATTATAAGAAAGGATTAAACCGATATTCTGGATTACTTGAATTTGCTGTAAATAAAGGTTTAATTTCAAGGGATGGTAATTCTTATGTTAAGGATGAAGAAAAATGGAGTTTAAAGGATGTTTATAAGGATCCTACCACATTTTTTGATCAAGAATTATTAAACAAAATTGACGTAGAAACTCGAAAAGAATTTAATTTTGGTGGTGTAATAGATAATGAGGAAGAAAATGATTTAGATACAATTGAAGAATCGGAAGAAACTGAGGATGAATCAGAAGAATAAACCATTTAAGGTAGTAGAAAAACAAGTAAATAATGAAACTATCATAGGAATTATGATTACAGAAGGTTCCTATGATGGTTTGGTTGTTAATTTCCAAAATATTAAATTTGATTATGATCAAAAAATGGTTGAATATGAATATCGAATTTTAGATAAACCAAATAAAATTCCAAATTCATCTTTATATTCTCCTGATTTGGATGAATTGCTAAAAACTATCATTCTTGATATGATTAAAACAGTGGCACAAACAGAGTAAATGGAACAAAATTTATCGGATATTATTATTCGTGAATTAATCCATAATGAACCATACAACAGAAAAGTTTTACCATTCTTAAAACAAGAATATTTTTCAGAGGAACATGCTGATGTATTTCAATTAATTGGTGATTTTGTAAACAAATACAATAAATTACCAACTATAGAAGTTATTAAAATAGAAGCATCTAATAAGGAATTTACCGAACAAAAAATGGATTCGGTAAATAACTTATTGGATTCATTCAAAAAGAAAGATAATGTTAATTTAGATTGGTTAGTTACAAATACTGAGAAATATTGCCAATCTGCTGCAATTGATAATGCATTAACAGAATCTATTTTAATTACTCAAGGCAAACATAAAACACTTGATAAAGGATCTATACCAAAGATTCTGCAAGATGCTTTAGCGGTTTCTTTTGATTCAAAAATTGGTCATGATTATTTGGAAGATTATGAGGCGAGATATGATTTGCTTCATTCACCAAAACAGAAGATACCATTTCATTTAACATTATTCAATAAAATTACTCGGGGAGGAGTTCAAAGAAAAACTTTAAATCTTGTTTCAGCGGCTTCTGGTGTTGGTAAAACAATTTTTCTTTGTGATTTAGCAGCACATTATTTGTCTATTGGTTATAACGTAATGTATTTTACGTTAGAAATGGCTGAAGAATTAATTGGTAATAGAATTGATGCTAATTTACTGGATATTTCTTTGGATCATTTAGATACATGGACTAAAGAAAAATATATGAAACGGATGCAGGAAATTAAAAATAAATATCCTGCAAAGTTATTAATTAAAGAATTTCCACCATCTAGTGCTCATGTAGGACATTTTCGGCATGTAATCCATGAGGCAAAGATAAAAAAGAATTTTATACCAGATGTAATTATTTCGGATTATTTAGGTATTGCCTTATCAGCAAGATTAAAAAGTAGATATGCTTCCTCTTCTGAACGTTCGATGATTTTAAAAGCTGTTGCCGAAGAATATAGGGGAATGGCAATTGAGTTAAATGTACCATTTTGGTCTGCTGTCCAATTTAAACGATCTGATGACATACCATCTGGTAACGTTGATATGGATACAATTGGTGAAAGTGTTGGTATTCAACAAACAATGGATTTTGGAATTGGATTAGTAGAAAATGAAGCATTGGAAAAATTAGGTCAAGTTTTAGGTATCCAATTAAAAAATAGATATAATTCAAAATCCAATCCACGAAAATTTCTAATTGGTTTAGAAAAACCAAAGATGAAATTTTATGACATTGAAGAATCTGCTCAAAAATCTATAGAAAAGATTGTGGATCCAGAAATAGATGAGTATAATGAAATAGCAGATAAGATTGAAGAAGATGAAAAGGATATGAAAATTCGGATTTCAAAAGAAAAAGAAAGTGAATCTTATAAATCCGGTTATCATCATCAACATTTAAATGGTTTAAATAGAAAGGATAAAAAATCTAAGTTTTCAGGATTAAAAGTTTAACATATGGTGTTTTTAATTTTAGGATTTGTTGTAGTTTTAGGATTGTCAATTTGGTGCGCTTATAATTTTGGTTTTGCTTTAGGGGAGACTAAATCTAAGGTGGTAAATGATGATTATAAAATTGTAGTTACACAAGGTAATAAAAAGCAAACTAGATTTGCTAGATTTGGTATCTATAAAAATGATAATTTAGTTTTCGATTGTAAACAAAGTAATATCTTACCACAATTCATTTTTAATATTCTGGGTGAAAAATATACTATTTTTCAATATGATGGTGAAGATTTGCCATCATATTTTGAAGAATTTATTCATAAAACACCTGAAGTGGAATATGATGGAGGTCCGAGTGGTATTGAATAAAAAATGTCTCTAGATCCAAGTGACCCGAAACACCTACGATATATGGAATTCTTGGAAAATAAAATTAAATCAAATAGTTTTATCAATTCCAAGAATGCCCGGTTAGCATCAGCTTTGGTATATAAGGGTGATATTGTATCAACAGGATTTAATGAAAAACGGACACATCCATTTCAACAAAAATTTTCATCTACGATCCACAATATCTACTTACATGCCGAAACAAATGCTATCCGATTAGGTGTTAGGTTTTTGAGTGATAGGGAATTGGAAAAATCAATTCTTTATATTTGTCGATTATCGTATGAAGATACGAATAAAAAGAAAATGTTTTGGAACTTAGCACATCCTTGTAATGGATGTATTCGATGTATTTCAAGTTTTGGTATTAGAAAAGTGGTTTATACCACAGGAAATAATTTACATCCTCTGGAGGTTTTATGATTGAATGGAATATTGTTTGGTCATTTCTTATGGGTTTAGGAATTACATGTGGTATTATTTTTGTTATTTGGTTAATATTTCAATTAATTTGTTTAATGGTTTTAGCTAAAGGTATTACAGGATCATTCTTTGGTTTCTTTAGAAAATAATGGCTCAGTTACGATCCACAGGATTTGGTCGATTATCTAAATATAATTCTGGGATTATTGAAATTCTAAATCAATCTTTTGAAACTGGTTCACCAGTTTCATTTGGTCCAAATCAACACATTGTAAAAAATAATCACTTTAATAAAAATCAATTAATACAATATGTTGATTTGGTTTCTTTAGGTAAAGAAAAAGAAGCATTAAAATTATTATTGGAGATAGAAACTCCAAATAGACCTACCATTACATTTGGTTCATTATCAAAACCAAAAATTAATTATAATTTTGGTGATATTACAGAAGCAATTTTAGCTATTGCTTTATATTGTAGATTTTCATGTAAAAAAGAAATAGAGGAAAATGATGTATATGACCAATTAGAATTGATAGATTTGTGTCTTGGTTTAATCATTAAAATTCCAGAATCTAGTTTAAATTTTTTGAAAGATGAAAAGAATCAAGAATTTTTAAAACCAATCATTACCTCTTGTATTAAATTTACTAATTTATTAAAAATTCCAAAAGGAGAGCATATTTGGGTAATTTGTGATGGAATTTCACATGCTAAAACTGCAAAAGAAGATGTAAGTGTTATTTGTGATGGAAAAACAATTCATAAATTTTCTGTAAAATATGGTGATGTAAAGCAATTCGGACAGGTCTCCGGATCAACGTTTCAAAAACAATGTGAATTATGGAAATCTTTATTGAATTTGGATTTAGAATTTTTGGAATGTGTTTTTGATGATTCCGATATTTTAATGTCTACCAATTTGGTATATGCCTTTGTAGCACATACCTTTAATCAATTGGATTTAAAAAATAATTTAGGTAATGGTATCAATTATTTTATTTCAAGAAATGATTCCAGTATCCAATTAGTACAATTTAAATCTAAAAGAGAAATTTATTTCTTTGATACCACAAAGATATATGATACACTGAAACTAGAAAATATATCATCACAATTTGATACGAATGATGATTTTAAACCAAAAGTAATGTTCGAGGATATTCTGACCGTAAGGATAAAAATGGAATCAACATTAAAAGGTTTATATATGAGAAATTATTTGGAAAAGGAAAAAGGATTTACTCAGTTATTTGGTAAACAAATTTAGAAATTTATGTCAGATTTTTCTAGTGGAAAACAACCTTGTCAAAATTTAAAAAGACAATTGGAAGAAAATGAATATGTCATTTGGCCAAATGTCCATATTTGTTTAATTTGTGGTAAATTGGTTTCTTATTGCGAAAATTGTAGAAAAGATCATCATGTAGATGGTTATGAATCATGTATTCCTTTGGAGATTATAGATTAAATGGTATTCAAAACAAATAATTCTACATATGAAGTAGATGGAATGGAAATTAGGAGAATCTCTGGAACCAATCCACCTACTAACCATTTTTCGCCTGATGGCGAATGGAAAACATTTAAAGACATTAGTTCTATCCAAATTAATTATCCTGTTTGGATCTCCTGGCTAGATGGTAAATATACACAAACTTCTGTTGTACAATTTATTGAAATTCAGGATCCAATGAATGCATGATCATATTGAACATTTGGAAGATTTATTACTTACTGGTGAATTGAAAAAATTAACTGAGATTTTACAAGATATTATTCTTAATAGAGTCCAATATTCTATAAAATATGATGGTTCACCTGCTTTAGTTTTTGGTAAAGATCCAAATACACAAAAAATTTTTGTTGGAACTAAATCTGCTTTTAATAAAAAGAAAAAAATTAGATGTACTACACCAAATGAAATTGATGAACATTACCACAATAAACCATTTTGTGGTGCTTTACAGTGTTTGTTAGAACATTTAAAACCATTTTCTTTAAATGAAATTATTCAATCTGATATGTTATGGTTTAAAGGATTAATCAATGAATATGAATTTACCAAGAATTTTTTACATTCAAAACCAAATACAATTGAATATATTTTACCAAAACCTGCGGAACAAATTTCTTTAATTATAGTTCCTCATTCTCAAACCAATCATTTCTTAATTGATAATAATTATTTTCAACCAATTAATCAAATTACTTTAAATGAATTATTAATGTGTGGAATTGGTATTATAGATCCAAGAATTTTTTCTTTTAGTTTAAAAAATATCAAAAATATTACAGAAATAATTATTGATATTAAGGATGATGTAAGTTTTACTTATGATCCTGATGATAAAAAACTAGTTAATGATTTATTAAGGAATGATGAATATTACAATTTTCCTGTATCCATGAAATGGAAATATTATCAAGACCTAATTAACATTAAAGAAAGTTTATATGATCAATTAAATCGGTTTGTATTATCAAGAAATATAATATCATTACCGTATCTAAATAATTTTGGTTATTATCACGAAGGATTTGTAGTTTCTAATAAAGATATTATAGTAAAAATTGTTGATCGTACCTTGTTTAGTAAACAAAATTTCTTGGAAAAAGATGCAATTTACAGAAAAAAATCTAAACCAATTTCTCAAGGAAGCTAATGAAAATTACAAGTCCATTAGTTTTACATTCATGCGGGCAAATCCGCCTACAATTGGTCATCAAAAAGTACTTTCAAAATTAGATACTATTTCACGATCCTATCATACAGAATCTAAAGTATACCTTTCTCATACACAAGATAAAAAGAAAAATCCATTAACATTTGAAGAAAAAGTCCATATTTTTGAAAAAGCTTTTCCGAAAATAAATATTGAAAAAGATTCAAATATTAGAACCATTTTTGATGTTTTGGAATCTTTAAATGAACAAGGTTATAAGAAAGTAAATTTGGTAGTTGGTAGTGATAGAAAAGCAGAATTTGATCATATTATTCCACCCTATCTAAAAGAATATAATTTTGATAAATTCCAAATCATTTCCGCTGGTAATAGAATTGTTGAAAGCTTTGATGATATTGATATGTCTGCTACCAAATTACGGGAATTTGCAATAAATGGTAATTTAGAGGCATTCAAGTCTGGTTGTTTTTTTAATCTTTCCGAAGAATTTAAAACCGTAATCTATTATAAAATCCGTGAAAGATTGATTAAAGAAGAGATATTTCAACATCCAAAGATGGGAACATATTCCTGTTTTAAATTGGATGAAGAATCTTCTAATAATTTACATAAATGGTCCAAATCAAATGGTATTGAAAATATTTTGCAACCACACGAATATCATTCAACTGTAGTTTACTCTCCAACAGCAAATGTGGATGATGTTTATATCCCATATTCTAGTGAACCATTTCAAATTCATCCAAATACATATAAAATTGGTATTTTAGGTGAGGCATTAGTTTTACATTATGATCATGAAATACCAAGAAATCAATTTAAACATTCTATTGCAATTGGTGCTCATACCGAATTTCCTGATTACCAACCTCATATTTCTTTATCTTATAAATCTTCAGTAATTCCTGAAAATCCACCAAATTTTCCAATTACTTTACATCATGAAAAAGTAGAACCATTGAATCCAGAAGGATTTGATACTTCCAAATATATTAAACAATAAATAAATCAGAGAAATGGAATTAAAAGATTATTTCCCTGATTTGGATTCCAGTTTATTGGAAGATGTCCAAGAAGTGTTGGAAAAGAAAACTGAAGAACCAATAAAAAAGAAGAAAAAAGAGAAAATTACAATAAATCCTGATATTCCTAATATTGTAACTGCTCGGTAAATTTATGTTACAAATCATTTTTTTAAGAAACTAATAAGAGAAAAGAGAATAATTTTATGCCACAATGGTCTAGAACGGTTGCCCCCAAATTTAATTACCTAACATCTAAAGGTAGAACTGCTGTTCCTGGTAAAGGTGGTTGGTATTCACCATCAGGTGAATTACTAATTGCAATGTCAACACCACCAACAATTAACACTACAACAGCATCTACAGTAAAAGTAGCCTATGTTGGTAAAAGCAAACAATTAAGAACTGGTGATAAATTATTATTTTTTGTGGAATTTGATCAATCTGTTACGGTAACAGGATCTCCACAAATTGCATTTAGTTTAAATGGTAATGCAAAAAATGCTACCTATTCATTCGGTTCTGGTACAGCACAATTAATTTTTTCATATACCATTGTTGGTGGTGATAGTGCCACTGCGGGTCAGGTCACAATTACAGAACCAGCAAAAGCAACCCATACATTTGGTGCTGGTAATTCAGCTATTACAATTACAGCAAATGCCAACGGAACTGGTGGAAATAGTATTACAGTAGCATTTGTAAATACTGCCGGATCAGAAGCATTATCGGTTGGTGTTTCAGGAAATGCCATTACAGTGACATTAGCAACCGATGGTAGTGATGTTGTAACTTCTACGGTAGATGATGTAATTACAGCAATTAATAACAATACAAATGCAAATGCCTTAGTAACAGCAAGTACCGCAGGTGATGGAACTGGTTTAGTTGCCGCAGCAACCGCTACCGCACTTGCTGGTGGTGTAGCTGGGTCATCCATTTCATTAAATTCTGGTACAATTAAAAATACATTAGGAGTAAGTGCTAGCCATACATTTGGTTCAGCAAATGCCGCTGTTACATTTACTTCGGTTGTTGATGGTACTTCTGGAAATTCTTTGAATGTTGTTTTAGCTGTAGCTGGTAACAGTACACCATTATCATTAAGTTATAATTCTGGTACCAAAACTCTAACCGTAAATTTGGCAACAAATTCTGGTGGAACTGCAACATCTAATGTATCGGATGTAATTTCATTAGTAAATAATAGCAATTTAGTAAATGGAATATTTAAAGTTTCAACAGCAGGTGATGGAACTGGAACCGTAGGTTCAGCAACATCTACCGCACTTGCTGGTGGTACAAATACCGCAGTTACCCTAGCCTTACCGAATATTGATTTAAGCCAAGTTGCTGTTAACTAAGTATTGGAGAACCATGGATATCAATAAAAAATTTACAGAATTGGTGGAAGGAGATAATAGTTATGCGACTATTGGATTTCCACCACAAAATAAAGTAATTGAAGATGATCCAAATAAAGCTGTGGATCATATCAATGCACATTTGGTAGTAATTTCTGGTACTCCAACAATCAATCCATATTCCTTTCTAAATAAAGTCCAACAATGTTTATTAGAATATGGATTTCAATTTGATCCCATTACACCAGGTGCTTTTGTTGGTGAAAGTGGATTGCTTGAATTACCATTAACATTATTTGGTGGTAGAACTGGATTTTTAACAACCGGATCTAATGTAGTATCATCAGATGATGGTATTTCTCATTTAATTGGAAATGGATTGATTTTAAAATTGGTTTGGATCAAAATGCGAGGATTGTATACGTGTGATGCACAAATTGTTCCAGTTCCTCCAATTTCTCTTCCAAATATCAGCGAAACTACTTTAAATCTTTCAAATCCAAAACCACAAGAATATTTGAAAACTCTTGGATTTAAGAAGGATAAACAACCACTTGCATTCAAAAAAGATAATGAAACATATGTACATCCTACACATGGAAGTGTTACATTTAATAAAGATGGGATGTGGCACCACCATACAACTTTGAAGAAACCATCTGACATATTCAAACTCCATAAATCTGGTACTGGATTTGATGAATTACATAAACATTTTAAAAGTTTAAATGAATCACTTGACAACAATACCAATTTGAGTGATAATATGGATATGAATGAAAGTGAAAATTTACGGAATAACGTAATTGATAAGGGAAAGAAGATCGGAATAGACTCGTTCGGCATGGGCACCCACTATATGAGCCATGAAGGAAATGTTTATGCTGTTCATTCAGATGGCAAATTATCAAATCATGGTCCAGAAAATGAATTCCGAGATAAAGTAAAAAATGGTAAAATTAGAGCAAAATTAACTTAATTAAATATCCATGAATGGATATCACGGATTCTAACTTATTATTATTAGCCTCAAAGGTTTATGATAATCCAGGTTGTTATTCGTATGATGAATTTTTACAAGATTTGAACCGAACAACCGCTATAAAGCGGTTTTTCTTACGTTATATTAGAAGTGGTGATGTAGAAAGTTTAAAAATACGCCAATCTCTTAACCATATTATTATTTTTACAAATTGTTTTCCCAAAATTGGAGTTCAGATTCTATTCTTTAAATTAGATTCTGGACTCCATTATATTTTAAAAACGTTTTTGTTATTTCTCAATTTGATTACATATGAAGATTATCCGGAAATAAATGTGGATTTGGAATTAGCAAAGGAATTAAGAAAAATCTAATGAATACCGCCGCGGAATTGTACTTCCTGTACAAAATTATTAAAGGTCTTACCACACCATTTAACCAAACGCAGGCATATAAGCTTGGTATTATCGATGCAAATGGTAGACTTTTAAAAAATTCTTCACAATTCCGAACCAAAGCTGAATCCGATGCCTTTACTTTATTTGATAGATTCATTTTTAATCTCAAGAGGCTATTAGCTAAGATTCCTGGTGGATCCTCAAAATTAGCATCTTATTTGGCGGTTGCTTATCTTTTGAAAGAAAATTTTGATGATGAAGAGGAAAATACTAGTAAAAATATTGGTACAAGCGTAGATGCTATTTTTGAATCTATTGTTTATGATGATTCCACTTTGGAAAAAGGTAATTATGAACTATTAGAAACAGCTTTCGATACAGATGGAAATACCGTATTACCTGGGGAAACTTTAGTACTGTTAGAGAGGTCACATCCTTTTCTAAATATATGTGGAACACAGGTTTATCAATTATTATCAGCAAAAACTGGAAATCTTGTAATTACTACCAAAAATGCTCTTTTAGAGGATGGTGGAATTCCTGCAAATAATGTTGGATCTGCTCATATAGCGGGTTTAGGTGTTGGTGATAAAAAATTTGCAGAGCCTGGTATTCCCGTTAAAAAGAAACGTAAAACAGATATTTTTAAAAGGAAACCACCAGTACTCTAATGGACGATTTGTCAAAAATTAAAACAGATGTTGCTTTAGTCCAACAGCAAATTGCAGGATTTGATAAACTTTTTACCAAATTGGATACTACAATTGATAAAATTTCTAACCTTATGGAAACTACAAATCGAATGTTAGTTTTACATGAAGAAAGAATTTCTAATCAAATTAAAGAAAATACGGTAATTCATGATTTGATCGAAACAAACAAAAAAGAAAATGAACATTGTATAGAAGAAATGAAAAAAGAATTTGGAGAAAAATTTACCACTTTCAATACTCGAATCCAAAAATTGGAATTAGTACGATACGGTGCAATGTTGCTAATTGTAATTTTGGGTACATTCGCTGGACCGTTTCTGACAGCATATTTTGAACATTTCATGGCTGTAATAAAATAAGGAAACCTAATGAAAACATTAAAACAATTTATCATAGAATCTCTTGACAACAATACCAATTTGAGTGATAATATGGATATGAATGAAGCAACAAAAGAAGATTTCCATAAGGCTTTTGTTCCTACGGTTAAGACTCATGAGGATTTTAAGGATCATACCAAAAATCCATATCATAAAATTTTAACGAATCATGGATTTAGCCATGTTTCCACAGAACATAAACACAATAGTCTCGCACCTAACAATCCAAAGGGTGATTATACAGAACATAAGTATACAAAATCAAACAGTCATGGATCTAATCCACATGTGGTTAATGTATGGCAACATCATTATGTGAAACCAAAGGATAAACCAACTACTTGGACTCTTTATTATCGACAGCATAATGGTATTACTGCTCCATCCCAAGGCGATACAAAACCGCAAATGGATAAAGCATTAACTCATTTGAGCGGTAAATATTAAAAATCTTGACATCCTAAACCAAATTTGATATATTTTGATTTATGAAACTCAAATTGAACAAATATCAACAAAAACGGTTTGAAAATGAAGTTTTGGCTTTAGAACTGGAAGGAAAAACCAGAGAAGAAGCGGAACAAATTGTGACCGAGAAAACAAAGAAACGGTTAGTAAAAAACGCGAAACAAAGAGAAACACGCCATGCTTTTGATGAAGCGATAAAATCTCTTGGATTGACCAAGGTTTATGGTTCAGTTTCTCGGAAAGTATATTGGGAGTAAAAATATTATGTTATTTGGAAAATCAAAAAAGAAATTTATTGTTGCTGATTATGGTTCAGGAATACCATTGAATCCGGCTATTACATTTCAATCCAAAAAAGAATATAAAGATTATTTGGCAGAATTGTTGGAAAAAGATCAATTAGAATGGTCTGCTCATTTTGTATATAAAATTAAAGGCCAACCCATCTACCAATTAAAAGAAGGTTAAAATTATGAGTGCTAATAATTGGGCTCTTTGCCCACAATGTTTGAGAACCAATGATGTGAATTGGGAAAAATACCAAGAAAAAGTCCGCGATTCATATGGTAAAATTCCACCTGATGAATATTTAAAGATGGTAAACAAAACAAAACCAATAATGGATGAAACATTACAGGAAGATTATACCATCCAAACTTCATCAGATGGAGAATTTTATGTATCTTATTCATGCCGTTGTAATGAATGTGGATTTAGTTACAATTTTAAACATGAAGAACAATTGGTAATTGTGGTGAATAATGAAAAGCCTAAGCGTAAAACAAGTTAACAAATTAATCCAAAAAAGATTAGGTATGAATTATA
>Ga0134125_10000951_pt1 | contig 36942 bp, 36 predicted proteins | sample KB31751_FD_96464 | JGI IMG/M metagenome (GOLD analysis project Ga0134125, IMG submission 96464) | Terrestrial soil microbial communities with excess Nitrogen fertilizer from Kellogg Biological Station, Michigan, USA - KB3-175-1 | ecosystem: Environmental > Terrestrial > Soil > Unclassified ...
CTCACGCGCTCGGCGAACGCAGCCGGATGCTCGCCTTCCCGGCGTTGCTGCGCCGGAAGCACGGTGAACTCGATGTCCGTGGTGGGACAGAACAAGCTCCACAGAAGGTCTCGCGTGTAGGCCGCGTAAAGCAGCGAGGTACGGACCGGAAAACGGCGGTGGACCCGGACCGCCACCGGCTGGACGGCGACGCCGAGCGCGAAAGCGAAGGGGTCGAATCGGAAGAGCCCGTTGCCGTTGGACGTCGCCCCCTCCGGAAAGACGAAAAGGGGCCGCGAGGTGTCGCGGGCGGCGAGCGCAATGTCGCGCGCCGCGCCGGGCGCGTCCGACACGATCAGCGGAACCCGCTTCGATCCCAGCGCATAGGGCAAGGATCCGAGCACGGCCCCCTTGAGGAGCATGACCGAGGGCCGCACCGTCAGCCAGGCGAGACCCTCGGCCGTGAAGACGTGGTTCGCGACCACCACATGCCGACCGTCGGTCAAATTCGCGAGGTCGCGGACCCGCACGCGCAGTCCCAGGAGCGAGGCTGTCAGGACGATCAGCCTCGCGCCGTGCGTCTTGCTCAGCACGGGCGACAGCGCGAAGCAGGCGATCAGCCCCGAGATCCGCAGCGCGGCGAGCATCGCTCCCAGGGGAGCGTAGGCGAGAAGCCAGCCCGGCACCGGGCGCGCCAGCCGCTCTCTTTCGAAGAGGCTTGAGAGCTCGATCGAAGGCTCGTTCGGGGGAACCTGCCCCGCCGATCCGTTGGCACCCTCCGTCGCGCCGCCCCCGGTCGACCAGTCGCACCCCGCCTCGCGCAGCATCCGCGCCAGCGATTGCGGACTCGCATCGCAGACCAGGGTCTCCATGGGAACGCGGAACCCGAAGCGCTTTTCGATCGCCACCTCGAGCTCGACCGCCCGGAGCGAATCGAGCCCCTGGAGAGCAAGCGCGCGGTCGGGCGCGATCGCCTCCGGAGCCACCTCGAGGAGCGATGCCGCCAGATCGCGGATCTCGCGCAGGAGCGGATCGGCCGGTGTGGCAATGCTTTCCGGCTCGGCGTCGTCGCTCTTCGACCCGGCGTCGTCCGAGGTGGCGACCAGCTGGAGCTTCCCGTCCAGGAACGCCTTGCGGCAGGCGGCGCGCTGAATCTTTCCGCTGGTGGTCTTGAGGATCGTTCCGTGCTGGATCAGCACGACGGCATGGGCGCGAAGCTCGAACTGATCGGCGATCGCTTCGCGGATGGCCCGAAGCGCCGGCTCCAGCTCGGGCTTTCGGGTGCGTGGTCCGTCGTCCAGCACGGGTCGGCGCCGCTCGATCTCGGCGACGACAACCAGGCGCTCCTCGCCGTCGACGATGACCGAGAATGCCGCCGAGCAGCCGGCGCGGATCGTGGGATGCGCCCCCTCGACGGCGAGCTCGATGTCCTGCGGGTAGATGTTGCGGCCGCGGATGACGATGAGATCCTTGATGCGCCCGGTGACGAAGAGCTCCGCGCCGCTCTGGAACCCCAGATCGCCGGTCCGCGTCCACGGCCCGTCCGCGCGCCCGACGATCCGCGCGCCGAAGATGCGTCGGCTCTCCTCGGGCTGTCCCCAGTAGCCCTGCGCCATGCTGGGACCGGAAAGCCAGATCTCGCCGACCTCGCCCTCGGACTTTTCTTCGAAGGTCACCGGATCGACGATCGCCAGCCGGTGACCGGGAATGACCCGACCACAGCCGACCAGCGTGACCTCGTCGCGCGCTTCGCTCGCCTGGATCGCTTTTCCCTGATCGAGCCTGAGGCGGCTCACTGTGCGCGTCACCGGCTCCGCCCGGATATCCCCGCCGGTCGCCATGAGCGTCGCCTCGGCCAGGCCGTAGACGGGATAGTGGGATGTCCGACGGAAGCCCACGGGACCGAACGCTTCGGCGAAGCGGTCGAGGGTCGCTGCGCGAACCGGCTCCGCTCCGTTGAAGCCGACGCGCCACGCAGAGAGGTCCAGTCCCTGGCGCTGCTCGGGAGGAATCTTCCGCACGCAGAGGTCCAGCGCGAAATTCGGCGTGGCACTGCTGGTGGCGCGCGTTCGCGTGAGCGCTTCGAGCCAGATCCGCGGGCGCTTCAGAAAGGAAATCGGCGAGAGGATCGTCGCCCGGAGACCGCCATAGACCGGCTGGAGGACCCCGCCGATCAGCCCCATGTCGTGGTACATCGGCAGCCAGGAGACGCAGCTCGATGACGCGTCGTGGCCGGCCATGGTCCAGATCGCCCGCGAATTGGCGATCAGGTTCCCGTGGGTGACCATCACCCCCTTGGGGGCCGAGGTCGATCCCGAGGTGTACTGAAGGAACGCCACGTCCTCGGGTTTTACCCCCGGGCTCGTCCAGTTCGGCGCAAGCGCGGAGGAGACCTCGTCGCTGCGAAGGACTTTCATGAACCAGAGGCGCGGCGATGCGAGGATCAGCGGCTGGAGCCGCCGGTGGATCTCCGAGATCGTCATCAGCAGCTTCGGCCGCGCGCTGTCGATGATGCCGCGCAGCCGCGACAGCGATCGCTCGAGCTTCCCCGGATGCGGCGGATAGCACGGGACCGCGATCACCCCGGCATAGAGGCAGGCGAAGAACGCGGTGATGAACTCGAGGCCGGGGGCATAGAGCAGGAGCGCTCGGTCGCCCGGGGAAGCGATGCGTCGGATCGCAACCGCCAGCGCGCGTGCCCGCACATCGAGCTCGGCGTAGGAAAGCGACGCCGTTTCCTCGCCGTCGAGGCCGAGGAAAGTAAACCCGCGTTCTTCATTGCTTCTCGAAGCCAGGATGTCCACAAAAGATGTCGGATTTTTAATCTCGCCGTCCATCGTTGCTCCGAGAATCACTTCGCAATCGCACAATCAAAGCCGCCGCGAGTCCCGACGGCGGGGCGTCTGTAAAGACGAATGCGAGAGCGTGTGGTTGTGGCAGTTATGTGGCTTTTCGAACGCAACTCATTTTTCTCATATGCGAAACTGAGTAAGTGTCGTTTTCGAACCTGAGTCGGCAGTGTGGTCTTTGATGCGGCTCCGGACTTGACGGTCCAGATCGGTCGTCACAGCCGCGGCTCGCCCGCGCTTATCCGCGCCCAGGAACGCGCGGAGCTAAACCCGAATTTAGAAATTGATGCGGTTCACCCGCAGAGTGGCGAATTGTGCGAAAGGAACGCCCGAATGAGCTGACGCTCAAAACGTGATTGTCGTTCGGAGGCCGAAGATCGCTTCGTCGCCGACTCGCTGCGTCGGGGCTAGCGGGTTTTCGACACCGCCGCCGGGGTTGATCACGTATTGGAAATCGGGCTGGAGCTGCCACCAGGGCGCAAGCTGCGCCTCATAGGTCGCTTCGATGATGTGCTCGGCACTCCGCGGCGCGAACGCCGCGCCAGAAATACTCGTGCGGTCGCGATCGAGTGCGGCGGCGCGGTCGCTGACATGCGCCAACCCGTAGCCCACGCCAAAGGTGTCGTTGTCGCGGCCTCTAATGTCGCGGCGCCGCTTAAGGCCGGCATCGAGGCACCAATCGACGAGGTTGCGGTCGTCGGGTGCACCCATGGCCCGGAGAAAAACCGCCACCGTGGGCGCGCCGGTGGCGTCGCGCCACACCGCCTGGTCGGCGATGCCATAGACGCTGAAGTTGGCGCTCACATTGAAAACGCTAAGCGGAAATTCGGCGTGGCCACACTGCCGCAATGCCCTAGATCGCAAGCCAAGCCCGTGCCGCAACAATCATCGCCTCCACGCCGGTCTGCAGGGTCGGATGGATGACCGGAGCGAAGCGCGGATTGTGGTTGGTCGGGATTTCGTTGAGCCGGCCCGCTGCCTTGGCCTTGGCGTAGCGGTCTGGCTCGGTGCCCCCAACGAACCAGAATACCGAAGGCGCGCGCCACTCGGCGCCGAATGATCCGAAATCCTCGCTCGCAGGGGCCGGTCCGGTCTCCCGCACTCGGTCAGACGAGAAATGTCGGCGGAAAGCCTCGACGACGCGCGCACTCGCGGCGGGATCGTTGACGGTGAGGGAATACCGGTCGAGAGGCGTGATCTCCGGCGGCCGCGGAGCACCCGACGCTGCCGCCTCGGCCTTCACGATCCGCTCGACCGCAGCTAGCACGCGCTTGCGTACGTCTTGATCGAAGCTGCGCACGTTGAGCTTGATGATGGCTTCGTCCGGAATGACGTTCTCCTTGGTGCCAGCCTGCAGCGAGCCGATGGTAACCACGGCGGCGTCAGCGGCAGCGACCTCGCGGGAAACGATGGTTTGGAGCCGCATCACGGTGGCGGCCGCCATCACTACCGGATCGATGCTGGCCTGGGGCATCGAGCCATGCGCGCCGCGCCCGAATAGCCGGATTTGCAGACTGTCGGCGGCGGATGTGATGACCCCGGCGCGCCCGCCGATGGTTCCGGCCGGTCCGACCATGACATGCTGGCCCAGCACGACATCGGGTTTGGCAAAGCGCTCGAAAAGCCCGTCGTCGATGATCGCCTGGGCGCCTTCCGCCGTTTCTTCTGCCGGCTGAAAGACCGCCATTAGAGTGCCGCGCCACCTTTTGCGGGCCTGCGCCATCAGCGTTGATGCGCCGACGAGCCAAGTGACGTGCATGTCATGGCCGCAGGCATGCATGACCGGCACTGTCTTACCTTCTCGATCAGTGGCCGTGACCTTGCTGGCGTAGGGCAGCGCGGTCGCCTCCTCCACCGGTAGCGCGTCCATGTCGGCGCGCAGCATGACCGTCGGACCGTCGCCGTTTCGCAGCAGACCGACGACGCCGGTCTTGCCGATCCCGGTCGTCACCTCATAGCCAGCCGCACGGAGCCGATCCGCCGCAAGGCCAGACGTACGGGTCTCCTGCATCGACAATTCGGGATGGGAATGGATGTCGGTGTAGAGCGCTTCGAGATCGGGGAGCAGGCCGGGGAGCGGCGATAGCGTAGGTTCGGCATAACTTGCCTGGGCGTTCATCGGCTGATCTCCTCTGCTTGAGTAGGAGCGGGAGGTGCGATGTGCGCGTCAACGCGTATGGTTGCTATTCTAGCATCAAGCGCGAATCAACTAAGTGCTGACCCCCCCGCTGCTCCTTTTTTACTGTGAGGTCGTTCAAGATTGAGGTGCCTGTCACTTCCCCTTGTGGCACAACTCGGAAGTGATTGTCGGCAAGGTCCGCCAGTGTCCGAGAGCGGACGCTAGGCGCCCGCGCAGGTTCCAGGCAGCCCCTATATACCAACTCATGAAGCTACCAGCGCGCCGGCGGACGACAATGCGGAAGACGCAGCGTGAACGCGGGGACCAAACGCCTCTGCGCAGAGGACCAATAATGGTGCCGACGCGCGGGTTCGAACCGCGGACCTACTGATTACGAAAGAGTGGCGCCGAGTGGAACGCGGCGGGAACCCTCAGTGGTTTGGAAAACGCCGGTCCAGATTTGGCCTAGGATTTCTGCGGCTGTCTTGGGCCGCACTCCAAACCAAATCACCGCCCTTCGGCGCGCCAGATCAATGACCGTCCGGCGCAGGTCCGCCGGGGCTTGAGAGCCTCGAGCGGGGAGATCCCTGCGACGTCACTCGTCCCAGCGAATCGAATAACCTTCAAAATATCGGCGACCAGGGCGATATCTCCATTCGCGAACTGCCGTCCGGATACATCTCCGGCAGACCTCAGGGAGAGGCAGCTGGATGCGCGGCCACCGCCGCGGCCGAAAGTATGGGCGCCTGCAGCCTTGACGAAATTGGCCCATCTTGTCGCGTCATGCGACGGCCCGTCACGAGCGACGCACATCGCTATTTTGCTACGCACGGACGAACGGACGGATGATGGGTGGCGGCGGGCGAGCCGCGTTGCTGCGGGCTTGCGGCGGATACTCGCCAACCTCCGATGCCCAGCAGGAGATCCCGCATGTGAAGGCGCGGCCGAGGGCTCCAACACGAAAATGCCGATGGCGATACGTGGGACGGGGGGACGGCCCGGATCCGCTGTTGGAGACGTCCCGCCTTCGTGAGGGTGAGACTGGCCATGACAATTTAACTCCTTGATAGGCCGTCCGAATCTGCTGCAAGACCCGTGAGCACGGTTTGAATGGTAAGGCGCCCGGGCCAGAGGCGCCTGGGCCCCCTGAAGGGCGCCCTACGCTCGCAGCCGCCTTTCCCTGGTGCGTGGACGAGGCAGACGACCTCAGCGCTCTTCCGTGGCCACGTCGCCGCCAAGCAGCGCGACAATGTGCTCGATTATGACGACCTGCTGCTCTACTCGAGCCACATGATGGCCGAGCCTCGCCTCGCTGCCGAGATCGCCGCCCGGTTCGACCACGTGCTTGTCGATGAGTCTCGCTTGAAGGGCGTTGGTGTCCTGGTAGAAGCCGTTGAGTTCAGCGTGGCTATCGGCGGCTACGAGGGAACTATCCGGGCTCCGGCCGAGCTTTTCAGCCGGTTGCTCGGCGGCAGGCCAGTGCCCGAGAAGTGCCTTGAGACCTATCATCTGCAGCGCACGCGGTTCGAGCGCGCGGTCGAAGGGAAGCTCCGACGCAGAGAGCTGGCCGACGATGGCAATGTCGAGCTCGTCGGCCGCGATCTGCGCCTCGTTGGCGCAAAAGCCAAGTCCGATCGAGCCTAGAGGTGAGCCGACCGGACCGACCTGAGTCCCACTATGCCGTCATTTGTTCTGGCTCAGATCTAGGGATGCCCGGCCATCCCATTTCGCGACTTCGCCGAGATAGCTCGGCCGCGCCGCGCAATAGCTCGTGACTCGCGCGGCCGCCGTGCGATGAGTGGAGCTTCGGGCCATCAATATCTTCGGCCGCCCAAGGCGTCGTCGAATGAGCACTTAGCTCAAAAGCCAGCATCAGACCGATTCGCCGGCTTTCGAGCGCGTCTTGGCGCGGCCCTTAGCCGCCATCACCGCCGCGAGCCGGGCGTGCGCGTTCGGGTCCTGAAGAGAGGCGAGCCGCCGGTCGAACTCGGCTGCCACCTCCTCGAGGGCTTTGCGGCGCTCTTCGGGGTCCATAGACCTCACGATAGCGCCGCTCGAAAGCAGTAGGGCAAAAGCAGTAGGGCAGTTGAATATGACTTCGCAGTGTTGACGCTCGATTTTGGACGCTGCCGCCCGAACGCGTCGCATGGGGCAGCGAGTCCGGTTAACCCACCGAGAGCGGACCTGATCCCTGTGGCCAGCTTCTTCCGAGTAGTGCCAGAAGGCGCCGTTCGCTTGCCCATGATCCCGCCGCCAAAGACGCAGCCCCACGGTCCGTCAGCGTACGGGCATCTCAGCCATCGGGCGCTCCTGTCTCGAAGATTGGGCCTTGCAACCGCAATCCTCTCAGACCGGAGGGCTAATGGCGTGGCACGCGAAGTGTGGCGACGCTATGGACCCCAGAGGATGATGCAATCCGGCGGAAGATCGGGAGAGCAGGATAAAGGCAAGAATTTGGGCTTCCAGGACTCCGGCAGTACCGCATTGATCATCGACGGGCGGACGTCGAGGGATACTCCCAGCGCCAGAAGAAGGACGCTCAATGTCAGCACGCGGCGGTCATCCATCAGCCAAGCCCCCTGCGGCGACATTCGAGGCGAAACAATCGAGGGGTCAGCTCCGGTGAGCGCGCTTCCGCCATGTATCGAAGCATCCGGCATGGCTCGCGCGCCGCTTATCAGCGTAATTCAAGCCGTGTCGGTGGTCCAGCGAGACCGCGGCTCTTCGGCTCTTAGCCACTGCACGGCCTCGTCGGCGTGGAGTAAACTAAGCCATGATCGAGCCATTGCTGCCGCCGCCGTACCGCGCCGTGCGCCTCCCCGGCGACCGCTCGGCGGCCGCGGTCGCGCGCGAAGCGGCTGCCGCCGGTGTGGAGGAGGGCACCTTCTTCTGGTCGGACCGCCCGGACCGGCTCGACGCGGCGCTGGCGCTCGAGCCCGACGGGATCCGGCGCGACACGCTTCCCGTGATCTATGTCGCGGGACTTGCCTTCGCAACGGCGCTCGGCGCCTTCGCGCAGCCTCCGACGCCGATCTCCTTCCGGTGGCCTCGGGGCATCGTCATCGACGGCGGGCTTGCCGGCGATCTTTCGCTCGACTGCGCGCCGAGCGCCGCCGACGCGGTCCCCGCCTGGGCGGTGCTAGGAATGCGACTGGTGGTCGCCGCCAGCGCCGAGGAACCCGGTCGCGCGCCTTACCACACCAGCGTCGCCGAGGAGGATTTCGAGGGATTTTCCGTCGTCGCGCAGATCGAGGGTTTCTGCCGGCATTTCCTTGCCGGGCTTGAGCGCTGGGAGGCCGAAGGCCTCGCGCCTATCGCCGCTGAATGGTGGCGGCGCGCCGCGGGGCTAGTGATCGAGCCGAGGCTCGTTCTGCCCGATGCGGTGCCGGGCGTGCCGCTCGGTCTCGACTCCGCCGGCAATCTGCGCGTTCTGCAAGGCGACCGCGAGCGCGTGCTGCGGCTCGAATCGGCGCTCGCCGATCCCGGCGTCCATGCGTGAGCCCTCCGCCGCAACGCTCCCGGATTTCTGGCTGAGCTCCGGCTTTCACCTGCTGCAGCGCAACGCCGCCGGCCATCTTGCAGTCACCGACGAGTTTCTGGGTGCCTATCTCCATCGGCCTGAGATGGTGCCGGTCGCGGAGTCGGATGCCGCCGAACGCGCGCTGCACGACAGGCTCTGCGTCGATCCGCGTGCCGCCGTTGCCGCCCCCGAGCTCGGGGGGCTCGCCGATGCCGACACGCGCGACAACTATCGCGTCTTCCTCGATTTCCGCGATCGGCTGATCGCGGCCGGTACTCTCGAAGCGGCCTATGTCGCGCTCTTCAAGGCGCCATCCGTGCCAGTTCCGGCGCTCTTCGTCGATCACCTGGTGCATGCAATGCTGCGCAACATCCTGGCCGATTGCGACGACCCGATCGCGCTCAGAGCCGGGGAGCTGCTGTTTCGCGGTCAAAAGGCGACGACTATCGACGGCGCCGTCCTGCTGGCCGACGAAGAGACGGTCGAGGTCGCGCGAACGACCGGGGGGCTTGGCTCTCTCGGCCGCCTCTTGGTCGAGGGCGAGCCGTCGATCGCAGAGGCGACCCTCGATGTCCTCTCGGCCGACAATGCTGAGCTCTACTGGCGGCGCAGCGACCGCTTCGATACCGTCCTCGACCTCTCTTTCGCCCGCCCCGCGCTCGACGCGCTGTGCCGCGTGCTCGAGCGCTGGGTGATGCACTTCCTCGGCGTCGGGCTCAGCATCCAACCCGTTGGGCAGATCCGGGACGAGCACTGGTCATGGCATGTCGGGCTCGACGCCGAATCATCGTCCATGCTCAATGCGCTTTATCACGGCGAAAACGTCGACGCGACGCGGCTGCAGCGGCTGATTTCGCTGTTCCGCGCCAGCTTCGCCGATCCTGGCGACATGCGGCCCAATCTCGCTGGCAGGCCGGTCTATCTGGGCCTGGCGATGGACGGCAGCGGGAGGCTGCGGCTGAAGCCGCAGAATCTGCTGCTCAACCTGCCGCTGGCACGGGAGACTTGACCGTGGGTGGGCGATGACTGTTGCCGGCTCCCGGCTCGATCGGCCGGCGGCGCGCGCCGTCGCGGCCGCCCTGGCGGTGGCCGCTACCGGCGCTGTCGCCTGGCTCCTTTACGTCGACAACCGCCAGGACCCGGCGATCGCCGCCTGCATCGCGAAGCACAGCGCCGCGATCACCTCGGCGCGCGACAAGGGCGCGCTTCCGGCCAACGTGGCTGCACGCTTTCTCGCCCACGTCGCCCAGTCCTGCACTGCCGATGCCGAAGGTGGCGGTTCGGCGCCCGGTGCGCCACCGCGCTAGCGCTTCTTGTCGCGCTCTTCGCGTTCGCGCAAATAGTCTTCGGTCGAGCGCAGCTTGGGCCGCGGCCGCCCGGCGAACGGATCGTCGGAACGTTCCTTGATTTGAACGATGACGCGGCAGTCCTCGCACATCTGAATGAGGCGGACGCGTTCCGGGTCCAAGAACATGGAGTGCTTGCCGGCGAGCTGCGTGAGCACACGTTCGATCGAGCCCTTGGTGCCGAACGGCTTGCCGCAATTGACGCAGTTGAAGGGCAACTCCTCCTTGAGCACCAGGGCGCCGACGGCGCGGGCGGCGAAGTTGAGCCGCGGCACCAAGCTGATGACGTTTTCGGGGCAAGTCGCCTTGCACAAGCCGCACTGGACGCACGCGTCTTCCTGAAGGCGAAGCGCCGGCCGGTCGGGATTGTCGAGCAAAGCTCCCGTCGGGCACGCGCCGACGCAGGCGAGGCAGAGCGTGCAGCCCTCGACCCGGACCTCCACCGCGCCGAACGGCGCTCCGGCCGGCAGGGGCAGCACATCGCGTGGTTCCGGTGCGCTCTTGTGCAGGTGCGCGAGCGCGAGCCGCGTTACGCCGCGTTTCTCGCCCATCGCCAGGAAGTCGCCGCCGGGCATCGGCGCGAGGTCCGGCAGGTCGTAGAGCGCGCCCTCCATCGCTTCCGGGTCGGCTTCGACCAGAACGTGGAGCCGCCCGGAACCGTAGCCGAGTCCTTGCAGCACGGCCTCGGCGAGAGCGATCTGTCCCGCCAGGGCGGCGAGCTCGGCCTGCTTTTCGGGATGCGCAAGGATCACCACCTGGGCCGCGCCATAGCCGAAGGCGAGCGCCAGGAAATCGAAGCCGATCTGCGTCACCTCGTTGACCGCGAACGGAATGACGCGCGCCGGCAAGCCCTTGCCGAAGCGCGCGGCGGCATGGATCAACTCATCGCCTTTGCGGCTATCGTGCACCAGCAGCGCCGCTTTCTCGCCGCCGGCCGTCGCATAGGCCAGCAACAGGGTGCGCAGTCGCGTCGCCAGAAACTCGACCGGCGGCATGGCGTAGGCCGCCGCGCCGGTCGGGCAGACGCTATGGCACGCGCCGCAGCCGCCGCAGGCATAGGCGTCGACCGCGACGCTGTCGCCGGCCGGTGCGATCGCCGAAGTCGGGCAGACATCGAGGCAACGCGTGCAGCCGATCTTGTGTGAACGCGAATGCGCGCAGAGCTCGCTCTTAAAGTCGACGTAGCGCGGTTTGTCGAATTCGCCGACCAGCCCGGTCAGCTCAAACAGCGCCGCTTCGACCGCGGCTGGATTGCGCGGATCAGGACGGAGATAGCCGTCGCGACGCTCGCCTCCGGCGAAGAGCGGCGGAGCGCCGGTAAGATCGAGAATGAGGTCGCAGCGCGTCACAGCACCCGCGCGCGGCGGCTCGAAGTCGAGTTCCGCCCGCGATGAAGGGATCGCCAGCGCATAATCGTCGACGGTCAATTCGAACGCGCCGAGATGGCCCCTCGCCGCAGCGATCGTGCCGCGATAAATCGGCACCCTGGTGACGCGCGGCGGCGCAATCGGCTCGGGCTTCGAGAGGAGCAGCGTGACATCGAGCCGATCGGCAAGCCGCAGCGCTGCCGCCAGCGCCGTCTCGTCGCGGCCATAGACGAGACACAGTCCCGACGATTTGACCGTGAGCGCCGGCACCGCCGGTGCGTCGAGTGCTGCTTCGGCGAGCAGCGCCGCGACCTTGGGCAGAGCGTCCGCTGCTTCCTTCGACCACAATGCGCGTTCGCGGATATTGGTGAACCGGGCGGCGACGCCCGACTCGGCCAGCGCCTCGGCGAAGAGCGGCTCCTCTTGAGTACATGCAACGAGTAGCGGTGCCCCCGTCTTTGCTTCTCGGAGCAGATTTTCGAGCTGGACTCGGCAGAGACGGCGATTGATCGACGCGGGTTCGGCGGCGGCGCAGGCCTTTCCGAGGGCGCCGCTGTCGAGCCGCATGGTGGCGTCGCAATCGCAAAGTACGACCGTCTTGCCGCCGATCTCCATGCTGCCAATCCATGGCGCGGATGGGCCCGCGCCGACTGCGAGTAGGCGGTGGAGGGCTCATTCTCCGCCCAACACCGACCTGCCGCAACCCGCTTCCTCCGGCGCCAGCCGGTCGCTGCCGTGCCGCCGATGTGCAGCGGGAGAGGATTGCAGTTCACCCGATCTCGTAGGATGATCGGCGGATGGTCGCTGGGCTGCTCGTGGAGGCCCGATTGGCACTCGCGAAAACCGAATCGGTTCGCCTCGGCGTCGTATTCGAGCGCCGGCGGATCGACCATCCGTGGCAACAATGGCGTTGGCTGCCGATCGCGGTGATTGCCGGCGCCGCGCCGGTGAGCGAGCCGCAGTTGCTGCGGAAAGGCGAAGACTGGGCTTGGTTTCATGTGGCGAGCTTGGATCTCGAGCTGTTCCGGGGCGAGACCCACGACTACCTTCTCAACCTCTCGCAGAAGCCGCCCTTGGTCTATGTGCTGTGGCGGTTCGCGTCGGACGATCCGGAGACTCCGCCCGAACCGTTCCACGTCACCGTCTGCCACTCGGAGACGCAGGATTATCTCGACGGCGGCGACGTGATGGCCGAGGGCGTACCCATGCCGGAACCGATTCATCTTCTGCTGCAGGACTACGTCCGGGCCTATCACGTCGACCAGCCGTTCAAGAAGCGGAAACCCACGCCGCTGGCGCCGCCGCGGGACGCGGGGGGCGAGTATGGCTGATCCCGCGTCGTTCTTCGCGCGCTGGTCGCGGTTGAAGCGGCAGGCGGAGCGGCCGCCGGCGGAGCGGGCGGGCGCGGTGCCCGAGACGTCCGGGGTGACGCAAGCGGAGACGCCAGCGGCGGTGGAGTTGCCAAGCATCGAAACGCTGACCCCTGAATCCGATTTCACCCCGTTCATGCGCGCGGACGTCCCCGAAGCGCTGCGCAATGCCGCTTTGCAGAAGCTTTGGCGGAGCGACCCGATCTACGCCAATCTCGACGGGCTCTTGGAGTACGGCGAGGACTATGCCGCCAAGTTCCGCGACACCACCGCCGCCAACACGGTTTATCGCGTCCTCCAGGGGATGCCGGACGGCGAGGTGCCGACAAAGGTGCCATCACTGTCCGAGACGGCCCCGGAACCCCACACTGTCGTCGCTGACGCCGCGCCCGCAGCCCCTGAGGTAGCGATCTCTGCCGCCGAGGAGGGCACGGAAAGCGATATCCCGCCGGCGCCATAGCCTAAAGCTATTGACGGTTCCGCTCGCCGAGTCGTAGGGTTGACTTAATCATAATGAATGATCGGGGTTGCCATGGGCGACCCGGGCCTGGACGAGGCGATCCGCGCAGCCGGCGGCATCACCGAGCTGGCGCGAAAGCTTGGCATAGCGCAACCTTCAGTGTCCAACTGGTCGCGGGTTCCGGCAGCCCGCGTCTTGGAGGTCGAGGCCGCGACGGGCGTGGGCCGAGCGATCTTGCGTCCCGACCTTTATGACGAGCGCGCTCGGCTGGACGAGATCGATCAGGCGCGCGCGCAAGAATATGCGCTTCTTTCAACGCTCCTCGCCCGGGCTCCCGATGCGGCGCTCTTGAAGCGGCTCGCGAGGCTGAGCGGCGACGAGACTCCGCTCGGCACCGCGCATGCCGCTCTGGCCGAGGCCTCGGCGGCATCACTCGAGCGGATCGAGCGCGAATTCTTCGACCTCTTCATCGGCATCGGCCGCGGCGAGCTGCTGCCCTATGCCTCCTACTACCTCACGGGATTTCTGCACGAGAGGCCGCTTGCCGCGCTGCGCGGCGCCCTCGCCGAGCTGGGGATCGATCGCGCCGCCGAGGTGAAGGAGCCCGAGGATCATATCGCCGCGCTCTGCGAGGTGATGTCGGGGCTCATTCTCGGCAGTTTCGATACGCCGGCCTCGCTGGCGCGCCAGCGGGAATTCTTCGATGCCTTTATCGCGCCCTGGGCCATGCGCTTCTTCCGCGACCTGAAAGGAGCGAATTCGGCCCGTTTCTATGCCGCGGTCGGTCGCATCGGGGAGCTATTCCTCGAAGTCGAGGAGACCGCGTTCGCGATCGCCTGAAATTGGGAATGGGAGGACTCTGATGACCGACCATCCGGAAAAAACCACCGCAAAGCGCCGCGATTTTCTCCGCGCCCTCGGGCTGGGCTCGGTTGCCGGCGCTGCCACGCTTGTGACGCCGACGCCCGCCGAGGCGGAGACACCGGTGCCGGAAGAGCGCGGCTATCGCGAGACCGAGCACGTCCGCAAATACTACGAGACCGCGCGGTCCTGATCGCGCCGCTGCGTGCCTTCACCCGGAAGCGGGAGAACTACGATGCTGATCCGCAAACCCACCGGTGCTACGAACGGCCCAGGCCGGCACAACACGCCACTGGCGCAGCTGGCACCCTCCCTCACCGGCATTGCCGTGGACCGGCGCCAGTTCCTGCGCCACTCCGGCCTCGCGGTCGGCGGCGTCGGTGCGGCGCTGGCGATCGGCGGCGGCATGGTGCAGAAGGCCAAGGCGCAGGCACCGTCCAACACAGTGAAACAGGTGAAGACCGTCTGCACCCATTGCTCGGTCGGTTGCACGGTGATGGCAACCGTTGAGAACGGCGTGTGGACGCGGCAGGAGCCGGGCTTCGACAGCCCCTTCAGCATCGGCGGGCATTGTGCCAAGGGCGCCTCGGTGCGCGACCACGCGATCGGCGAGCGCCGGCTCAAATATCCGATGAAGCTCGCCAGCGGCCAGTGGACGCGGATCAGCTGGGATCAGGCGATCAACGAGATCGGCGACAAGCTGCTGCAGATCCGCCAGGAGTCCGGGCCCGATGCCGTCTACTGGATGGGCGGCTCCAAGCATTCCAACGAAGGCGCCTATCTGCTGCGCAAGTTCGCTGCCTTCTGGGGAACGAACAATACCGACAACCAGGCGCGCATCTGCCATTCGACCACCGTCGCCGGCGTCGCCAATACCTGGGGCTACGGCGCGATGACGAACAGCTACAACGACATGCGCAAAACGCGGGCGATGATCTTCATCGGCTCGAACGCCGCCCAGGCTCATCCGGTATCGCTCGTCCACATCCTTTCGGCCAAGGAGCAGAACGGCGCGCCGCTGATCGTGTGCGACCCGCGTTTCACCAGGACGGCGGCACATGCCGACGAATATGTGCGCTTCCGTCCCGGTACCGACGTGGCGCTGGTCTGGGGCATTCTCTGGCACATCTTCCAGAATAATTGGGAGGACAAGGACTACATCCGCCAGCGTGTCTACGGCATGGACCAGACGCGCGCCGAAGTCGCGAAATGGAATCCGAACGAAGTGGAGCGCGTCACCGGCGTGCCGGAAGAGCAGGTCAAGCGGGTCGCCATGCTCATTGCCAAAAACCGACCCAGCACGTTGATCTGGTGCATGGGTGGGACTCAACATCACATCGGCAATAACAACATCCGTGCCTACTGCACACTGCAGCTCGCGCTCGGCAACATCGGCGTCGCCGGCGGCGGCTGCAACATCTTCCGCGGGCACGACAACGTGCAAGGCGCCACCGATCTCGGCCCGCTTCCCGACTCGCTGCCGGCCTATTACGGGGTGACAGAAGGCTCGTGGCGCCATTGGGCGCGCGTCTGGGATGTCGACTATCACTATCTGGCGAAGCGCTTCGCCTCGAAAAAGCTGATGGAGACCAAAGGCATTGCCGAATCGCGGTGGTTCGACGGCGTGCTCGAGGACAAGGCGCATCTGGCGCAGCCGACCAATATCCGCGCCCATGTCTTCTGGGGCCACGCGCCGAATTCGCAGACGCGGTTGCCGGACATGAAGAAGGCAATGGAGAAGCTCGATCTTCTCGTCGTCATCGACCCGCATCCGACCGTGTCGGCGGTGCTGCCCGACCGCAAGGACGGCATCTATCTCCTGCCGGCCGCGACGCAGTTCGAGCATTACGGCTCGGTGACGGCCTCCAACCGCTCGCTGCAATGGCGCGAGAAGGTCATCGAGCCGCTCTTCGAGTCAAAGCCCGACGACCAGATCGTCTATCTCTTCGCCAAGAAATTCGGTTTCGAAAAGGAGATGTTCAAGCATATCAAGGTCGACGGCAACCAGCCGCTGGTCGAGGATGTGGTGCGCGAGTTTAATCGCGGGAGCTGGTCGATCGGCTATACCGGCCAATCGCCGGAGCGGCTCAGGCTGCACATGGCTAATCAGCACACCTTCGACAAGGTGACGTTGCGCGCCAATGGCGGTCCTTGCGACGGCGACGTCTACGGCATGCCCTGGCCCTGCTGGGGCACGCCCGAAATGAAGCACCCGGGCAGCCACGTCCTCTACGACACGTCGTTGCCGGTGGCGAAGGGCGGGATGGGTTTCCGCGCTCGGTTCGGTGTCGAACGCAACGGCGTCAACCTGCTGGCCGAAGATTCCTATCCGGTCGGGTCGGAGATCAAGGACGGCTATCCCGAGTTCACCATGGCGATGTTGCAGAAGCTCGGCTGGGACAAGGATCTGACGCCGGCCGAGCTGGCGGTGATCCAGAAGATCGGCGGCAACAAGATCGGCGCGGTCAACTGGAAGACCGACCTCTCCGGCGGCATCCAGCGCGTCGCCATCAAGCATGGCTGCGCGCCCTACGGCAACGCCAAAGCGCGTACCGTCGTCTGGGAATTCCCCGACCCGGTGCCGATCCACCGCGAACCGCTCTACACCCCGCGGCGCGACCTGGTGAAGGATTACCCGACCTATAACGACGTGGCGTCCGATTGGCGCCTGCCGACGCTCTACAAGTCGATCCAGGACAAGGACGTGTCGAAGCAGTTTCCGATCATCCTCACCTCCGGACGCCTCGTCGAGTACGAGGGCGGCGGAGACGAGACGCGGTCGAACCCCTGGCTCGCCGAATTGCAGCAGGAGATGTTCGTCGAGATCAATCCGCGCGACGCCAACAACGCCGGCATCAGGAACGGCGACCAGGTCTGGGTCTACGGTCCTGAAGGCGGCAAGGTGAAGGTCGCCGCCAAAGTGATCGAACGCGTCGGCCCCGGCGTCGCCTTCATGCCCTTCCACTTCGGCGGCCATTTCGAGGGCAAGGACCTGCGCTCGAAATATCCGAAAGGCGCCGATCCTTACGTGCTCGGCGAGTCCACCAATACGGCGCAGACTTACGGGTATGACTCGGTCACCCAGATGCAGGAGACCAAGGTCACCCTCTGCCGCATCGAGAAAGCCTGAGGAGCCGAGCCATGGCGCGAATGAAATTTCTCTTGGACGCCGAACGCTGCATCGAATGCAATGCCTGCGTCACGGCCTGCAAGAACGAAAACGGCGTGCCCTGGGGCATCAACCGCCGTCGCGTCGTGACACTCAACGACGGCGAGCCAGGCGAGCGCTCGATCTCGGTGGCGTGCATGCACTGCTCGGATCCGCCGTGCATGGCCGTGTGTCCGGTCGACTGCATCTACCAGACCCAGCAAGGCGTGGTGCTGCACTCGAAGGACCTCTGCATTGGCTGCGGCTATTGCTTCTACGCCTGCCCGTTCGGCGCGCCGCAATATCCCCAAGCGAGCAACTTCGGAGGTCGCGGCAAGATGGACAAATGCACCTTCTGCAACGGCGGGCCGGACAACCTCGACTACAAGTCGGTGGCCGACGGCGGCTATGGCCGCAACCGCGTCGCCGAGGGGAAGCTGCCGCTTTGCGCCGAAATGTGCTCGACCAAGGCGCTGCTCGCCGGTGACGGTGACGTCCTCTCCAACATCTACCGCGAACGGGTGGTGGCGCGCGGCTTCGGCTCCGGCGCGTGGGGCTGGGGCACGGCCTATCAGCGCAAGGCCGGACGGACGTGAGGCGTCGGGCGGTATCGCGCCACAGCGCGGCGTCGGCGTTCCTTTGGGCACTTGTCCTCGTCGTCAGCATGAGCGCCGCGGGGCTGGGGCTTGCCGTGGCGCTGTTCGACGGACCGGTCGCGGCGCAGCGTGCGGTCGATCAGCCGCGCAACACCGGCGGCCCCTCGGTGGCGGACGAATGGCGGATGATCCGCCACGGCGCGCAGGGCGACGTTTCGATCCCGGACAAGATGGCCGGGGTGCTGATCCAGCCGGGACAGAGCTTCCGAGAATGGCACAACGGACCGCTCACCATCTGGGGTGCGATCGTCGTGCTCGGCGTCATCGCCCTGTTGGCGATCTTCTTCGCCTTGCGCGGTCGCATCCGCATCGCTCATGGCTGGAGCGGAAGCGTGGTCTCCCGCTTCAACGAGATCGAGCGTTTCGTCCATTGGCTCACCGCCGGCAGCTTCGTGGTGCTCGCCCTGACGGGTCTCAACCTGCTTTACGGACGCTACGTCATCCGGCCGCTGATCGGCGCCTATGCCTTCTCGGCGATCACGGAGGGAGGTAAGTGGCTGCACAACTACTTGGCCTTCGCCTTCATGGTCGGCATCGTCCTGATGTTCGTCCTGTGGGTCGGCCAGAATTTACCGACCAAGGCCGATTGGGCATGGCTCAAATCCGGCGGCGGCCTGTTCAAATCGACGCCGACCCCGCCGCCGGCATGGAAGTTCAACGCCGGTCAGAAAATCCTGTTCTGGCTCGTCATACTTGGCGGCATCTCGACCGCCTTGTCGGGCCTGGCGCTCCTTTTTCCGTTCACCTTCCGCTGGTTCTCGTCGACGTTTGCCGTGCTGAACCTGGTGGGGTTTCACCTGCCGACCAATCTGACGCCGCTGGCCGAGACGCAGCTCTCCCAGCTCTGGCATGCGGCGGTCGGGCTCATGTTCATCGCCTTGATCATCGCCCACATCTATCTCGGCACAATCGGCATGGAAGGCGCCTTCGACGCGATGTCGAGCGGCAAAGTCGATGCGAACTGGGCGAAGGAGCATCACCCGCTCTGGGTCGCGACGCCCGATCAAGCGGAAACGCACGCGACCGCCAATGACGATTGAAACATCAGGGGAGATGAGGGTGGCGCGCATTTTGGCTACCATCATCGCCGCTATGAGCCTGGCGGCGCCCGCGGTCGCGGCGCCGTCGGGGGCCGACCTTTACCTGCAGTCGCTCGTACCCGAGGCCGACCACGCGTCGCCGCCTTCCGCAGAGGCGGCGGCCGACCCGGCGGCGCAGCGGATGGCCAAGGAGATCGAGAAGCGCTTCGGCGTGCGCGTGCTGCGTGTCGAGCGCGCCGAAAGCGGCGGCAAGCCGGTCTACCGCATGGCGGTGATGAACGCGGGCGGCGATTTCAACAACGCTTTCGCGGTCCACACGCTCGTCGTCGACCCGGCAAGCGGCGAACTGCTGCCGGAGTTCCGACATGAAGTGAGCGGCTATCAGCCGCCCGCGCCGCTTGACCGCACGCCGCGCGACAACGGCATCGCGACGACCATTCGGCGGGAGAGCTTCACGAAGCCCTGATGGGGCGTGTTGACATGGGATTTCGCCCTGCCGCGCTGCTGATCCCGGCGCTCCTGTTGTGGGTCATGCCGCCGGCCGCTGCCGTGGTCTCCGGCCATGGCGGACCGATCAAGTCCATGGCGGTGACGCCGGACGGAAAAGAGGCGCTGACCGGCGGCTTCGACTACAGCGTCATCCTGTGGGACCTCGACACCGAGATGCCGCTCCGCCGCATGATCGGCCACGACGCGGCGGTCGACGCGGTCGCGTTCCTGCCGCACGGCCGCGCGGTCTCCGGCAGCGACGACTCAAGCCTCATCGTGTGGAATCTCGAGGACGGCCGCGCGTTGGCGCGTTGGCGCGCGCATAACGCCAAGGTCGCGGCCGTCGCGGTGACGCCCGACGGCAAGACGGTCGCCTCGGGCGGCTGGGACCGGAAGCTCTTCCTCTGGGACGTGGCCACTGGAAGGCCGCGGCCGCTCGAAGGGCATGACGCCAATGTCAACGCCGTGGCATTTTCGCCCGACGGAAAGTGGCTCGCGAGCGGCGATTACGGCGGCAAGATCCTGCTATGGCGCATGCCTCAGGGCGAGCTCGCGGCGACGCTCCCGGGCAACGGCTTCCCCGTGAACGCGCTCGTGTTCACGTCGGACGGAAAGCTGCTCGCGGCACTTGGCGACGACACGGTCCGCGTCTTCGATCCCTTGGCAAAGCGCGAGCTGTTACGCTTTCCGGGCGACCAGCAGCCCGTGGTCTCGCTCGCGGTTGCGCAGGACGGCAGCCTCGCCGCGGCGGGCTCGAGCGGCGGGGCGCTGACGATCTGGCGGATTGCTACGGGCGAGAGACTGCGGAGCATCTACGCCACGCTCGGGCCGCTCTGGGCGGCGGCGTTCCTGCCCGGCGACGCGCGCATTCTATCGGCGGGTGCCGACGGCCGGATCCGCGAATGGGCGATCGCGTCCGGCGCCGAGCTTGCCGGCGGACCGCCGCGGATCGCACCGCCGCCCGAACCCGGCAATCGCGGTGCGACGCTGTTCCGCAAATGCCAGGCCTGCCACGATTTCGACCCTGCGGATCATGCCAAAGCCGGGCCGACCTTTTGGCACCTGATCGGCCGGCCCGCGGGCGCCGTGGCGGACTATCCCTATTCGCCGGCGCTGAAGCATTCGGGCCTCGTCTGGGATGAGGCGACCATCGACCGGCTCTTTGCCGAGGGGCCACAGACCGTGGCGCCGGGATCCAAGATGCCGCTGCAGAAAATGCCCTCGGCCAGCGATCGCGCCGCCTTGATCGAGTATCTCGCGCGCCATGCCGGCCGAGGCAGCGTGGAATAGGTCCGCGACAGTGTGCTCGAATTGGGATGAGGAGAAACGCATGAAAGCCCTGCTCGCCAGCAAAGCGTTCATCGCGGGCGTGGTCGTCGCTCTCGGCATCGGCGCGCTCGCCATGGTCGTGTCTTGGAGGGTCGATCTGAGCGCGCGCGACACCTTCAAAACGCAAGACGTGCGCCTCTAGCCCGGATTTCTCACACGGGTCACGTGCTGCGTTCGCCCGCTGTCATGGTTTTAATCGGATTCTTGCCCATACTGTTTAACCTTAGGGGCTAGGCTCTAATTAAATGGTCGCTTATCCCATCGCCGCCGCCGGCCCGGCGACGTTGCGCGCATAATGCCAGGCGAGCACCTTGCGCTCGACCCGCAGCGTCATGAAATTGATCGCCAGCGCCACGAGCGCAATAACCAACAGGCCGGCGAGGCCCTTGGCGATCTCGAAGCTTTCCTGCGCCCGCATCAGGAACGCGCCGAGACCGTTGGTGGAGAGCAGCATCTCAGCGACAATTGCCAACAGCAGTGACACCGCGATGCTGATCCGCACGCCGGCAACGATACGCGGCAGCGCGGCGGGAAGATCGATCAGGCACATCCGTTCGGTGCGGTTGAGCCGCAGCGACCGTGCAACGTTAGACAGCATCGGATCGAGACCGCGCACTGCATCGATGGCGTTGATCAGGATCGGGAACGAGGCGCCGTAGACGACGACCGCGATCTTCGCCGCATCGCCGACGCCGAGAAAGATCAGCATCACCGGGACCATGGCGATCGGCGGCAGCGGCCGGATGAGTTCGATCACCGGCTCGACGAGCTCGCCGATCGCCCGGAGGCGGCCAAGAACGATGCCGAACGGCAGCATCGTGAGCAGTGCGATCGCAAAGCCAATGCTGGCGCGCGCCAGCGTATGGCCAAGTTCGGTCGCCAGGGCCGGGCCGTTCTTGACCAGCGCATCCACCACTTGCAGGAAGGTCGGAAAGTTCGGCGAGCCAATGGCGCCGGCGCCAACCTGCCAGAGAATCGCGAGGGCGACGAGAAAGAGCGCTCCAACGAAATTCGGCTGCCGCCTCATCGGACATCTCCCGTCGCGGCGAACCCGAGATGCCAGCCGATGAAAATCCGGCTGGCGTTCGCGACCAAAAGGTTCAGCAATACCCCGGAGATGCCAACGACGAACATGATCGCGAACATGTCCGTGGTGCGCAATGTGAAGGCAGCGTCGTACAGCAAGTAGCCAAGCCCGCTCTCGCCAGCGAGCATCTCGGCGGCGACGGCCGCCAGGAGTGCGATTCCGGCAGCGAGCCGCACCCCAGTGACAATCTCGGGAAGCGCGGCCGGGAGACGCAGGCGAAAGAGGATCTCCCAATTCGAATAACCGAAAGAGCGACCGGTGAGCATCTGCACCGGCTCTGCGGCGGAGAGCGCATTGGCGGCGTTGACATAGATCGGCCAGATCGCGGCGAAGGCGATGATGAAGAGGAACAGCTTCGCGCCGAGGCCGATCGCGAAAATGGAAATCGGCACGATGGCTGGTGGCGGTAGAACGCGGAGCATCTCGACGAGGGGCTCAAGCGCCTGCCGGACGATGGTATAACGAGCGGTCACGATCGCGACGCCGAGCCCGAGGGCAATCGCCAGAGCGAGCCCTGATAGCGTGCGTCCCCAGGTCAGCCCGACCTGGCCGATAAAGTCGGGCGAAGCGGCAAAGCCGACGATAGCCGACGCGATGGCTGGCACCGTCGGAAAATACTCGGCCGGGATCGAGCCCGATCGAGCGACCGCCTCCCACACCGCCAGGAACAACGCGATCCCGCCGAGTTTCTTCGCCCAACCGACCATGGTTACTCCCGACGCGTGCTATGGCTTGATCGGATAGATGACGTCCTCCGCCTTCATCGGCTTCGCCAGCAGTTTCGTGCGGACGAGTCCGTCGATTACTGCCTGGTAATCGGCCGGTTGGACGACGAAGTCGACAGGATTGAGATCGACGGGCATCGGCTTTGCGAGCGCCTCCGGCACCTTGAATTCCTCGACCAGAAGCTTCCGATAGAGCTGCGAGTTCGCGATCAGTTCATGTACGGAGACAGCGATCACGCGCATGAACGCGGCCGCCGTCTTCCGGTTGTTCGCCAGCCAGTCGTCGCGCCCGTAATACCCGTCCAGCACCGCGTGCCTCAGCTCCTTGAGGTTGGCAAGCGAGCCTGAGGCGAGCACGGTCGCGTTGCCCTTGGGCGATTGCATGACCGACGTCATGAAGGGCTCAACGAGGCATGCGGCATCCGCTTCGCCGAGATCGAGCGCGGCTGGTATCTGGGGAAACGGGATGGTAATGAGCTTCACCGATTGCTCGGTCAAACCGACCGTCTGGAGATGGTCGCTGAGGATCAGCTCGCAGTCACTCGTCGCGGCATTGATCGCCACCGACTTGCCCTTGGGGCCGACAAGCGTCGTCACGCCCGAGCGCCGGGTTGCGACAAGGTAGACAAAGACCGGCTTCGGATATTGCTCGTAGTTCTCCGACAGAAAAATCCTGATTGGCTGATTGTGCGCGATCGCCAGGATCACGGGCACGTTGGCGCTCTCAGCGATGTCGGCGGAACCGCTCACCACGGCAGAAATGGCCGCAGGACCGTTGTTGAGCGTAATGCCCTGGACATCCAGCCCCTCGCGTTTGAAGTAGCCCATTTTCTCCGCATAGAAGAACGGCATCATGGCGAACGAGCGCAGATACGCTACTCTGAGCGTCTGCTGCGCCGTAGCGCTGGCCGGCAAGAATGACATGACCGCCGACGCCAATATTGCTGCGGGGAGAAGTGCTCGTTTGCAAAACTCCATATGCCACTCTCCCGTGGTACGATTTCTTGCGCCCTATTGATGAGGCTTCTTCATTGCGCGGATCTGCGACAGCACTTTGTGGCGGATCTCGAGATAGACGCGATCCTCTCGCGTCTCCAACTGGTCGCGCGGCTTAGCGAGGGAGACGTTGATCTGTTCGACGACCCGCGTCGGACGCGAGGAGAGCACGACGACGCGATCGGCTACATAGACCGCCTCATCAACGTCATGGGTCACGAGAACACAGGTCTGGCGAAAGCGCTGTGCCAGATCGAGAAGGAGGTCCTGCATCTCGGCCCGCGTCTGCGCATCGACCGCGGCCAGCGGCTCGTCGAGCAGCAGCAAGCGCGAACGCGCCGCGAGCGCCCTAGCGATCGCGACGCGTTGCTGCATGCCGCCCGAGACTTGCCAGGGGTAGCGGTCTTCGAAGCCGGCAAGCCCGACGCTCGCCAGAAGCTCGCGCGCCAAATCGCGCTTCGCCGCCGCGCCCAGATCGGCGATCCGCCGCATCCCGAACCGGACATTGTCGAGGTTGCTCTTCCACGGCAGGAGCGAGCGGCTGTAGTCTTGAAACACGACCGAGACGCCGGGTGGCGGGCTGGCGACGGCGGCGCCGGAATACTGGATGGAGCCGCTATCGATGGCATAGAGACCGGCGAGACACATCAGCAATGTTGTCTTGCCGCAGCCCGAGGGCCCGACGACCGAAACGAACTCGCCTTCTCGGACGGCGAAGCTCACCCCGGCCATGACATCGATCCGCGCCGCCTGCCCGCCGAGCGCCTTCGCGGCCTGCTCGACGACGAGGATTGGCTGCGGAGCCGCTGCCTCGGTGGGTGTGACGGTTTCCTGTGCCTCCATATCCCGGGTGTTATCCTTGACCGCTTGCCGTGACAATGCTCCCCTCCCCGTTGGGCGTTTGGTCGAGGTCGCAGGTCGTCGTCATTTCGCTTGCAGAACCACGTCTTGGGCATGCACCGCGGCATTCAGCATGTGATGCCGGACGAGCGCGGCGACGAGTGGCTCGAGGTCGGCTGCGGTCGGCTGGACATTGGCGAACTCCATCTTGTCGCTGATCTGGCTCGCCACCGCATCGCTGAGTTTGTATTCCTCCGCCAGGAAGCGTCGGAACAGCGACGGGTCCTTCTTGAAGTCGGCCAGCGCGGCGGCGATGCCGTCATGAATGCGGCGCAGCGCCTCCTGGTGGGAATCGCCCCAATCCTCGCGCACAAAGAGAATGTCCTCGGGGTACCGCTTGGAGCGGTCGGCCAAGGTTCCGTTCGAAAGCTCGACGGCCTTAATCTCGGGCGACAACCGCATGCTGGTACGGAAAGGCTCGACGACGCAAGCAGCGTCGGCATTCCCGAGCTGCAGTGCCGCCTGCATTTGCGGGTACGGCACGACGATCTTCTTGACGTCGTCAAATGACACGCCAGCTCTCGCCATGTTCTCGCGGAATTGCAACTCGCACGCGCCGCCCGTCGTGTTCAACGCAATAGTCTTGCCGGCAAGGTCCTTGATCGACTTGATACCCGATTTTGCGCTTGCCACGAGCCAGTTCCATTCCGCGTCACTCGCCGGGCTCGTCAAGGTCAGAGCATCGAAGATGCGGACCGGCTGATGATGCGCCCGAGCGAAGATGATCGGCACGGGCGACGCGTAACCCACCTGAACCGAGCCGCTTCCCACCGCGGAGATGATAGCCGGCCCCGTGTTCAGCGTGATCATATTGACGTCGAGCCCTTCGCGCTTGAAGTAGCCCTGCTTGTAGGCGTACTGCACGGGTAGGAACTGGATGGTGCGCAGCCCGCCGAGCGTCAGCGACATCGGTGCCTTGTCCTGCGCATAGGCGCTCGCTGCGAGACCAAAAATAATCGCGGTGATGCCGACCCAAAAGGCCGTAGCTCGTTTCATGGCGGTCCTCCTCGTCTTCATCTTATTGCCGTAGCGGGCGGGAATGCCCCCGACAGCAAGTAGCCGGCATCGGGCGCGCGGGTCTCGAGGCCGAGAGCCGACAACATCTGAAACGTGGTCGCGGTGGCGGCGGTGAGCACAGGAACACCGGCTTCGCGCTCGACCACCGGAATCGCGGCCAGCGAGGGCATCTGCACGCAGGCCGACAGCACGAGCGCGTCGACGCCCCTGAGATTGAGGCGCTTGTAGATGTCGATGAGCGCCAGCGGATCGCGTGCCCCCACTTCGAGATTGTCGGGGATCTCGAGCGCGATGAAATCCTTCACCTCGGCGCCCTCGTTCTCGATGTAATCGACGACCAGCTGCGTCAGCGGTCGCATGTAAGGGGCCACGATGGCAATCCGCTTGGCGCGCATCTGGTGCAGCGCTTCGATCAGCGCGCCGGCGGAGGTGACGACCGGCGTCGGGGCGCCGTTCTCGACCGTGCGCTCGTGCAGGCGGCGCTGCGAGACGCGATGATAGCCCAATCCCATCGACATGATGGCGACGAGGCACGCATAACCGAGCACGTCAACCCGCGCATCCGTCAGCTCGAGGGCGCAGCGATCACTGTCGCGGTCCATCGCCTCCAGCTCCTTCTTGACCACCGTCTTCATGCGCATGCGGCTGGAGTGGAAGGTGAACCGCTCGGGCAGGATCGTCTGCCGCGCGCGGAGCATCGCCGGAATCTCCGTCTCCATCGTCGTGTTGGAGGACGGCACGATCTGGCCGATGCGGTAGCTCGCCTTCGTCATGTCGGGTGTCCTTCCCGGTCCTGTCGCGACGGCTCGGACGGGCCGGTCAGGTCCAACGCCTCCGGATGCCCCTCATCCACAAAAGCGGCGGCATCTCGCGAGCGACGATCGACGCGCAGATCGAAGACGTCGAAGCGGTTATAGTTGCCGGTGATGTCGTGCATCTGGCGCGGCTGGATACAGCGGGACAGGTCGATGTCGGCGTAGACGACGCCTTCGCCATCAATCAGCGGAGAGCCGACCAGGCGGCCATCCGGGCCGATCACGCCCGAAAAGGCGCTGCTGCGCCGCTCCAGCAGTGCTCGCGCTTCCGGGAAACTCGCCCTAATGGTGTCGACGATTTCTTGCGAGATGGTTGAGCAGGAGACGATCGTGAAGATCTTGCCCTCGAAAGAATGGGCGATCGCCCGCAGCTTGATGGCCTCGGCCATATCGTAGTCGGGCGGCGCGACTGGCAGCGAGATATAGCTTGCGATGTGAACGAGCTCGCCCTGCGACAGAAGCGCGAAGCGCGCGAGCGTGTTGGTGTTCTCGCCGCAGGCCAGCATGCCGATTGGGCCGATCGCGGTCTCGTGGACGCGCAGCGAAGAGCCGTCGCCGTTCGCCCAAGTCATCTTCTCCGCCCAGGTCGGCACCAGCTTGCGGTGCCGTCCGAGCAGGCGGCCGTCTGGGCCGATGAGCAGCATCGTATTGTAGAGCAAGCTGACGCTGCGCGCGGCGCGCTCGTTGACGCCGATGGCGACATAGACGCCCAATGCCTTGGCCGTCTCGGCGATTCTGGCGACCTCAGGGCCCGGCACTTCTATCGCCGCCTCGCATAGCCGCTGAAACCACGGGCTCGCGGCGACGGGATTCGCTACCCAGCTCCAATAGGGATAGGCGGGCACGAAGACCTCGGGAAAGGCAACGAGTGCTGCGCCGTTCGAAGCCGCCTCCCGAATGAGCGCGCATGCCTTATCGATTGTCGCCGGCGTATTCAGGAAGACAGGCGATGCCTGCACGGAAGCCGCCTTGAATTTGGGGAGATTAAGCATCCTCTCCCCCGATCAGACCGCGACCACGGGGTGCCGGATTTCGCCGATGCCTTCGACGCCGGCAATCACGACATCGCCCGGCCAGAGCCATTCTTGCGGCGTGCGCCCCGCGCCGACTCCGTCCGGGCTCCCAGTCGCGATGATGTCGCCGGGTTCGAGCGTGATGCCGGCGCTAATGTCGGCAACCAGATCTGCTACCTTGAACAGCATGTGGCGCGTGTTCGATTTTTGCTTCATTTTGCCGTTGACACTGAGCCATAGGTCCAGGCGTTGCGGATCGGGAATCTCATCCGTCGTGACGATGCAGGGACCGAACGGCCCGTAGGTGTCCTGCCCTTTCGAGTAGATCCACTGGCCTGCCCGGCGGCAATCACGGGCGCTTACATCGATCATGATGCTGTAGCCGAACACGTAATCGAGCGCCCTTTCGACCGGCACGGACTTCGCGCGCCGCCCGATGATCGCCGCGAGCTCGACTTCCCAGTCGAGTTGCTGGGTGATGCGCGCATTGTGCTCGATCGGATCGTCTGGACCGATAACGGTCGTCGGTGGCTTGGAGAAGATGATCGGCTGCTTCGGCAGGTCCTTGGCCGTATCGAGCGCGCGGCTCGATTCGGCGACGTGCTCAACGTAGTTGAGTCCAATGCCGAAGATGTTCTTCCGCGGCCTAGGGATCGGCGCGAGCAGGCGCACATTGGCCGCCGGAAGCGCCGCCCCGACTGGCCAGCCCTGCTCGGCGCCGCCGGCAAGGAGCCGCCCAAGCGATCTGAGCGCGGTCGGGCCGAGATCGATGAACTCGAGTATGCTTTGGGGCAGGCTCTCGTTGTTCGATGCGGCCAGACGCTCCACATCGACGACACAATCGCCGACCATGGCGCCGAGGCGCGCTTCGTGGGTGATCCATCTCTGGTACGTAACAAGACGCATCTCTGTTCCCCTGACAGTCGAAAATTTCAGGATGGCACGGCCTGGTGTCCGTCGCCGATGTGAGCTTCCTCGCGGTAGAGACCAAGCGCCTTGATCGCCGGTAGATCGCTGAAGCAGAAGAGGCACGCGTCGTCGCTGGGCGATCCGTTGGCGTGCTCGTGGAAGCACCACGACGGCACGCAGAAAATGTCGCGCTCCTTCCAATCGAAGCGCCGCCCGCCGATGACCGAGAAGCCATGCCCTTTCGCAACCTGGTAGAGGAAGCTACCGGTGTGACGGTGCGCCCGGGTATGCTCACCCGGGCGCAGGAGCTGCATGCTCGCGCCGATCGTCTGCATCACCGGCCCGCCAGTCTGCGGGTTTACGTAATGCATCAGCACCCCGTCGAACGGCGAGCCGTCGCTGACCTTCGCGTAGCGCTGCAGCGCCTCGTAGGTCGGCGCCCATTCGTATTTGAGCAAGGGCGAATAGGGCTTGCTCCAGGGCGAACTACTAGGCATCAGCGCTGGCGAGCCCCATGAATAGGCCGAGTCATCCACTGGCACGGTCACGGCCTGATGACCGTCAGGGTGCACCTCGTAGAAATTCGCCTCGAGCGCGTTGACGAGGGGAATGTCCAGCCCGTCCTGCCAGATGCACGGAGTTCCCTCGGCGCTGACGCCATGCTCGTGCCAGGTGCCGTTGGGGGTCAGCACGAAATCATTGGCGCCGAGCGTCATCTTGTGACCGTCGACGACGGTATAAGCGCCGCGGCCTTCCATGATGAAGCGCAGCGCCGATGCCGAATGCCGATGGGTCGAGGCGCACTCGCCAGGGTGCATCACCTGCAGCCCGGAATAGAGCCATCCCACCGCCGCCGCGACGTCCCGCCGCCCCGGATTGTTGAGATAGATGACGCGGCGTCCGGCTTGTTCTGGTGTCACCAGCGCAACGGAGCGCAGGACATGCGCGCGCAGCGCCTCGTACCGCCAGAGCACCGGCACCGAGGCCGATCCCGGCTCCCACGGCTCGATCTTATTGGCGACAGTCCAGAGCGCGGCCGTGTCCATCCGCTCCAGCTCCCGGTAGTACGCAACCAGTTCCGGCGTGTCTGCGACATTGGCGCGCCCGGGGACATCCTCGCGATAGCGATCGAATCGGGCATCTGTCATTCAAACCTCCTGCTGCACGAATTGGCGCACCAGACGATTGAACTCTTGCGGCCGCTCCCAGTGGAGAAAGCGACCGCAGCCTTCGATCGGGGCGACCTCCCGGAACGATTTCATGCCCGACAGTAGCTCGGGCCGATCCGGAAACGGATCCTCGGTGCCGCAGACGCCGAGGACGGGAATGTCGAGATTGCGCAGCTGCGGGATGAGGTTCGGCACCGACGACGCCAACTCCAGCATGCCGCGCCGATACTCTTCGGCCGGGTGGCTTGCGAGCAGCCGCACCGCCTTGTCGCGGATCGGCGAATCTACGGGAATGACCTTGAACATCGTCTTCCCGCCTTCTTTTCGCAGCAGCGACACCAGCGCCTCTCGTCCATCCGTCTCCAGGACCTCCGCGGCGCGCAGCCCGTACTCCTCCCAGCGGGAGAAGTACGCCATGGCTTCGTGCAGCTCGCTCCAGGCGGCGAGTACCATGCCGCGGACGCGCTCCGGATAGGCGATGGCGAAATTCGCAGCGACGGTGGTACCGAAGGCAAGAGCGATGATGACCGGACGCGCGATCTGGAAATGGTCGAGCAATTGCGCGAGATCGCGGGTCTGGTTGACGACGGAAAAACCGTAGGCTGGCATCTCGGACCCGCCATGACCGCGCCGGTCATAGGCGAAGCAACGGAAATCGCGCGAGAACTCGGCGATCTGGTGCTCCCAGTAGTCGAGGCCATGGATTTCACCATGAATGAAGACGAGGTTCGGCCCCGTGCCGCGGAGCTCGTAGCGGAAATCGCAGCCGTTAACGCGGATTGTCGGCATGCCGAAGGCCCCTCCCAAGATCATCAGCCATTGGCGCTGCTCTCCCAATTCTTCATCAGCAGGTTCGATGGCAGGCTGGGGTCGAGCACTTTGCGCGCCGACTCGACGCCGGCGACCGGCAGACGGGCGGGGTCGAGGAGCCCGATCTGCACCAGCACCGAGGCCTGGTCCCAATAAATGTGCTCATGCATCAGCTTGTCGCCGCGGAAGGTGATGATGCCGACCAGCGGAACCTCGACATATCTGCCGGTCGGCGGCACGCCGGGCAGCATCCAGTCGATCTCGCAATCATGCGTGAAGCACAGCAGCACCTCGTTGACCACGCGGTCGGCGCCGATCGTGCGCGAAATCGGAATGCTGCGGATGTCGCGGGGCGACTTGGGAATGAAGTGATGCTTGTAGAAGCGCCGCAGATATTCGCGCCCGTAGCCGCCGGTCAGCGTCGGGATATGATTCACGTACGGCTCGTCCACCATCGTGCACATCGTCGCATCGGCATCGCGCGTGATGAACTCGCAGGCGCGATGCGCCTCCCACAGCGCCGAAAGGTCGTAGTGCGGCCCCATGATCCGGCGGAGCAGTGCGATCGTGCGCGTGTGCGCCATGTCGGCCGCCTGCTTGTCGTAGGAGGGCCGGCCAGGATTCGAAAAGCCATGATCGATGCCGGGATAGACATAGATCTCGACGTCGGGCCGGCCTTCGAAATGCCGGCGAATCGCCTGTACAGCCGATTCCGGGATGAACTGGTCCGCCCCGGCGAAATGCAGCACCATGGGAATTGAAATCGGCGGCAGGGTGGTGAGCGCCGTTTCGATGCCGACGCCGTCGTAACTGATCGCGCAGTCGACGCTTCCCGCGGCGGCCGCCGTCACCGCAAGGCGCCCGCCGAGGCAATGGCCGAGGATGCCGATCTTCCCCTTGCATGCCGGCTCGTGCCGCAAAGCCGAGATCGCGGCTTTGACATCTCCGATCGCGGCGGCCGTCGCGTCGAAGCGGGCGGCGAGGTCGAACGCGCGTCGCAGATCTGCTTCGCCACTACCAAGCTCGATTTGCGGTTTGAGGCGCCAGAAGAGATCGGGGACGAGGGTCACATAGCCTTCCTCGGCGAAGAGGTCGCCGAGCCGACGCATGTCGTCGGTCACGCCGAAGATCTCGTGGCACAGGATCAGCCCCGGCCCGCTGCCCTGGGCGGGCTTGGACAGGTACGCCGGGAAGCGATCACCGCCTGGCCTCTCAACCTCTACCCACGATCCCTTCATCCGCTCCTCCCGGCGAATTTCTCAGGCTCGCAGCCGCCGTGTCCCCCGATTCGGTGCGCGGATCATGCGAGCGCGCTCGCGTAGGGGCTGGTCTCGCCGTGGCTCACGATCTGCCGGATCAGCTCGGCCATCAGATCGCTGCGCACCTCGGCATGCGCCTTGTCGCTCCACAGATTGCGGCACTCATGAGGATCGTCCCGCAGGTCGTACAACTCGCCCCAGGTTGCCTCGGCATAGAGCGTCAGGCGCCACCGCTGGGTGACGAGGGTCCGCAACCGCGGCGGCCTCGCGAAGCCGAAGAGGACGCGCTGCACCTCATCCTCGATGAGGACGCCCTGCCGTTCACCGGCGTTTGCCGAGGCTCCGGCGCATTCAAGGACTCGTCCATTGATCCCGTTGAAACCGGGAATTTCGGCCCGGTGCAGGATGGTTGGCGCCAGGTCAATCGTCGAGCAGAGCGCATTGCTGCGCCGACCGGCCGGCCCTGCAGGATCGGTCCAGATGAACGGGGTCCGGATGAGGCTCTGATAGTGGATCGGTCCCTTCAGCAAGAGTTGGTGATCGCCGAGATAGTCGCCGTGGTCGCTCATGAAGATGATCACCGTGTCCTGCGCCTGGCCTAGCCGCTCGAGCTCGCGCAGCACGCGGCCGATCGCCTCATCGATATGGGTGATCGAGCCATAGCCGAGCGCGATGGCTTCGCGCGCCTCCCGCTCATCGCAGGCGAAGGCAGCCGGAGTCCCTTTTACAGCCTGCCCCGAATCCCGTTGCGCGCGCAGCCAAGCGACATGCGGCGGCGGTTCGGTCGAGGCGTGGAAGGAGGCGGGAAGCTCGACATCCTCCGGCTGATACATCCCCCAGAACCGCCCCGGCGGTGTGAACGGGTGGTGCGGATCGGGAAAGCTGCACTGGACGAAGAAGGGCACCGATCCCCTCGCATAGTCCCGCAGGCGCCGGATCGTCTCGTTCGCGACCCAGCTTGTGGTCGAACACTCCTCCGGAACCCGCGTCCGCCACGCTTGGCCGCACCGGGTCAGTCGGTATTCCGGGGTTGCGCTTGCGTGTTCTGGGCCGGCAACGGCGGCGATCTCGGGATGGGTCTCTTCGAGCCAGCGCCAATAGTGGCCAAGCACTCGATCGCCATGATCCACGGCGAGGCTGACATCATCGAAGCCGTAGAACGGCAGATCGAGCTCGAAATCGGTTCGATCGCGCCAATGCGGTCCCCATTCCCGTCCGTAATTGCCGCTGACCAGCGCCTCCGCTTCTTGCGACAATCGCTGGGCCGCGGGTGGCCAGACGGCCGTTTTGCCCGTCATATTCTGCAGGTGCGCCTTGCCAACCAGGGCCGTCCGCCAGCCGGCTTGCTTCAGCACGTCGACGAAGGTCGATGCCGTCAGCGGTAGCGGAATTCCGTTATGGCGCACGCCGTGTAGAGAGGGGAGCCGCCCCGTCATCAAACTGGCCCGGTTGGGCATGCAGGCGGGAGACGCCGCGTAGAAGCGATCCGCGACCCAGCCGCGCGCCGCCAGAGCGTCGATATGCGGGGTGTCGACGATTCTGTTTCCATACACCCCGAGATGGTCGCAGCGCTGCTGGTCGGTGATGATGAGCAAGAAGTTCGTCCGGCGCATGCCCTCGTCTTTTTCCCATCGGCTTATTGGTTGCTCTATTGTCGTCCGCACGGGTATAAATGCCAGGAACTAATAATTTGGGTTCTATGCTGAGAAAGTTATGGATGAGCATCTGAACTGGATGCGCCGCCTCAAAATCCGCCATCTGGAGGTCTTCATGGCTCTGGTGGAGACCGGCAGCCAGAGCGCAACGGCGGAATTGCTAAACGTGACGCAACCCGCGCTGTCCAAATGGCTGCGCGAGCTCGAGCAGAGCGCCGGAAGTCCGCTGTTCGACCGCGGCAGACCTCTCAAACTGACCGTCTATGGCGAAGTGGTGCTGCGCTACGCACAACGCGTGCTCGGCGACAGTCTCCGTATGGCGGACGAGCTGGGCGCGTTGCAGGCCGGCAGTTCCGGTCAGGTGCGCGTCGGTGTTCTGCGCACGGTCGCCGCCACCCTACTGCCGAGAGCGATCGTGAACTGCCGGCGCAACGCACCCCAGGTGCAGATCACCATCCAAGAGGATTCGCTAGACAATCTGCTGCCCAAGCTGCAACGCCACGAGCTGGACTGCATCATCGGGCGATTGCAGCCTGAAGCACTCAACGCCGACGTCTTCCGAGAGGCGCTTTACGACGAGCCGGTCTGCGCGATCGTGCGGAAACACCACCCCTTGCTGGCGCGAGATCGCGTGACTTGGCGCGACGTTGCGGGGTATCCGTGGATTGTTTCGCTACCGGGAACGCCGATGCGTCTGTGCGTCGAGGCCGAATTCGCCTCTGCCCGCTTGCCCGCGCCCACGGATCTGATCGAATCGATGTCGCTCTTGACCAACGAAAAGCTGCTGCAGCAGACCGACATGATCAGCGTGGTGTCGCGACAACTCGCAGTCAACTACGCCAGCACGGGTTCTCTTGCAGTCTTACCGATCAAGATGCGCGACGCGCTGGGGCCGGTCGGTCTGATTTGGGTTGATGCCAACCCGACCGCAGCGCTTGCACGTTTCTTCGACGCGGTGCGTCTGGAAGCACGCGCATTGCTCACCACCGAGATCACGAGTATGGAACCGGTATCCCCGACCGCCGTCCGCACGCGACGGCGCGGCACGGCAACCGGAACAAGTTAGGAAGAGCCGTTTGTCGCCCGTGCAATTGACCGTTTCAAGCTATGGGTGATGCGACGGACGACGACACTGCGCAACCGGCAACAATGGCCTGAACCGTGAACCGCGTGTCGCGGCCGAGGATGACCGGCAGGCGCCGGAGAAGGTCCGACGGGCCATCAGAGGCACCGTCGCCGAGGACGGCATGTATCGACCTGCCATGAAGGCGCGCATGGTCGAGGTGGGGCGAGAGGGGGCCACGATTCTTGCCTAGTTCACCGACGCCCCGTTGAAACATTTGACGTGAATCCGAACATTGCGGACCTCTACTGACGAATGTCGCCCAAATCGCCGAGGGGTTGTCCGATTCCGAGGCATGCCGCGAGGCTGCTGAGGTGATCCGCTCGCTCGTCGGCGGGGTGGTGCTGAACTGTTTGCTGCCGTCACTGGGCAACCGGAGCACGCGCACGCGGTTAGCGCCGCTTTTGGCAAGTAACAGGTCGCCGTTCGGCGCCACCCTGATCAGCCGTGGGGTATTGAAACCGGAAGCCTGCGGAAACTTATGGCATGGCGCCGTTGGGGCGGCCGACGACGCGTGAATGCGCCTGCGCGTCCTCACTGGTCGCCGGCAGATCACCGGGCGTCAGGTGCCTGACTATGCCCGGTTTATCCGATTGCCAGCCTCCCAGAGCCTTGGCGGCCGGCGTTGGTGCGCGGGCTCAGGCGCCTTGCGGCAGCACTTCGTATGGCGATTGGTGGGGACGCCGGCGCAGCCGGAAGGCGAGGACCAACATTGCGCCCCCGAAGAAGAGCGCGTAGGCGCCCATCCACCAAGTCAGCACCAGCGCACCGGTGAGCGGCCAAAGTAGGAGCAAAACGCCCCAAGCAATCGAGACGATTCCGCCAAACGCCATAAGCCATCGGCCATGCGCGAGGTGGAGCCGAAAGGCTCCAGCCAACAAGCAAACACCGCTCACGATAGCCCAGGCGGCCATGAGGATGACGAAGGTCAAGACGGTCGCAACCGTGGCGCAGACGATCGATTGGCCGCTGCCGGAGGGTCGCTTTGCGCGATACCGCGTCGTCGAGATCGTCTACCAGCCGGAAGCGGCCGGCCACCTCCACCTCTAGTGCCATGCCTACTCCGGCGGCCTTGCGGCGTCGAGGATGATGTGGAAGTCCTTCGAACGGACGTCGCTATTATCGGAGGAGGGCTCGGCGCCTGCGCTGCGGCGCTCGCGGTAGCGCGGCTCGGGCGCCGGGTTATCCTCACCGAAGAGACTCATTGGGTGGGTGGGCAACTCACCAACCAAGCTGTCCCGCCGGACGAGCATCCGTGGATCGAGGAATTCGGCGCGACCGCAAGCTACCGTGCGCTGCGCACGGGCATTCGCAACTATTATCGCGCCTAGCTCCCGCTTACGGCCGAAGCCCGGCGGGTGAGCGCGCTCAATCCCGGCAACGGCTGGGTGAGCCGACTCTGCCACGATCCGCGCGTCGTGGTGGCGGTGCTGCACGAGCTGCGGCTCGCGATACCTCCCATTCGTCAGGCCTCCGTGTTCGCTGGCGCGACGCAGCCGCAACACGTGCGCGGCGCGGCCGCAACGGTCCTTCTATGACGATCTCGCGCGGCTTTCGACGGACGACACGCTGAAGAGCGGCTTCACTATCTTGATGCAGCATCGGGTAAGCTGCCGCGGTACCCTGTGCGTCAGAGAGGTATGCGCCGCGGCAAACGGGCCGCTTCGCGCGCTAGCTGGGGCACGCCATGAAATCACACGTCGGATCCGCTTCTTCTCTCGCCGACAGAAGACGCGGCCTAGTTGCCGCGGCGGCGCGCGCCTACATCCGCCGCGGCCCAACCCAGCTTGGAAAGCGCCTCGTCTATAGGGCTGTCGGCAGAGCCGCCAAGGGCGCCGGCCCCGTCGTCGCCAGGACAGGCTTCGGCTTTCGGATGTTCTGTGACCTCGAGGACCTGATCCAAAGTTACATCTACCATTTCGGCGTCTGGGAACCCGATGTCTCGGCCTTCCTCGCGCGACGGCTCCGGCCCGGCGACGTGTTCATCGACGTAGGCGCTCATGTAGGCTACCACTCGCTTCTATCGGCACGCATCGTCGGGCCCTCGGGGAAGGTCGTCGCGGTCGAGGCATCACCGCGGATTTTCACTCGCCTCAAGGAGAACCTCGCGCTCAATTGCGCGGACAATGTGGTGGCTTTGAACGTCGCTGCGTCCGACTCTCCAGGACAGGTTCAGGTCTACGCCGCGACGCGCCGGAACACCGGCGAGACAACCATTATGCGAGAGCGACAGACGCTGTTCGGGGAGCGCGGCTTCAGGCCTGAAGGGGTGGTCCCGGCGGCCCCGCTCGACGCGATGGTTCAGTCCTCTGATCTTGCCCGCGCGAAAATCGTCAAGCTCGACGTCGAGGGGGCCGAAGGGCCGGTGCTGCACCGCGTCCTCGACCGGCTTTCCGATTACGGCGAGGCCGAATTCCTGGTTGAACTCTCAGGTGAGGGGCAGCTCTGGTTCGAGGCTTTCGAACGTGAGGGATACCACGCCTACCGCATCGAGAACGACTACCGCTTCGAGCGATATCTCCACGCCCAGGTCGAGCCACCCAGGCGCGCGCGCGAAGCACCCGCCGACCAAGCCGACATTATCTTCTCGCGCATCGACGCCGAGACGCTCTGACGCGCAACCTGCCTTCGCCATTTCGCGAGCGGTGGTAAAATCGACGCAACGGCCCGACAGTCACGCGCCGCCGACAGTGGAACAGACGCGGGATGCGCGCGTCAGCCTAGAGTCAGCCGCGGCCAGAAATCGATGCCGGAGGGAAAAGAGCCCCGTGCATTCTCCGTCGTCTACCCAGGACAACGTACAGTCGCGGCCTCGGCTGTGGCTGGTGACGGGCGGCTGCGGCTTCATTGGATCCCACCTCGTTGATGCCCTTCTCGCCCACGGCGATAACGTAAACGTTCTTGACGATCTTTCCACCGGCGTTCTCGAGA
>Ga0134125_10000952_pt1 | contig 36938 bp, 29 predicted proteins | sample KB31751_FD_96464 | JGI IMG/M metagenome (GOLD analysis project Ga0134125, IMG submission 96464) | Terrestrial soil microbial communities with excess Nitrogen fertilizer from Kellogg Biological Station, Michigan, USA - KB3-175-1 | ecosystem: Environmental > Terrestrial > Soil > Unclassified ...
AGAATTGAAGAAAATGGGCCGCTTTATCCACCTGGCCCTGTGCGCCGCCGACCAGGCGATGAAGATGTCTGCCCTGCAAGTGACACCGGAGAATGCCGAAAATATCGGCGTGCACATTGGCTCTGGCATTGGAGGGTTCGACGTCATCGAACGCGAGCACTCTAACCTGCTCACCGGCGGCCCCCGGAAGATTTCGCCGTTTTTTATTCCCGCAGCCATCGTAAATTTGGCGGCTGGCCAGGTTTCCATGCGTTTCGGCGCCAAAGGACCCAACGAAGCCACCGCGACCGCTTGCACCACCAGTGCGCATTCGGTCGGAGATTCTTTTCGTATCATCCAGCACGGCGATGCTGATGCCATGATCGCGGGCGGGGCAGAAGCCTCCATCACCCCAATGGGTATCGGCGGGTTCGCGGCCATGCGCGCGCTCTCGACGCGCAACGACGATCCGCAAAAAGCCAGCCGCCCCTGGGACACTGCACGCGACGGCTTTGTAGTTGGCGAAGGCTCGGGCATTCTGATTCTGGAGGAGTTGGAGTTTGCCCGCCGCCGCGGCGCGAAAATTCTTGCTGAACTTGTTGGTTATGGCATGAGTGGCGACGCTTACCACATGACCCAGCCCGCTCCCGGGCACGAAGGCGGATTTCGGGTTATGCGGAACACTCTTCGCGATGCGGCTATCCAGCCTGATCAGGTCGGCTACGTCAACGCCCACGGCACTTCCACGCCCATCGGAGATACCCTGGAAGCGGAAGCGATCCGCAATTTCTTTGGCGACCGCAAAGTGCCCATTAGCTCTACCAAATCCATGACCGGCCATTTGCTGGGCGGCGCGGGAGGGCTTGAAGCGGGCATTACGGTCTTGGCCCTGCGTGATCAGATTCTGCCTCCAACCATTAACCTGGAGAACCAGGAGCCCGAAACTGCAGGCATGGATTTCGTTCCCAATCACTCGCGCAAGGCGCACGTGGAATACGCCCTTTCGAACTCCTTCGGCTTCGGCGGCACCAACGGGGCTTTGCTATTCAAGCGCTGGAGTGACTAGTTGACTGCGTAGTGCCTTTGTCTGTGGCCCCGGGGCTCCGACCCGCGAAGCGAATCAAAAGACCCGCTCTAGAACGCCGCAAATGACACTTACAAGCCGTTTCTTGGCCCCGTAAGCGGCATCCTGGTTCTTCCCATTCGCTTTCCCTATCCCTTTCTTTAACTTTTTTGCCGGTACCGGCGGTCACCCCCGGTAATGAGACTTTTGTACCGTGGGATTGGCCTTATTCGCCTTTGCCAAGCGGGAATCCAGAGGCCAGAATAGGTTTTTCACGGCTCCCCCGCCGCTCATCATGGAAAAATCTCTAGGAGTCGCTCCCGCGCCTATTCCGGCAATCAACAAAAAGAGCTCTGCCCGTGCAGCGCTGGTAGGAATCCACGGGCCGGCCCAGCAGATCATCTCGGAATGTTTCCGCCAATTCGGGGTGGAGACTGTGCCCATTGGAAAGGATGCCGCAGAACGGCTGAAAAAAGAGAAATTTGACGCCTGCATCTTGCGGCTCGACGCCGCTTCCGAACCGGTCATGGAGACCGTGCGCACCTCACCCTCGAACAACCGCATGGTGATCTACGGCTTGGGCGGTAGCGCCCAGGAAGCGATGAAGTTTTCGAAGTACGGCATCAATGCAATGTTCCAGGAGCCCGTAGAGCGCCCCAGCGCCCTTAAACTGGTCCGCGCCACGCATATGCTCGTGCTGCACGAGTTTCGCCGCTATGTGCGGATTCCGGTAATGACCGAGGTTTCGGTCAGACTGCCCAATGGGCATACTTTCAACGCCACCAGCCGCGAAATCAGCACGGGAGGTATGTCCCTGGAGAGCGCTGAGGAAGTCACACCGGGCACGCAGATAGAAATCTCTTTTGCGCTGCTCACCCTGCCGCGCATCTGGGTGCGCGGCACCATCAACTGGAAAAAGCCTAAAAGCTTTGGGGTGCGCTTTGACATGCAGGACGAACGCCGTTCCCGCCTGAAGGGCTGGATCGAAGGCTACGCCGAAAACTAGCTTGGTTAGCGTGCCATTCCATGAATTTCCGTGATCCCGCTCCTGCCATGTAAAATTACTCTTGCCCATGGCGAGCCCGCTCCAACTTGTGCAGATTGAAACCGGACCTCCGGTCCGCCAGCCAAAGCCGGAATGGTTGCGGGCTAAAGCTCCGGTTGGCGAGAATTTCCACAATTTGAAGAAACTCGCGCGCGGTCTCGCTTTGCACACGGTCTGCGAGTCCGCACAGTGTCCCAATATTGGCGAGTGCTGGAACCACCGCACGGCGACGTTCATGCTGCTAGGGGACATTTGTACCCGGCGTTGCGGATTTTGCGCTGTTCCCAAAGGCCGTCCGCAGGCCATTGACTGGCAGGAGCCATCGCGCGTGGCTGAAGCCGTCGCTACGCTGGGCTTAAAGCACGCGGTCGTAACGAGCGTGAATCGCGACGACGATAATATCGGCGGCGCGAAAATCTTTGCGGAGACCATCCGCCAAATTCACGAACGCTCTCCGGAGTGCCGCGTCGAAGTCCTCATCCCGGATTTTCAGGGAATCGAAGAATGCCTGCGCATCGTGCTCGATGCTGGGCCGGAAGTCCTGAACCACAACACCGAGACGGTGCCGCGTCTTTATCGTGCCGTGCGCTCCGGTGCGCGCTATCAGCGAACGCTTGTTCTGCTGGAGAACGCGAAAAAAATCGCGCCGGGAATCGTGACCAAGTCCGGGGTGATGGCGGGACTTGGCGAAACTGCCGAGGAACTGATCGAGGTCTTCCGCGACCTCGGTTCTCGCGGTGTTGATATCCTCACCGTGGGCCAATATCTGCGCCCTTCAAAAGACCATCTGCCGATTGCCCGCTTCTACACACCCGACGAATTCGCATACCTCAAAACCGAAGCCTTGAAGTTCGGCTTCCGGCACGTGGAATCCGGCCCCATGGTGCGTTCCAGCTACCATGCACACGAACAGGCGGAATCTACCAGCACGCCTCTTGCGAGAAACTAAAGAATTTTCTAGAAGAGTTTGAAGTGGATGGTCAGATACTTCTTGGGATTTTCCCGGATGGCCTTAATCAAGCCCTGTGTTTCGGTCAATAACTGGTTGGTATTGTTATAGAGAGATTCATCCTGCAAAAGTCTGCCAGCTGTTCCTTGCCCCGCAGCAAGCTTGTCGGAGATGGCCGACAACTTGTTCATCGTATTCTGCAATTTGTCGGCGAACGCCTGATCTTTGGCCAGCTTCCCGAGCGCGCCTTTTCCTGAATTGATGTCGTCCGTCAACTTTTTGACGTTGGCAACGGTCTCGTTCGCATTGTTATAAAGCGCTGGGTCTTTCAGGAACTTTCCCGCTGTGCCCTTGCCTGCATTCAGGTCATCCAGAATGCCATTCAGCTTGTCGACTGTAGCATTGGCTTTGGTGTAAAGCTGATCATCTGTAAACAGCTTTCCCAGTGTGCCTTTGCCATTGCCGACCTCGTTTACCAGTCCTTGAAATTCATTCACGGTGGAATTCAAGCGGTTGTAGAGGTTGGGGTCGTAAATGAGCTTTCCAATGGATCCCTGCCCGCTTTCCACAAAAGCCACAATCCGGTCCAGGCGCTTCAGCAGGGCATCCATGTTTTGCAGCGTGCTTTGGCTGGAACGCACCACGTCCTGAATGTCGGGGGTGTCGTGGATGGGAAGAATGCTCCCGCTCTTCACCTCCGGCCCGCTGGCGAGTGCGCTGTCAATGTCAATGTAAGTTTCACCGAGCACGCCGGCAGTGGACAGCTGGGTTGTGGAATCCGTGCGGATGTTGGACAAATACTTGGCGTCCACCTTCATAGTGACTTCCACCGGGGTCATGCGTTTATCGGGGTCCGCAACGATGCGAACGCCTTGCACATTGCCGATATCCACGCCGCTCAGTCGCACCGGAGCGCCGGTGCGCAAACCGCTGGCATTGTCAAAATAAGATTTCAGGATAATTTTCCTGGTGAACAATCCGCCCGTGCTATTCATCAGGAAGACGAGAACGGCCAAAGTGGCGGATGCGCCCAGTACGGTGAGCCCGACCTTCAGTTGAGACCATTTCAACTGCTTCTGGCTAGGCACGCATTCTCCTGAACGAAGTCATCGGCCCTCAGTGGCGACGTGCTTGCATCATAGCAAAGGTCAAGGCCGGGGTTCATCTGCCATGTTGCGGTGTAGTGATTCTGTTAATAGAAGCGCAAGCAAATATGCGCCCGCGCCGCAGGCAAGGGTTACGTTCAGCCCAAATTGAATGGCAATCACGATGGCCAACACTGACCCCATCACGCTGGATGCGGCATTCATTGCCCAAGCCCACTCGACGGCATTGGACTTATCCGCTGCAGCGGATTTCTGGAGCGACTTGTTCGCCAATGCCCGCAAGCCGGTGGGGAAGGGCATCCCCATGAAAAATCCCAGAGGAACTAACAGCGCCGCGCTTACCAGCAGCTTCAAAGCAAATGGCAGCCCCACAAGATGAACCAGGATTGCCGGAAGAATGAAAACGTAAGCAAGAATTACTCCGATGATCAGCAAAAGGGACCACCAGACAGATTTTGTTCGCGGAAGCCAGCGTCGCGAAATCAAACTTCCAGCGCCGCTCGAGAGCAGCAGCAGGAAAACCACCACCGTGAGCGCGTACGTGGGATGGCCTAAAAACAAAACAAAGCGCTGGATGAAGGCAATTTCCACGATGATATAAGCCAACCCAATGGCCACGAAATAAAGCAAACTGGAAGCCTGTGCGCGCGAGCCACCCGTTCCAATGGCCAGCGGAAACAGAAGAAACGCAAAGACCGCGATGATGGAGATGATCAGCACCATCCCGAGCACGGCCACTCCCACATTCACCTTCCAGTCGATTCCCTCGTCCAGCCCCTGGTGGTGAAGGAGTTCGCTGGGCTTCAGCGTGAAAAAGAAAAACGGAGCGTTGTCGTCAACCGGCGTGACGTTGTAGGCGTAATGCGCAGCGAAGGCATAAGGATCGTTGCTGGCGATCAACTGCGAAAATGGGTTGTTCCCCTTCTCGGAAGGCATGTACAGTGAGGCCAACTGCGTGTGGCTCTCCAAATGAGAACGCACGGCCGATTCCTCTTCAGGGGTAAATGCGCTCTTTTTGGCGAGGACTGCAACTGGAATTCCGTCCTCATTCAGGTCTCCCTGCGAAATCACCATGAAGTTTGCCGCGGTGTCTTTCACGCCGAGTTCGTGCAGTGCTTCCATCGCGACGGAGACTACTCGCAATGCCTCGCGCGGCTGTCGAAACTCCCAGCGGGTAATTGCGATCATCCCGTCAGGCCGCAGGTGATCAAAATATTCGCGGAACGCTTCCACCGTATAAAGATTATTTTCACTCAGTGCGAAGGCCCCGGCCGCGGTGGAGGCCCACGTATCCACCAGCGTCATCTGCACGACATCAAAGCGCTCCCTGGTGCTTCGCAAATAAGAACGGCCGTCGCGGACATGAATATGAACATTCGGACGTTCGTAGAGATGATAGGCATAGTCCGCATATCGCTCCCGCATGATGGTGGTCGCGATGATCGGATTGATCTCAATGCCGGTGACGCTCGGGCTGCCATTGGCGACTGCTCGCAGCACATCCACGCCGCCACCCGGGCCAATGATGGCGTAATCTCCGTGGGGGCGCAGGATGTTCGCCACCGCCGGGGGCGCTGACATCAAGTTCTTCTCCCAGACCGTGCCCTGCCATTTGGCCGGGTCGGCATTCATGATGTAAGTGGAGGCGTCAGCGTCAATTACTACCGCCTTGCCACTGTTGCCCTGCTGGTCCACCTCCACGCGGGAAATGGCATTCCAGCGGGAGAATTCCACCCAGGAGCGGTCGCGCAGCACGCCTTTGGCATAAATTACGTCTATCAGTTTTCCAGAATGATTGAAGGCGATTAGCGCCAGCAAGACCACCAGAATGGCCCCTGCGAGCTTTTTCATTTCAGGGTTCAACGCCCACGCCACCGCCGCGCATGCCGCCAGAACTCCGGCAAATAAAATGGTGTTGGGGCCGCCGAGGTGATTCAGTAATGGCACGGTCGCAAGACAAGCGGCCGCTCCACCCGCCAGGTCCGCCCCGTAAAAGCGGGAAATGTTTTCCGGAAGGCGCGCGAACACAATGGAAAACTGCAGTCCGGTCAGAAAAAATGGCACTGCGGAAGCCACATACATGGCGGAAAGACGAAGGAAATTTGCTCCTGTGAGCTCCAGGGACACAGGGACGTGCAGCACGACTTCAAGCACCAGCGGGACAAGGACGGCATTGAGCACGCACAGCCTGGCCATCAATGGCCGGGTTTCATATCTCAAAAAACGGTCTCTGGCGATATAAGCGAACACGCCCCCAGCTCCCAGCCCCAGCAAAGCGATTGAAATCGCGAGAAACGCGAAGTGATAAAACAGCACGACTGAGAATAGCCGCGTTAATGAAAGTTCCAGCAACAGCGCCGAAAGACTGCTGAGCCCGATACCTGCAAGCATGGCAACAGGCGTGGTGGATTGCAGGGGACGACTAGGGGAGGAAAGAAGTGTTTCCGTCATGAGAGATAGTTCGGTGGCTCAATTGAATGCGACAGTCTATCAGAAGGGCGCGCCAGAGCATGTGTAGCGCCGGGTCTTAAACCCGGCGAGCCGTCGCAGACCCGCCCACTTAGCAGCATCACAATATTCTTAACTTTCCAGAATTACCTGTGCAATCGCCTGCTGTGCAGTATGCGAAAGGGAGAGTGAAATCCTGCTCGTCCCCAGCTTCGCGGAAAACTCCCCCGCTTTTCCATGAAACCTTAGCGTCGGACGTCCTCCGGGCTCCCGCAGAACTTCGACATCGCGAAAGCGCACGCCGTGGTTCCACCCGGTTCCAATCGCCTTCATGCCTGCTTCTTTCGCGGCAAAGCGCGCCGCATAGCGCTCGATCCGATTGGCTTTAGACTCGCAATAGCGAATTTCGCCTTCAGTGAACACCCGGTGGACGAAGCGGTCGCCGAAGCGCGCAATGGACTCCCCGATCCGGGGAACCTCCACGATATCAATGCCGGTGCCAACAATCATGACGCTCAACTTAGCATTGCGGAGGAATGTTTCAAAACGAATTCAGTGGGATCCGAGAAAGGCGAGGAGATTCAGTCAACCAACGTTCGGTTAGGAGAACAACAGAAAAATTCTATGCGAAATTCCAAACAAAAGAGCGCGGGCCCTAAAAATAAGGCCCGCGCTCTTGATCCTTCATTTCGAAACTTCGAACCTTACGATTCGGCTTTACAGGTTCTGAAACAGCTGTTCGAAGTTCGGCTGCTGCATCTCAAGGAATAAGAAGCCAGCCGTAGTCTTCAACCGATCATAGCTTTTCGCGCCCTGAATCCCGCCCAACTCGCGGACGTCATAGAGGCTGGGGATGGGGATAACCTTCCACGAATCCACGCGGAGCAATAACCAGAGGCGCAGCTTCAAAAGCGTGAGCAAAGAATAGAGGCGTACTTCCACCGCGCCCTGCTGCAATTCCTGGGCCAGCTGGATCATCTTTTCATCGTTGCCTTCCGCCTCGCGGTTCGCCCAATCAATGAGCACGGAAGCGTTGTGGGCCATTCTCTTCACGAACGACAGATACAAATGGATGCGTTTGCGTTGCAACTGGCGGAATTCTTCGCGGTCCAGTTGCCGCCTGAGCGTAGCTTCGGCGACGGGATCCAGCAGCGCCTCCACTTTCTCCATGTCGACCGGCAGCAGGAAGTCAACTACGTCCTGCGCGGTGCGCTCCGGGAAGCGGAACCACGTCCAGGCCGCCACGACAGCGCAGCCAACAAAACCAGCGGTGATCATGAAATACCACAATACGTAGGTCATCATATGTGCCGCACCTTCTGAACTTTCTGCATTGCATCTCTGTACATCGCAAGATCGTTAATCGACAAGGGAGGCATCTCAGTGCGTAATTTCACCGGTTCAGGAGCGCCGGTAAAGTAGCAGAGCCAGATGACCACCGCGACCGTATATGCCGCGAGCGTGGCCACGCCCCACCATCCCTCGAAGTTTGCACCAACTTCATAAAGCTTGGTAGAAGCCAGCAGGCAAACACTGGCATGAATGCCAAAACCGGCTGAAATACCGAACGCCTGTTGCCTCCAACGTAAGCCGAATAACGCGACTAAAGAAATCAACAGAACGAACAGCGCTACCTGCAAGAATCTCATGGCCAGTTCGCTGGCCAGAATGACGGCGAACAGAGAAAGCTTTCCGGTGAACAGGCTTTCCGCGTGCACGATGGTAAGAGCCAGCGTCCCGGTAACCACGATCGGAAAGATCATGCGGAACCACAGTTTATGCCGCAGGTTGCCAAAGACCGTTTTGAATACTTCGTGCAGAATCGCGATCGCGAGCAGCACCAGGACGGCGTCGGAAGCCCAATAAAAATACAAGTAAGGATGACTGGTATTTCGAAGCGCGAAGCGGCCTATCCCCGTGAAGATTGAGAATCCCGTGTAGGCAAAGAAGAAGGGATAGTTTTTGATGGAGGTGTTTCGCACCAGCAAATACAACAATACCGCCTGCATCGGTATTGTTCCCCACCAAAAGATGTTGGTCAGCAGATTCATAAACTGTGGGCAGAATACTCTTCCTGCCCACAGGTTCAAAGATATCTTTTGGGTCGCCAAGCGCAAAAAGGTAACCCAAAATTTGATTACCAAAGTTTCTCGGTAATCAGCTTAAGAGACTGGCCACGGAACGCGGCCAGCGCCATCTTGCAGAGCTACCGGCCATGGAACGCGACCAGCGCCGTCTGCCTGCAGAGTAACCGGCCATGGAACGCGGCCAGCACCGTCTGCCTGCAGAGTAACCGGCCATGGAACGCGGCCAGCACCGTCTGCCTGCAGAGTAACCGGCCATGGAACGCGGCCAGCGCCGTCTGCCTGCAGAGTAACCGGCCACGGAACGCGGCCAGCGCCATCTGCTTGTAAGGTTATTGGTGCCAACGCGAGGCTGGGACCATTCATGGATTTTGACGTAGACGGGCAGGCAAAGGATGGAATTGCCCACATCGTCATAGCCACCACTGCCACAAATACCACGGGAGTGCCTTTCATCTTTTGTGTTCTCCTGCCCCTTAGGCCGACAACGTGCGAAGGCGAAGGGACATTATTGGGTCTTGCGGTCAAAGAATACGCTTACCTGCCCAAAAAGTGCACAAGATTTACGGGTTTGTTCGTTTTTTCTTTGCGGTTCTCTGGCTTTTGTAGGTTTGGGTTGGCCATCGCCGTCTAAGGGCTGGAATTCTTGGTTTTCTTACCTGTTTCTTTGGGTTTAGGAGGTTGCGAGTGTCCAAAATTTGGACAAAATGGAGTACGTCTGCCGGTTGGAGAGGTCTTCAGAAATGCTGGTCGTTATCGGACGCGCAAAGCAAAAGGGAACCCGCGGATGTGGGTTCCCTGTATGGGTAGAACTGGACGGGCTAAAAAGGAAATTAGGTGGGCGGCAGGAGCATGCCCTTTTCCAGGTGCCGAGTGACGCGCGCGTAAGTCGCCGCGTGCGGATCGTGCGTCACCATGATCACAGTTTTGTGAAAGTCCTCATTCAGCCGCTTCAGAATTTCCAGCACTTCGGTTGCGGAATGGCTGTCCAGATCTCCGGTAGGTTCATCGGCCAGCAGCAAAGTGGGATCGCTGGCAATGGCGCGTGCGATCGCCACGCGTTGTTCCTGTCCGCCAGAGAGCTGCTTGGGAAGATGGTGGACGCGCTCTTCGAGCCCTACCAGCTTCAGCGCGGTCATTACATGATCGCGTCTCTGCTGCGTGGTGAGCTTCGTCAAGAGCAGCGGCAACTCGACATTCTCAAACGCAGTGAGAACGGGAATGAGATTGAAAGTCTGAAAAATATAGCCGATGTGCTGGTTCCGCCATTTCGCTGCTTGGCCATCGTTGAAGCTGAAAATATTCTGTCCCAGCACCAGCAGTTCGCCGGCAGTTGGGCGATCAATGGCCGCGATCATGTTCAGCAAGGTTGTCTTGCCTGAGCCTGAAGGCCCCATCAGCGCCATGAATTCTCCGCTGGCGATGTCAATGGAAACATCGTCGAGCGCCTTCACTTCGAACGCGTCGCGTTTGAAAACCTTGCTGACATTGCGAACGCGGACGACCCCGGTTTGCGTGGCTGTATTTGGCATGGTAGCTGTGCTCATGATTGTCCCTTAATCTTGATTTTGTCTCCGTCTTTTAGATTCTGCGGCCCGGCAGTGATGACATCTTCTCCACCGACCAGACCTTGCACCATCACTCCATTGCTGCGCTGAGAGATCACCTGCACTCCGCGCGCAACTGCTTTGCCGTTGAATGCGATCAAAACAATGTTTTTGCCGTCGCGACTCCGCACCGAAGTTGTCGGAACAAAAATCCCTGTCGATTCCTGCGTCGCACGCTTCGCGGGTTCATCCGCCAGGAACTTCACGGTTGTATTCATCTCCGGACGAAGATGTGAATCGGGGTTCTTAATCTGAACCTTCACTTCCACTGTGGCCTTTTGCCGGTTCGCTTCAGGAGAAATTTCTGCGATCACGCCGTCATACTTCAGGTCTGGAAAAGCATCAACCGTCACGACCGCCTTTTGATGAGGAGTCAGCTTCGCAAAGTCATCCTGTGCGATGTCGAGGTCCGCCTGAATATCGTTCAAGTCCGCTAACGTGGCAATGGATCCTTGCGGACCACCTTCCGCCGAGCTGGCAAACTGCGCAGTGATCAACTCACCTTTTTCTGCGGTCCGTTCCAGAATCGTTCCATCTACGGGCGCACGGATCACGGTCGCATCGAGAAGCGTTTTGGCATAAGCTGCAGCGCCTTCTGCCTGCATGACTTGGCCTTTTGCACGAGCAATCTCTTCCGCACGAGGCCCTAGTTTTGCCAGCTGCAAGCTTCTCTCGAGCGAGTTCGCACGCGCTTGATCGGCGTTATACCTGGCCGTCGCATCGTCTAACGACTGGCGCGAAAGGACGCCCTGCGCAAAAAGCTGCTTCGTGCGATCCAGTGTCAGCTTGTCGTTGCCGGCTGTGGCCACTGCTTCGTCAAAGTTATGCTGGGCCTGCGCGATTTCTTCCGGACGCGATCCGTTCTCCAGTTCCTGCAGATACGCTTTTGCATTCTCTGCTGCGCCACGTTGCTGTTCATATTGCGCGCGAAATTCGTTGTCTTCCAGCCGTACTAATACCTGGCCTTCTTTTACTTTGTCGCCCTTCTCAACACCGATCCACTTCACAAGTCCTGTGACCTTGGACTTCACGTTGATCTTGTGGTGAGGAACAATGTATCCCGTCGCCGAAAGCACAACGCCGCCAATACCGGCGCCCGAAGTTTCGGCGGTCGCGCGCGAAACCTCGACTTCAATCGGATCGGTGGAGAGCAAACGATATGCCAGCGCGAACAAGCCCAGCAGCACGACAATGGCGATGCCGATGATAATGTACCGGCGCGCCCATGCCGGGCCGTTTTGCGGATCGTGATAAGCCGAGCGGTCAATGCGCAGGCTCTGTAAATCTTCGTGTTTAGTATCGAGCGCCATCTCTCTCTGTAGCTCCCCTAACCGCGCAGAGCGGTCAAAATATTCTGACGAGCGGCATGCCACGCGGGCGCGATGCCACCCAAAAGTCCCATCGTCATCGCAAAAATAACGGCCACGATCACCACATGCGGCGTCATTTGCAGGCTGAACACCGCTTCGCTGAATGTGGCTGGATTCTGTGTTCCCGTCGTCATCCCGTTAAACGGCAACATAAGAATTACGCCGGCAATAGCCCCGATCACTGACAGCAGAACCGATTCGAAGACGAACGACGTAAGAATGCTTGGACGGGTGAATCCAATGATGCGCAAGGTCGCGATTTCGCGTGAACGATATGCAACGGCTGCGTACATCGTATTCATGGCCGCGAAGCTGGATCCGATGGCCATGATGATGGCCACAGCCCAACCCACGTACTCAATCAAATTTCCCGAGTTCGTTTGTTTCTCGTAGTAATCCTTTTCAATCACTCCATCGAGTTTCAGTCGTTGATCGTCGCTCACGCGATTCTTCAAGGCTGCTGCGGCAACCGGATCAGTCGCCCGTAAATAGGCCGAACCAAACGCGCCCTGGCGGTCGAAGTCGGAAGCCATCTGGTTCACATCGCCCCAAATTTCGGAGTCATAGGCAGAGCCACCCGCGTCGAACACACCGACCACCTTCCAAAGGCCTTTGCCGAATTCCAGTTCGTCGCCGACATCGGCATGAGCAAAGCGTTTGTGAATGCTCTCGCTTACCACAACTTCCCGCTGTCCAGGAGTAAACCAGCGTCCCTCGACGAGCTTCACTCCATTGCGTAATTCGAGGCCATCTTGCATCATGCCGCGTACTGCGACGTTCACTTCGCCCGTGCCGTCTTGGCGAGGCAGTACGATCACAACCATCCACTCGCCAGAAACCATCGGATCGCCATGCGAATCTTTCGCGATTCCAGGGAGGTTTTTTAGGATCGGCAGAGCGGAAGCGTCAAAACCGCCCGTAAGTTCGGATGCCGAACCTTTGCGCATCACCAGGACATTCAGCGGACTTCCGCTGCTTACGAAGGCGTGCTGCAATCCGGCAAGCAAAGCCATGACGAAAATGGCCGTAGTCACCGTGAGCGCAATACCGAGCGACGTCATGATGGTCAGGCCTTTTCGCAACCTCAAATTACGCACGTTGTAACTGATCGGAATCGCCATAAATTTTCCTGAACCGGTGTGACTAACCGATGTGACGCAATCCTTCCACAATGCCAATCTTTGAAGCGTAATAAGCCGGAACGGCAGCGCTCAGGAAGCCGACGAATGCGGCTACCACACAGGCAAATAGCATGGTCCCAACCTTTACGGCGAGAGCATTGCCCATGCCGCCGACACTGTGCGCGGCGGCATTTCCTAGTAAAAATGCAGCTAACGAACCGAAAATCCCGCCAATCAATGCGATGACCACGGCCTCCCCAATGAACAACGCCAAAATGCTGTTGCGCGTGAAGCCAAGCGTCTTCAGCACCGCGACTTCACGCGTTCGTTCGCGAATGGACATGGCCATCGTATTTGCAGAAACCAATAAGGTCGCAAATACAACCGCGAGCGAAATGCTCAGCAAAAAGGCCTTCACGTTCCCAAGCATGGCAAGGAAGCCGCGCTGGAATCCTTTCTCATCCTCAGTCTTGGTAGGCTGTGGAGAGTTGTGGAACATGCTGTCAATGGTCGAAGAAATCCGGCTCACGTCCTCGGAATTGTCAGCCAGAGTTGTGTACATGCCGTTCTGGTCTTTCAAATAGGAAACACCTTCTTCGACGTACTTCTGGTTGTAGTACAACGAGGACGTGGATTGCGGCGCAGTAAAGATTCCGCGGATATTCAATTCCAAATTGATCGGGAAAATTTGGCCAACAATCACAATCTTTTGTCCAACCTTCCAGTTGTACTTCTTGGCGAGCTCAGCATCCACAACCGCGCCCTGACGGTCGCGTTTCCACGCTGCCAACTGGTCCGGATCAATCTTGAAGTCCTTGTAAACGTCGAAAAACTGGTCAGGATCGGTCCCGAACTGTGCAAAAAAGTTCCCTGATTTGTCGTCTTTATAGACGCCACCGAACCAATTAAGGGGCACTACCGCTACAACGCCAGGGATCGCCTGAATCTTCTGCCGGTAAAAACCCGGCATGGTAAAAGCCAGGGAAACTTTATGCCGTGTGACTATACGCAAAGCAGAATCTGCCGTGCCTTTGTCAACAAAGAAGCCGCGCCAGATGGTCATCATCAGCGTGAGCAACAAGAGCGAAAACCCGATGCTGAGGACAGTCAGGATACTGCGCCGTCTATTACGAAAAGAGTTCTTGCGGACAAAGCTTGTAAGGGTCATAACCGTGCTCCGGCTGCTAAAAGGGGACCAGGGAAAGAAGTGCCGCTATTTCCATCAAGAATAGAAGATTGCCTGCGGCCCGACAAGGCGATGCCGCGGTAAATTTCCTGCTTCTCATAAGAGAATGCAGTCCAGCCGTTGCGGATTGTGCCAGAGACTCTCATTCTCTTGAGCTCACTATAAGGCCGCGAAATTGTTGGCAACAGTAGAGATCGTCATCGCGCTGCAATGACAAATGTCATCTGCAATCGGGCGGGCATTTCCCCGAACGAATTAGACACTCAAGATACGCAAGCGTTAGCCAAAAAGTTCCTTGTTGCGGCGGAAGCGACGCGTACTGTAGAGTTCCCGAATCGTTTTCGCCGCAAGGCCATTGTCGCTGTGCCGTCTCTGGTCAAGCGGACGCGCACTGCGCTACCGTTGCCGTTAAAAGGGAGAAAGATGGTTGAGAACGCCGCGCAGTTGACCCACAAAGCCATTTCCGGGGTGGATGCCGGAATCATCGGCGCTTACTTTCTGCTGATTTTTTGTATTGGTTTCTATTTTGCCCGTCGCGGCCGTACCTCCACCGACTACTTTCTCGCCAGCCGAGACGTAGGGTGGTTCGCCATCGGTGCGTCTTTATTTGTTTCCAACATTTCCACTGAGCACTTCATAGGGCTTTCCGGATCGGGTGCCAGCTCAGGACTGGCTGTCGGCCACTTCGAGTGGTGGGCCTGCCTCATACTTCTGCTTCTAGGATGGGTGTTCGTTCCGTTCTACCTTCGCTCCAACGTGTTCACCATGCCGGAATTTCTGGAGCGCCGTTTCAGCCGTTCCTGTGCCATTTATCTGGCCAGCATTTCCATCATTGCCTATATTTTCACCAAGATTTCCGTCCAGCTTTATGCCGCGAGCGTTGTATTGCACAGTGTCGCGGGATGGGATTTATGGAAGACCGCCATCGTGCTGGTGGTGGCCACTGGCGTGTACACCATCGCGGGCGGCCTTGCCGCCGTCATCTATACCGATACCGTCCAAACCATCATTCTCATCATAGGCGCGGTGCTACTCACCGTGATCGGACTGCATCGCGTGGGAGGATTTGCGGCATTGCGCGCCGCAGTCCCGGTAAGTTACTTTCATATGATCAAACCCATCCATGATCCCAATTTCCCCTGGACGGGTATTTTCTTCGGCGCTCCCATCCTCGGAATCTGGTACTGGTGCACCGATCAGGTCATTGTGTAGCGAGTGCTCTCCGCGCGCGATGAAGGCCACGCAAAAGCTGGGACCATCTTCGCCGGATTCCTGAAGATTCTTCCTGTGTTCATGCTGGTGTTGCCGGGAATCATCGCCTTCGCGCTTTTTCATAATCTCTTCAAGACCGGCCCCGACGGAGAAGTGCTCAATGGAGACATCGCTTATCCCACGCTGATTTTGAATTTGCTTCCCAAAGGCTTAGTGGGATTAGTTCTTGCCGCGCTGCTCGCGGCGGTCATGGGCGCCATGAGTTCGGTATTCAACTCTGCATCCACGCTTGTGACTCTCGACTTTTATAAGAAGCTCAAGCCCAATGCGAGTGAAGCGCGCCTGGTGAATATGGGCCGGGTCGCGACGGGAGTGATGGTTCTACTAGGATTGTTGTGGGTGCCGTTCATCCACCTCATCAGCAACCAACTCTATATTTATTTGCAAAGCGTGCAGGCTTACATCAGCCCGCCCATTGCCGCCTGCTTTGTCTTCGGAATCCTGTGGCCCCGATTGAATGCGCACGGCGCCATCACATCGTTGCTTACCGGATTTGTTCTCGGTGCAGCGCGCTTCATCCTTGAACTCATGGCAAAAAATGGGCCCGATCTCTTTCCATGGCTCGTGCAGATGAATTTTCTGCATTACGCGATCTTCATGTTCGTCGTCTGCTCGCTTGTCTTGATCGGTGTAAGTCTGGTAACGCCGGCCCCCGACCGCCAAAAACTTGCTGGACTGACCTTCGCCACCGTGGGCGAAAAAATGGACGTTATCGCGGTCACACCGCTGGCTTTGCAGCGCAAGCCCGCCGCCGAAACGGTGCTGGAGCATCGCCTGAATATTATTTTCAGTCTCGCGCTGCTCTTTACGGTGATCGGTCTCTGGATATACTTCCGTTAGATGGCGCGGATCCGAGCTCTCAAGCCCAATGTTTCGCAGGAGGAAGCACGGGAGATGCTCTCTCCGCGAGGCCTCTCCGGCCTGGCAAGGAACATCGTCTCAGGCCCTGTCCGCTCGGTGGCGGACTTTTACATCCCCTTCCGCATTTTTCAAGTCGAAATCCAGAACGCGGGAGAAAAAACTTCTCACGTCTTTGGGCTCGACGCCGTCAATGGATCGCTTGATCTCTACACCTGGGAGCATCTTCCGGCCGAGGATGAAACGTTTCTCCTGGAAACCAGAAATCGTTTACCGATTATGCTGCCTGAGGAAGACGGCCAGCGAATGGTCGCCGATAAAGTCCGGCGCCTGATTTTCGAGCAAGGCTTTTTCCGCGTCCGCAATTTCAGCATCGCAGCGGAGCCCGTGCCCGGGGAAATTCACGTTCCCTACTGGGCGGCCTTTCGCGGTCATGGGATCCGCGCGCACATCGCCGTGCTCGATGCCGTCCGCCGCCAAATGGAAGGTTCGCGCGTGCGGCAAATGCTGCGCCAGTGGCTCACTTCGATCCATTAGTTCCTGTTCCAAACAGCGTGTTTCCCCGCAAATCATGGGTACTTTGGTAATTCTCGGCTTATGCCCCCTGCAAGTTATCCTAGTGTTACTTTCCCCCGATGTAAGCAGTGGCTGAACGATGTTTAAGGCAGATAGCCCCTGTCTATTTGCGCGAGGCTTTGAGAATGTCGAACAAAATAGGCCGCTTTGAAATTATCAGCGAGATTTCCCGCTCTGAAGCGATTGCCGTTTACAAAGCAACCGATTCTGAGAGTGCCCAAACTATCGCCCTGAAAGTTTTGAAGTTGGAAAGTTTTGGCGATCAGGCAAAAACTCTGGTGCAGTCCATCCTTCAAGAGGTGGAATCGAACAAAGCTCTCCAGAGTCCCAACATTGCGTTGCTCAATAGCGCTGAGGAAGTGGAAGGCAGTTTTTGTGCCTCCATGGAATACATCCAGGGCAACAGTGTCGCGACGACGTTGTCGCGCAAAGAAGGATTTTCCATCTGGGACCTTCTCGACATCGCGCGTCAGACGCGCCAAGGTTTGGACCACGCCTGGAGCCACAAAGCAGTGCACCACAGCCTGGAACCCGCCAAAATCATGGTGACCTGGGACGGGACGGTAAAGCTGCTGGGATTCGGCATTTCCCAAATGAGCGCATTCGCCGCGCAGGCCAAGGGAGCGGCCCCGGCCATTCTTCACTACATGTCTCCCGAGCAATTGCGTGGAGACCCGATTGACTCGCGATCCAACCTGTTCAGCCTGGGTGCGATTTTTTACGAGATGATGACCGAGTGCAAGGCGTTCCAGGGAGAGGACGCTGACCAGGTACGCCAGCAAGTGTTGGAATCTACTCCATTGCCGCCGCACCAGATCAACAAGAAAATCAATCCTGCACTGAGCGAAGTCATTCTAAAGGCGCTCGCCAAAGATCCAGCAGAGCGGTACCAGACCGGCCAGGAGTTGGTGGAGGAATTGGAAAAATGCAAGAACAACCCCGCCAAAGCCGCTGGGCCGACTGTTGCGGTCAAAGCTCCTGTGGCTCCGCCACCAACAAAAACCGTCGAGCCCAGGATTGCAGAGAAAGCAACAATAGCCGCAACACCGGCGACTCCGGTTGCCGTGAAAGCAGAAACACAAAAACAATCCGAAGCCGAACCGCGAAAAGCCGCGGCCGCGGCGGGCTGGGGTGCTAATTCGAATTCTTCGAGCACCGTGCCCACCGGCACTCCAGCGCTAAATCAGAGTGATCAGTTTTTCACCACCACCGCAAAAGCTTCGGTGGACGCGATGATTCGGGAAAAATTAGCCAAGTTGTCTGCGGCGCCGGTTGCGCCCGCGGAAACGGAAACCCCGAGTCTGGCTGTGGATCCGTTGATGTCTGAAAGCAAAGCCACGGAAGCTTCGTCACGGCCGAGTTTTTCCGACGTCAGCGAATTGCCTCCACTCAAAGAAGTGTATGTCGCGCCTACGCCGGTCTCTTCCGCGCCTGAAGTGATTGAACAGCCGGAAATTATTTTGAAGACCCGGGAAGTGGAAAAACCCAAAGTGCAGCCACGCGAAGTCGCCAAAAAGGCTGTCACTGAAATCAAGAAGACGCCGCCGAAGCTATTCGGCTATGCCATCGCCGGAGCCGTGGCGATCATTCTTCTGGTGCTTGGGGGCATTGCCTGGCATATCCATTCAGAAAATTCCTGGGATGAAAGTACTCCGGTGCAAACCGCAGCGCCGGTGGTAGCGCCCAAGCCGCAACCGGCGGCTAGCGTTCCTCCGGCTGTGACACAGCCAACCGTGCAACCAGCCGTTACTGCGGCTGCTGCTCCGGATACAGGCGAATCGGACACTGCGCCCGACTCCGTGACCGTTGAACCCCGTTTCAAGAACCGTTCCAGCAACAAAAGGCGATCGCGGTCCGTGACTCCAGTCATACTGCCGGGCGAACTGACTATCAATTCGACGCCAGCCGGGGCTGAAGTCACCGTGGACGGCCAGACCGATCCCAGCTGGGTCACACCCTTGAGTCTCACCGGAGTCGCGCCCGGTCGGCACACCATCAATGTGAGCAAGGCTGGATTCACCTCCGAGGCGCGCGCCATTGACGTCAGCCAGGGCGGCAAAGCGGTAGTGGCCCTACAACTCGCTCAACTCAGCGCGGGAATTTCCGTAACTTCCACGCCAACCGGCGCGGAAATTTATCTCGATGGCCGCGACACCGGAAAACAAACTCCCGCTCAGATTTCGGTGGATAAGCAGGGCAACCACAATCTTGTGGTCAAAAAACAGGGGTATATGGAAGAAGCCACTCTGGCCAGCCTGCAATATGGACAGACATTCCGCTTCGCGCCGACGCTCCGCCTATTGGGCGTGACCGACGACATTAAGTACAAGAAGCTGTTTGGCGGCAAGAACAACAGCATGGGCAGCGTCAACATCAAGACGACGCCCAAGGGCGCGCAAATCGCCGTCAACCGCCGCATTCTGGATAGAAATTCTCCCGTTGAGTTCTATCTGAATCCGGGAACGTACGTCATTGACATTACGGCGTCGGGATACAAGCCAACGCACAAAATCATTGAAGTTTCCCGTGACGGCAAAGTGAATCTTGACGAGAACATGGATCCTGAGTAGTCCGAAGAAGAATAGGCCGAATTTGTCTGGAACAGAATCGGCGTTGGAACAACTCCTGCTCACTTACCCGACTTCCACCGAATCGTGCTTTTCTGACGGCCTGTAACTCACAGCTGCGGTGCGCTCAAGCTTGTCCCACGCAAATTTTTCTCCCTGTACCGCCCGCTTGAGCGTTTTGAACAACACCACGGAAAATAGTTGGCGGTACGCAAAACGCTGCAACCACACCTGGCTGAGCAGCCATACGTCTTCCCGTGCTTCGGGTTGCTGGCGTTCCAGGGCAAACGCAATCGCCGACGTGATGAAGTCAATTACCAGAAATGCGACGAAGAACAGCACCAGCCGGTGAAAACTGGCGGGGTCCGTGGATTCCGGATGGAAATACTTTTGCACGTAATACCAGATCGTGCCTACGGCAAACATGAGATCAATTAACGGCGAAACCAAGGGAAGAATGATTTGGAAAATGATGATGTTCGGTAGGGCTACCCATCCCAACACGTTATTTCGCGTAAAGGCGCTGCGGTGCTTCCACACCGATTGCAAAATTCCAAATGACCACCGGAAGCGCTGGCGCATCAGACCATTCGCATTAATCGGAGCTTCCGTGTAAGCCAGCGCCAAGTCCTGGTACTCCACTCGGTATCCGTGCTGCAGCAGTGCCATGGTCAAATCAGCGTCTTCCGCGACCGTATCGGTATGGTAGCCTCCGCATTCGCGCACGGCCGAAGTCCGCCACGCTCCCAATGCTCCTGGCACCACGCTTACCGCGCCCAGCACGTTTAGCGCCCGCCGCTCAAAATTCTGGCTGGTGATGTATTCAAGGGCCTGCCAGCGAGTCCAGAGATTCACCCGGTTTCCAACCTTGGCATTGCCTGCGACCGCGCCCACCGCCGGGTCCTGGAAATGCCGCACCAGCAAGGTGACCGCGTCGTGCGCGATTACGGTATCAGCGTCAATGCCCACGAAAAGTTCTTCATCGGCAGCCACGTGCTGCAAACCGAAATTCAAGGCCTCAGCTTTCCCCGAGTTCGCTTTGCTCAGGATCACCACCCGCCCTGAGGCTTGGTCTTCAAGAAACGCCCCCTTCGCGACTTCCAATGTTCGGTCACTTGAACCGTCGTCAATCACGATGACGCGCAAATTACGGTAATCGGAGTTCAGGGCCGCCCCGATCGTGCGCTGAATGACTTTCTCCTCGTTGTAAGCCGGAATCAGCACGACCACCTTGGGAGCAAAACCGCCGGTGCCGCCCGCTTCGAGCAACGGACGCCTGCGCAGCCGGTCAAAAACCGCGAACGCTCCCACGAACAGAAGACGTGCGGTCATAAGCAAATCACCAATCAGGAAAATCCAGGCGATCCCCTTAAGAGCGAAATCAAACATGAGGAAGCCGACGAGGGTAATTCGCGCGCGCCAGCGTTCATTGGCAGGCACCGGGGGCATCACGTCGGCCCGCGTCTTTCCCAACAGGGCGTACAGAGGCACGATCCGCAGACCCTTCGCGCGGATGCCCTCAATGATCTTGGGCAACGCCAGCACCGTCTGCTCCCGGTTCCCGCCGCCATCATGGAGCAGAATGATGTTGCCGCAGTGAATGTCAGTGGGCGCGCACGGTGGCAGATGCGAAATTACATTGTTCGCAATCTCATCCGCCGTGAATCTTCGCGGAACGTCGCGCCAATCATTCGGATCAATCTTGTCTCCCACTGTGATGTAGCCCATGTCCTGGGCCACTTCGAGCGGGCTGACCTGATCTTCCGTGTCCGGTTCGGCGTCAATGGAATACGGGGGGCGTAAAAGCAATGTCCGGATGCCCAGCCGGCTGGCGAACAACTCTTCCGTGAGGTTCAGCTCCACTTTCATGAAGCCATGCGAAATGTTGCTGATGTCCGGATGCGTGAATGTGTGGTTGCCTATGGTGTTTCCTTCTCGGTACACGCGCTCGGCAACATCGGAGAATTTGTCCGCTTGCAGCCCGATCAGGAAAAAATTCGCTGTCGCATGTTCACGCTTGAGAACGTCGAGTATCTTCGGGGTCCAGGTAGGATCAGGTCCATCATCAAAGGTGATGGACACCGAGTCTTTACTCGACCCGTAACGTCCTACCCGGTATGGCTCGGGCAGGGAATCGAAACTTTCGTCCGTCACCAAACGCGTGGATGGATCCACAGTTAAATCGCGTTCGCCATGGGATGGCCGGGCCTCGATTTTCAGGATTTCACCCGCCCCTTCCATATCTACTTCTTGTCCGGGGGGAACATCCTTTAACTTTTGCGGTGCCGTAGTTTCCCCAGGCATGTCCCACACCTGCCACAACGAACGGTCTTCCGATCCCAGTCGCCACAATGCGAAGGTCTTGATTCCCAGAGCTTGCGCCGAGCGCATCTGATTCAGCGCGGTTACGGCGTCCAAAAACCAAATGTCGTGTTGAATGTTCTTTTCGTCTATGTAGCTGATATGTGGGTTCAGGCTATCGTCGTCAAAATCCACGTCCGCCTCGGAATCGCGGGCCGCCAGCCACGCATCTTGTACCGTCTGCGTTTTATCTTTTTCGCCGGGTGGCATTTTGCCGTGCTTGGGTTTGGTGGCCCAGTCATATCCGAAATTCCCGATAGAACAAATTAATTTGTCTTGCGGCACCATGGTTTGCAGATATTTGAGATTGTTGACAAACCAGTCTTGGGACGCCACCGGTCCGGGCTCGCCACCCGGATAGTGTTCGTCATAGTTCATGACCACAATGCCATCGGCGGCCCCGGCTATGCCGCGATAATTCCAGTTTGGATTGTGCGCGTAAACGCTGACATACAGCTTCATTCCCTTAGCGTGCAGATCATTGGCTAGTTCACGCAGCAATTGCACGTAGGCCGGCTGCGCCTTCTCCGGGAAATCCTCAAAGTCCACCATGAGCCCGTGATACTTGTCGCTTGCCAGGAACAGGTCCATTTGCCGCCGGAACTGCAAACGCGCATATGGATTATTCAGGAACGCAGCAATGTTGACCCAGTTCGTGCCGTCGAAATTGTTCACCAGCGGGAATACTTCGGTCCCCGTGTCTTCAGACTTCAGGAACGGCATCACCTTGTCATCCACGGGATGAATGGTCGCGCCGTGGATTACGTCAAAAAACTGATTGGTTTGCGGATCCACGCCTTGCAGGTGGCCATCGGGGGTGAGAACGGAGAGCCATTCCGGAAACAGCAGATCAATCTGGCGGGCGTACTCGCGCAGAGAAGAAAAACTGGACGCATCCCATTGCACATAGAAGGCGGCCCGAATGCCTTCCTGGTTATTCAACTCCACGCTTGAGGCGCCTGATTTGGTCTTGCGGTGGCCGCGATGTGCCAGCAACCTGCGCCGTTCTTTGGCCCTCTGTTTTTCGGTTTCTCGCAAGGCCCGGTAGGTATGCTTTGGCGAAGGTAGTAGTAGTTCCGGAAGATGCTCGCCCTTTAGCGCGGAATAAACAAAAAAAATGACCAGCAACATGAGGCTGACTCCGGCGACGTCCAGCAGTCGCCTGAGCAGCCTCCAGCGGACCTGTTCGGGATCATAAAAGACTTGTTGCTTCATGAGGGCAGGGATACCAACATCGTAAGCCCACTGAAAATCAAGGTCAAACTAGATGAACATGCTTCGGCAGCGGGAATGATTTTCGTCAACCTGTGATCCCTTCCAAACAGGATATATTTCCATGCGTGTTCCAAATCGCCAGGAAGTCTCCCCGGTTCTTCTTGCTCACCGTATGCGCGGCCCTCGCCTTGCGCATTCTTTTCGTTTTCCAATTCCCGCATATTTCAGATGACTCTTTCGTCTATGGCGACATCGCCAAAAATTGGCTCCAGCACGGGATGTATGCCCTGACCGGCGCCCACGGGATCTATCCCACATACATCCGCCTGCCGGGCTATCCCGCTTTTCTGGCGGCGGTGTTTGCCCTCTTTGGAGTCGACCACTACCGGGCGGTCCTCTTTATACAGATATTTGCGGACCTCGGCACCTGCTTTTTCACCGCCGACCTTGCAAGACGTATTTGTTCGGAGCAGACCGCAAAAATTGCATTCCTTTTGGCGGCCATCTGCCCATTTCTGGCGAACTACACGGCTGCGGCCCTCAGCGAAACTCTGGAAACATTTTTCACCGTTCTCGCCCTCGACTTGGCTGTCTCCGCTCTAGGCGCCTCTCACGACAACGTCCGTTGGATCGGATGCGGCCTGGCGGTCGCCGGGGCAATCCTGGTGCGACCTGAGGGTGGAATCTTACTCGTCGCCATCGGATTGTTTCTGCACGCTGCACTCGTCAAATCGCTGCGCGCTCAAAACCGAAACACTTCTGCTGTGAGCTTCTTGCGCGCTGGAGTGATCCTCACGGTTGTCTCTCTTGCGCCGCTCATCCCCTGGGCCATCCGAAACTGGAATACATTCCACACCTTCCAGCCTCTCGCGCCACGTTACGCGAATGAGCAGGATGAATTCGTTCCCCTCGGTTTCAATCGCTGGGTCAAAACGTGGATGGTGGAATATACCTCCGTGGAAGAAATCTACTGGAACGTTCCTGGCGCAAAGATTGATTTGAAGTTATTGCCGGCGCGCGCGTTTGACTCGCCATCCCAGCGGTTGCAAACCGCGCAGGTGGTGAACGCCTACAACGCGTCATTGGAGATTGACCCGAAGCTCGATCAAGAATTCGCCGCGCTGGCCGCCGCGCGCATCCACAGTCATCCGTTGCGCTACTACATTGCATTGCCCCTCGCCCGCATCGCTGACATGTGGCTCCGCCCCCGCACCGAGCTTCTTCCGTCAGACCCTCGTTGGTGGGAGCTCGATGACGACGAGCGATGGTTGGCGGTGGCGCTTGTATTCGGCGCGCTGAACCTGGCTTACATAGCAGTTGCCTTCCTCGGTGTGTTGCGCACTCGGATAGTCGAATCTGTAAGTCTGTTGCTTGGATTTGTTGTCCTGCGCTCGCTGTTTTTAGGAACGATTGAAAGCCCCGAGCCCCGATACACCATCGAATGTTATCCAGTTGTCATTGTGCTCGCGGCGATTTTTTTCGCCATGTGTAACAAAACAGCTGACAGCCTTCCACACTCGACGTAATTGTGAGAAAAAGTTAATGGCAGGTTGTGCTCCATAACAAAACATCTGTTTATTGTTGAGCGCAAAAATCCACTTATAAGCAATGTTTTAGCTTGATTATGGCGCGCGACAAATTGCAAGATTTAGGTATTTCCCTGCAGCGCATCATGGCTCGGATACTCACCTCGAAATTTCACAAGGAGAAACAATGCGATCCCCTGCGCGGTGTGTAGCGTTAGTTGTCATCCTTTTCAGTATTCCTCTGATGATGTGGGCGCAGTCTGCAACTACTTCGTTGCACGGCACAGTGTTTGATGCCAAGGGCGCCGTCATAGCGAACGCCACGGTCACCGTAACGGATCCGCAGAAGGGCTTCACGCGGTCCGTTGCGTCGGACGCGCAAGGGGATTATCAGTTCCTCCAGTTACCGCCGGCCTCTTACAACGTCTCCGTTGCGATGCCCGGCTTCGCCACCGTCCAGCAGGAAAATGTTCCATTGCTGGTGAATACTCCAGCCACTTTGATGTTCACTATGCAGGTCGCTGGACAATCGGTGGAAGTCAATGTGACTGGCGAAGCGCCGCTGGTCAATACCGTGGATGCGACCATAGGCAACACTTTTGATACCCAGCAAGTCCTCAATCTTCCCTTCGAAGGGCGTAATCCCACCGAAATTCTTTCCTTGCAGCCAGGGGCGATTTTTCTGGGACGCAAGGTTGTGGACAATGTCCTCGACACCCGCAGTGGGGCGATCAACGGTGGTCGCAGTGACCAGTCCAATATCGTGCTTGATGGAGTGGACGACAACGACCAGATCAACGGCGTTCAATTTAATCCCGCGGTTCGCTCCACTTTGGATTCGATTCAGGAGTTTCGGGTTACGACCGCAGGTGCCAACGCCGACGCCGGGCGCTCTTCCGGGGGCCAGATTTCAATGGTCACAAAGAGCGGGACCAACACATTCCACGGATCGCTCTACGAATTTAACCGCAGCAGCATCGGCCATGCGAATGACTGGTTTAACAAAAAAGCAGAGCTGGACGAAGGGCTCCCAAATAAACCTGCTCCCCTGGTCCGCAACACATTTGGCGCTTCCCTGGGCGGACCGGTCCTGAAGAGTCGCTTGTTCTTCTTCGGAACGTATGAGGGCCAAAGAACGGCGGAAACCGATCAGGTGACACGCGCCGTCCCCGGTGACACGTTACGCGCGGGTAGCGTCGCTTACCCCAACGCGAATGGCACTACAACGGTTCTAAACGCCGCTCAAATCGCAAGCATGGATCCCAATTGCTCTTCTTTGGGGACTTGCCCGCTTGGTCCGGGAGTGAACCCGGGGGTTATCGCTATTTTCAATCAATACCCCCGCGCAAATTCGAGCAACTGCACCGACGCGGATGGTTTCAATATTGGATGTTTCACCTTCCCCGGAGCGCATCCTGTGCATTTGAATACTGGCGTCGCTCGCCTTGATTACAGCATTAATCAGAGCGGCACGCAGCAGTTGTTCGTACGCGCGAACTATCAGGATGACACCGAAGATCTTCCGCCTCAATTCCCGGGACAGGCACCGGCATTGGTACGCCGCAGTCTGGGACGGTCGCTTGCCGTGGGATACACCGCAACTTTGAGCAACACTCTGCTCAATAGTTTTCACTATGGGTATTCGCAGTTTTCACGGGATGATCTTGGTTCGCAGACGAAACCTGTGATCCAGTTTCGGGGTATCGATAATCTGACCGCACTGGCAGGAAACATCGCCACCAATGAATCGTCAGATCCTACTATCAGCTCCAATGTGCCAACCCACAATTTCCTCGACGACGTAACGTGGACCCATGGCGCGCACACATTTCAATTCGGTACCAACATCAGAATCATCAACAACATTCGTTCCTCGAATTTCACATCGTTCAACTCTGCCTTGGTTAATCCTGAAGCATTGGTCGGGACGCCCGCCGGAAGCGGCGGTAGCTTAGACCCTGGTGCCTTCGGTTTTCCTGATGTGGATCCAGGGAATGCGAGCGTTTACAACAATTCCATCATCAATCTGGTGGGCATCATCAGCCAGGTTACCGGCAACTACAACTATACGAAAGATGGGACCCTTCTAGACCAAGGAGCACTTGTGGACCGCCACTTCAGAGGGTGGGAATCTGAGTGGTATGCGCAGGATTCCTGGCGTGCCAAGCCCAATCTCACTTTGACCGTCGGGCTCCGTTACTCACTGCTCCAGCCTCCTTATGAAGTCAATGGAGTTCAAGCCGCGCCGAACATTAACATGCACAACTTCCTCGTTCAGCGCGGACTGGACGCTCTACAGGGCCAGGCATTCTCCGGCCCTCCCATTAGTTTCAGTCTTTCCGGTCAGGCCAACGGCGGCAAACCGTATTGGCCATACGACTATAAAGATTTCGCGCCGCGCTTTGCCTTTGCTTATTCACCCACGGCCGAGAGTAGCTTCTTCCATAAATTCTTTGGCAGTTCCGGCCAATCATCACTCCGTGGCGGTTTTGGAATTGTGTATGACCACTTCGGACAGGGAATTACCAATACCTTCGACCAGTTTGGCACTGTCGGACTTAGCACCGCGCTAAGCAATGCAACCGGCGTTCAAACGGTGGATGGAGGTGCTCGATTCAGCGATATCAATACAATCCCAGCGGCCAGCCTTGATGGGCCTCTCTTGCAGCCCGCGCCTCCGGGAGGGTTCCCTGCAACGCCTCCAGTGAGCACGGTTGGCAATCCATTCCAGCAAATTGCGTTTGGGCTGGACGACAATTTAAGAACCCCTTACTCAGAACTTATTAGTCTCTCCTTTACGCGTGAGTTGCCGAAGGGCTTTGTCGTAGAGGTAAATTACGTGGGGCGTCTAGGTCGGCGGTTGCTGCAACAGCGTGATATTGCCATGCCTGTTGATTTGGTCGATCCAAAATCGCATACCGATCTGTTCTCAGCTGAAACGGCACTTTCGAAGGCATTTTATGCAGGTACAACGACTTCGAATGTGCAACCCATCCCATATTGGGAGGACCTTTTCCCCGGAGCAGCCGGAGTTGATGCCGGATCGTGTATTGACCCGCCGGGAACCTCACCCGCCAACCCAACCGCGACACAGTCCATGTATGAGCTTTATTCCTGCAATATTGGCGCGGGGACATTTGGCGAAACCGAAGCACTGAATATTGCCGATACGTTCTGCTTCCCAGCGTGCGCCCAAATCAACGGCCAGCAGACGCCTTTTGCCTATTTCTCTCCGCAGTACACCGCCCTCTATGCCTGGTCCAGCGTCGGCAACAGCACTTACAATGCCGGACAATTCGTTTTGCGCAGCCGCCAGAAAAAGGGTTTGACCTTTGACTTCAATTACACCTGGTCGCATTCGATTGACCAAGGCTCCGATGCCGAACGCTCTCCAACCTTTGGTGGTTTGAGCGCCATCATCAACACCTGGGCTCCACAGCAGTTGCGCGCCGATTCCGACTTCGACGTTCGCAACTCGATCAACACGAACTGGGTTTACGACCTTCCCTTCGGCAATGGTAGATACTTTGGCGGCAACTGGCGCGGAGCTACTGACGCCGTTTTAGGGGGATGGCAACTCTCGGGTCTTGGCCGTTGGACCAGCGGTCTCCCGTTTAGTATCGGCAATGGGGGTGTATTCCCGACCAACTTCCAGTTGACGGGCACGGTCTTTACGAACGGCACTGTGCCGAAAACCAAGAAGACATTTCTTCCTGATCCGAGCGGTAGTGGCATTGTTCCCTCAGTCTTTCCGCAAGGTCTTACTCCAGGGATCGTGCAAGATTTTCGTTTCGCTTTTCCCGGCGAGTCAGGTCAGCGCAATAACTTCCGCGGCGATGGATATTTTGGTATTGATCTGAGCTTAAGCAAAGTATTCAAAATCAACGAGCGGCAAAGCCTGCAATTCTCGGCGCAAGCCTTCAATGTCACCAATAGCGCCAGATTTGACGTTGAAACCCTCAACACAAACATTCAAAACTCGGCTACGTTTGGCGAATACGGCGCAACTTTGACCAACGAACGGGTCATGGAGTTCGCGCTCCGCTACGCGTTCTAATTAGAGATCCAAAATGAAAAGGGGGGCGGGATTTATTTTCCCGCCCCCCTTTTCATTTTCAAAATTGATAAAGACTATGTCAGCGGAGAGTCCGTCATGCGGAAACGCGTTCGCACATGCTCGGAAAGTAACTCGATGGCTCCTCGATTCGTTACCGGATCGGACTGCGCAAGATATCGCATTGCTTCCACCAGCAATCGCTGTCCATCCACATAACGTGGATCAGAACTCCGTTCGCGTCGTCTGCGTAAAGCCGCCGGCAGAACGGGGATTGTGAATACTTTAGCCATGTACTTCCACTTTAACTTCGTGTTCCAGCTTCAAGACCGTTTGCGTTGACTAGGTTGCAGTATACCCCGCAAGTCCATAATTTTCAGCAGTTAAGATGGTCCGATTTCACTAATGCTTAACAGTCTTGGTGCTGGAATTAGTTTTCAAGGTGAACGAATTGTTGGGTAACTTCCCGTTCAGTTTGATGTCGGAATACTTGGCGAGTTTGTAATCACTGCCGGAGAAAATCTGCTGCTGCACCGAAATACCACGCGCATCAATCCACAGCACAAAGCGGTCAAAGTTGTTGCGAATCTTGTCGGATGTTGGCACTAGCTCCAACTTTGCCGTCATCGTGCCATTCGACAGCTTCTCGGCCCCCAAGTACTTGATATAAAAAGACTTCAGCATGTCATGGCCGCCGCCGCCAAAGCCTAGTAACAGAAAGCTTTCAAACTCCTCCTCGTTTTTTTCCGTGGAATAAACATCCAGTTGATTGGTGCGCGGCTGGTATAGCTGCACCTTCCCGCCGGAAAACAACACGGATTTGGCTTCATTCGCAGGGTCCGTAATGTCGGCAGCCATTTGCACCTCTTTCCCCGCGCGGCGGAAATAGATCTTTCCCTTCTGCGTATCGGTCTCGTCCACGACTTTCTGGTACTGGTCCCAGACAAAAGTAGCTTCGGCGCTGCGAAATTCTTTCTCCGTACGGTCCATGAGATTCAGCACGGATTCAAGACTCCCGCTCCAGCTATTTGCGGATGAAGAGGGCGACGCGGATGTTTGAGTTGCTGATGAAGCGGTTGACGATTTGGCAACGGCAGGCCTTGCCACCGAGGCCACAAAGAACGCACATGAGGATGCGGCAATAAAAGAAAATCGAGCGAGGCCGGTCTTCCCAAACGAAGCTGCCAATGGTGCCTACTCTCTTTCGGCCCAAACCTTGTAATACTGCACATGTCCGGGACGGTCGTTCACGACATCAACTTTGTTGATGCTCACTTCACCGGAAATCGGCTCGATGATGTTCGACAGTTCCCCGCGGATGCTGGCTTCATCCTTGCCGTGGACCGCATTTCCTTCAACCTGGAAAATGAAGCCTCCCCGGCCGTCCGGAGTGACTATTACTCCGGTCTGATGCGCAATGCGTCCAGCCGGTTTGTCCTTAAAGTTGATCCAATAGGGAGAGAAAAACACGAAAATCAGGATAAGCGTTACCATCACGTCGTACTGGATAGTGCCGCGCTCGTAAGACCAAAGAATGTAGCCGCGGACTGTGCTCCACACTTTGTTCATGGGCGCGCTGGATGCATCCGTGATGGGACTTGCCTCTGCACTGTTCAAGTCTAGTTTCCGTTCTTTCTTCTGGCAATCATGCTTCTGGCAATCATGCTGGTGGGAAGTATATTTCCTGCGACAATCCCTGCAACAACAAACGCAGCTTCAAAACTTTTTTGCCGTAATCCGGTCTACGCCCATATAAGGCTTCAGCGCCTCGGGAATCAACACGCTTCCATCAGACTGCTGATAATTCTCAATGATCGCCAGCCACGTGCGCCCAACTGCGAGTCCGCTTCCGTTTAGTGTATGCACAAACTCGGTCTTGCCTTTCCCCTCAGGGCGGTAACGGATGTTCGCTCTCCGCGCCTGAAATGATTCAAAATTTGAGCAGGAAGAAATCTCGCGAAATACCTGTTGTCCCGGCAACCATACTTCCAGATCGTAAGTTTTAGCCGAAGAAAATCCCATGTCAGCCGAGCACAGCGCCATAGTGCGATAGTGCAGTCCGAGTTTCTGCAAAATCTCTTCCGCCGCCTGTGTCAATTTTTCCAGTTGATCGTAAGAATCTTCCGGACGCGAAAATTTCACCAGCTCAACTTTTTGGAACTGATGCTGGCGGATAATCCCGCGCACATCTTTTCCATACGATCCCGCCTCGCTGCGGAAGCAGGGCGTGTATGCCGTCAATGAAACTGGAAGCCGCGCTCCATCCAGCACTTCATCCCGGTAAAGATTCGTAACCGGGACCTCCGCTGTCGGAACCAGCCACAGGTCAGTCTCCCCGTGTGGGACGCGGAATAAATCCGAACCGAATTTTGGCAGCTGTCCGGTTCCATACATCGAAGCGGAATTTACCAGATACGGCGGTAGCACTTCCGTATAGCCATGTTCCCGCGTATGCACATCGAGCATGAAGTTCGCCAAGGCGCGCTCAAGCTTTGCGCCCAGGTCCCAGTAAACGGCGAAACGCGCGCCGGTCAACTTCACCGCCCGCTCCAAATCAAGAATGCCCAACTGCTCGCCGAGTTCCCAATGGGGTTTGGGAGTGAAATCAAATTTCGGAGGCGTGCCCCAGCGCCGCACCTCCACATTGTCCTCGGCGCTTTTGCCCGCAGGCACGCTGGAGTGCGGCAGGTTCGGGATGCCTGCCAGAATTTCCTGCAGCCGCCCCTCAAGCTCAACCGAAGTTTTTTCTTTCTCCTGTATTTGTTCCCGTAGATCCTTGGTCTCGGCGATTTGTGCGCTCGCATCCTGACCGCTCTTCTTGAGCTTTGCAATCTCTTCGGAAGCGCGGTTGCGCTGCGCTTTCAATGTCTCGGTCGCTGTAATGGCCTGGCGGCGTTGAGAATCCACCGCGTTGAAGTCTTTCAGCACTTCAGCCGGGTCCATTCCGCGCAGGCGCAGCTTTTCTTCCACCAGCGCCAAATTGTCACGTACAAAATTCAAATCAAGCATGGAGTTAATAGAGTATCGGAAAAATGTAGTCCCGTGCACCTCCGCTGTGCCGTCCCGAGCAAAGACAGTTGGGGAACTATTCCGCGAAGCTGTAAACTAACTCGCAATGAATTCCGCCCCCGAAAAAAAGACCGGACCTGACCTGAGCGTAAGTTTCGCTGGCATCCCGCTGCAAAACCCCATCATTGCCGCCAGCGGCACTTTCGGATACGGAGTCGAATTCGAAGATATCGTCAGCCTTCACGCTCTGGGAGGCTTCGTGGTCAAAGGCCTCTCCCGCGAGCCCATGGCCGGGAATCCTCCTCCTCGCTTATACGAGACTGCCGCCGGAATGTTGAACGCGATTGGCCTGCAGAACATCGGTGCGCGCGCCTTCGTGGAGGAAAAACTCCCCAAACTCAAACAGATTCCCGGCACGGTAGTCTTCGCCAACGTCTTTGGTTATACCCGCGAAGATTACGAGATGACGGTCGAAATTCTGAATGAAGCTGAGGGCATCGCCGCCTATGAGCTGAATGTTTCCTGTCCCAACACTGCCCACGGTGGAATCCAATTTGGCAGCGACCCCCGTTCCCTGGATGAGGTGGTCGCCACTGTAAAGCGCATCTCGAGGCGTCCACTGATCGTGAAACTCTCGCCCAACGTCACCAGCATCGGGCAAATGGCCCGCATCGCGCAGGACGCCGGGGCCGATGCCATTTCCCTCATCAACACATTCGTCGCCATGGCCATTGACGCCGTCTCCCGCAAGCCGCGCATCGCCAATATTACCGCCGGCCTCTCTGGCCCGGCCATCAAGCCAATTGCGCTCCGCATGGTGTATGACGCCGCCAAGGCCGTCACGATCCCAGTGATTGGGATTGGCGGAATCTCTACCGCCGAGGATGTCGTGGAATTCATGCTGGCGGGGGCGGCAGCCGTGCAGATTGGTACGGCCAGTTATTGGGACCCGCGCGCTACTCAGCACCTGATAGCGGATTTGCGCGCCTGGTGCGCAAATCATAACGTCGAACGCATTGCCGATCTCACCGGCGCTTTGATAATTGATTAATCGAAACTAACTAAAAGCCGCCCGGACTTGAAAGACTATCGCTGTACGCACGCGCATCTTCTGGCCAGGACATGAATGGCGGCGCGGAATCCTGCCCGGGAATGTATCCGCTGTTGGGCACATACATGGAAACCAATTCTTCCGGACTCCACGTGGCGCCGCCGTTGGTGGAGCTTCGCGAGTAAGCGCTCCATCGCGGACTGTTGCGCAAATCCATCCACGCAATTCGCACTTCTCCGGTCGTCCCCGCCACGATCGCCGGCAAAACATGACGCGTGCCAGCCGGCGCGCTTGAAACTTCCGTCTTAGGAGACCACGTCTCTCCCGCCGTAGTGGAAGAGGAAAAATAAATCCGCTCCGCATCCTGCCTTCCCGGATGGTTCGAGTTCCACAACGAATAAATCGTCCCCGCAGAGTCGGAAGCGATCGTAATCTGCGCGCTCAAATATCCCCATTCGCATTGCGGGCCTTTGCAATTGGCAGCTCCTCGCGAACGGTCCATCAGCGTCGTGATCCAGTTCTTTCCCTGGTCTCCCGATTTGCTGATGTAAAGATTGATCTCCGGCGAGACCTGGCTCCCGTAGCCATCCCACGCAATATATTCATTCCCGTTGGCATCGATGGTCGCGCCTCCAGCAAGCACGTCGCGCACCGGCGCCAGGGCACTCACACCAACAATGTCGAATGTGATCCCGCCATCATGGGAGGACGCCGTCCACATCTGGTGATCGCGGCTGAATGCAATGGCCACGTTCTCTCCCCGGGCGAAAAGCACCGGATGGTTCGCTGCGTCCGCAGCTCGCGCCACCACGACCAGCGACCAGCTGTGTCCAAAATCCGACGACTTTGCCAGCAACAAATCCTTCCGGCCGCGTTCCAGCCATGCGGCATAAACCGTGCGTTGGTCGTTAGCGTCCACCGCAACCGCTGGATTCACCTGGTCAAAACTCGGCGGCGTCAGCTGCCGCGGACCCTCCATGTTCGCACCCTCATCGCTGCCAACGGCCAGCCGCAACCGGGGCAGGGCAGCACAGCCCAGGCATTGAGACTCCTTCTGAGAGTAGAGAACATAAACGTGATGGAAGCCGTCCTTGGCGATCGCCACTTCCCATTGGTCGGATAACGCCGGATCGGATGAAGCTGGATCAGATGAATTTGGACCAGATGAATTTGAGTCGGAGGCAATATTCCCGGGCGATGACGGCGGCCCCGCAGCGTAGGCAGCGCCAGCCGATGCCCATACGAACACCAGCACCAACAAAGACAGAAAGCGGAATCTCGCCTTGCCGCTACAATCGCGGTAAAACTCTAAAGCCACAGAACCTCTGGTCGCGGGGAGGGCCGCGAAAATCTATGAATAAAAGTACCGTGGCACACACGGGCAGTCAATCCGGATCGCGGGAATATGTTACTTTCTCTGGACTCAGGCATCGAATAAGAGCACCATATTTTAGGAGCATTTATGTCCAAAGCCACATTTGCTGCGGGATGTTTTTGGGGAGTTGAAGTGACCTTTCGCCAGTTGCCCGGAGTCATTTCCACTCGGGTCGGTTATACCGGAGGCAACTTCGCCAATCCTACCTACAAAGACGTTTGCACCGACCGCACCGGCCATGCCGAGGCCGTGGAAGTAGAGTTCGATCCCGCGAAAATTTCCTACGAACAATTGCTTGAAGTGTTCTGGGAGAACCACGATCCCACGCAGGTGAATCGGCAAGGGCCGGATTACGGCACGCAATACCGCTCCGCTATCTTCTACCACTCTCCGGAGCAGAAATCTGCCGCGGAAGCTTCAAAAGCAGCTCTGGAAAAATCCGGGCGCTTCAGCAAACCCATCGCAACCCAAATTGTTCCTGAGGCCACGTTCTTCGAGGCTGAGGACTACCACCAGCAATATCTGGAAAAGCGCGGTCTGGCGAGCTGCCACATTAAGGCATAAGCTCACGCTGCGGTCAGCAGGATGGGTTCGCTTTTGGTAATGACAATTGTGTGCTCGTAGTGCGCGGAGGGCTGCCGGTCAGCCGTGCGCATCGTCCAGCCGTCCAGCGCCATGACTGAACGTCCAGTGCCTGCGGCGATAATGGGTTCCACTGTGATGACCAATCCTTCCGTCAAAATCTCATTCGCGGCAGGGTCGGCATAATTGGGAATGGACGGTGCTTCGTGGATCGTCCGCCCAATCCCGTGCCCGCCCAACTCTCGGATCACCGAGAACCCGCTGCGGCGCACTTCGCGCTCCACCGCCCGCCCAATCTCTGAGACGCGAACTCCGGCGCGCGCCACCAGCATGGCCTCGTCAAACGCCCGCTTCGCGCAGTGCATCAGTTCTTGCTTGCGCGGGGAAATTTTTCCTATGGCAATTGTCACAGCCGCGTCCGCCATGAACCCATTTTTTTCTATCGTGACGTCCAGCTTCAACAAGTCGCCGTCGCGCAACACCCTCTTCGAAGGAATTCCATGCACTGCCTCTTCGTTTACGCTGATGCAGCTGGCCCCAGGAAATCCGTATACCATTGCTGGCGCCGACCGCGCTCCATTTCGCCGCATTACTTCAATCCCGGCATTGTCCAACTCGGCAGTCGTTACGCCCGCACGTGCCTGCCGCCGCATTGCCTCCAGTATTTCGCGGACAATCCTCCCCGCGACCCTCAGACGCGCCAATTCCTCAGGGGTTTGAATAGACATGGCAGATTCACTCCGTGCAGTTTTGAAAATCTCGGATTTGGATGCTCGTCGAAAGGCGGCCGCGTCTTTTATCGCATCCCCGGTGCGGCAGCCGCACCGCCCTCAAGCGCCGCGACTCTGATCGCTTGCTTTCGTGGCCGCATGAAGAGCAGCAAGAGAAATCCCGCCACGTAAAAAGACGCCACTTGTGAGAGCGTGAAGCCGAGCAATCGAAGCACAAATCCAAAGACGGCCACGATTTCACTGAACGCGTAACTCACAATGTAGCCTCCGCGCCAGCGGTGCAGCAGCGCTGGGTTCGCCGGGTCCTGCGCCAGGCTGTTTTCCACTTTCTTTACCAGCAGCATGCGCACGGCAAACGTGCTCAACACCATGGCCACGCCTGCGATCGTGAAAATGTAATACATGGACGCGCCGGGGGCCACTCTCGGATGCGTTCGGATTACTTCCTCGCCCACCAACACATAAAGTGCGATGCTGCACAACAACAGCGTGTGAATGGTGCGTACATACTTGACAGAGGAATTCATGTGCTAAGTGTGACCCTGTTTCGAATTTCGCGAAAATGAAAATCACGCGCCGGTATCGAATTGAATAATCCAGTATCGAATTGAGTAATAGAGGCCCGACCTGCATTACCCACCCCAGCATGTCATCCCGCCGTTGAGCGTAGCGTAGACGGAGGGACCTTACGACGGCCAGTCACTTCTCAGGAATATACGGGAGTATTACTTCCGATGGCAGCATACACAACTTAGCTCTCACGTAAGATCCCTCGCAAAAGGCGCTCGGGATGACATGATGTTTTAGGGTTGCAAAAGTCGGGTTGGGATCAGTCGCAAATAGACTTACCACTTCTAGCGCATAATTTTCACGCGAAGTTCTTCCGGCAGTCTTTGCCGAATCTCCTCCGGCAGATGATCATGCACCTGCCGTGCTCCCAGCTTCGCCACCTGCACCATGGTGATCGGAGCCGGAGTCGCCACCGCGACTACCACCCAGATAAGCGCGGAAAGCGCGAAGCCGGCAAGCGCGGCCACTTCAAGAATCAGCGAATGGTGCGGGCCGAAACGCAGGATCAATCCGAAGGCCAGCAAGAATACCCCGGCGGAAACCGATGCCAGCGCGATCAATCCCAGGTCAATCGTGCGGTGCAGCCGCTGCCGCTTGCGGCAGTGCTCGCACTTGGCGAAGTGTTCTTCATAGTCACCGCGCATCTCCAGCGCAATGCCAGAAATGTCGTACCGCCACCCCGCCAATATTTTCCCTACCACGGGATCAATACATGGGCTCATATGCTGTAAATGATCAAGCTAAAGGCAAATTGGTTGTATTGGTTCGCTCTGCGACGCCAACACCACATGGTTGGAAAGCAGCGTTTGTCGCGTCGCCAACGCCTTTTCCGCCGCGCTGCGCGCAAGCTCGGGATGGTTGTTCGATTCTGAGATATGCGCCAGCACCACGTAGGCCGCGCCTCCATCATATTCGCCGCCAAAAAAATCCGCGAGAGCGTCGTTCGAAAGGTGTCCCACACGGCTCATTACCCGCTGCTTCACCGACCATGGATAGGGCCCGCCGCGTAGCATTTCCAGGTCATGGTTCGACTCCATCACCAGCACATCGCAACCTCGAAGATGGTGGCAAATATTCTGCGGTACGTATCCCAGGTCAGTTGCGAAGGCGATCTTGGTTCCTTCCGCGCGGAAGGTAAACCCAACCGGATCGGCGGCGTCGTGAGGAATGGTAAACGGCGTTACGGCGATGTCTCCAATATGAAAATCGCGGCCCGAGGAAAATACCTCCAGA
>Ga0134125_10000953_pt1 | contig 36891 bp, 29 predicted proteins | sample KB31751_FD_96464 | JGI IMG/M metagenome (GOLD analysis project Ga0134125, IMG submission 96464) | Terrestrial soil microbial communities with excess Nitrogen fertilizer from Kellogg Biological Station, Michigan, USA - KB3-175-1 | ecosystem: Environmental > Terrestrial > Soil > Unclassified ...
CCCGTGCCGGAGGTCAAGGTCCAGAGGGGGTATCGGCACGAACAACAGAAATTCGATATTGCCGGACTTACAGCGATCCCGTCTGAGACCGTCGCGCCACCTCGGTTTGCTGAATGCGCCGTGCAGCTCGAAGCTCGTGTCGAGGCCATCCACGGCATTGCCGACGATGACGTAAACCAGAAAGGCTCACGGGAGTGCATCGAGGTCCGCGTGCAGAGAGTGCACGTCGATGAGCGCATCCTGTTGTCTGGCGAGAGCGACCGGATCGATCCCGACAAGTGGCGTCCGCTGATCATGAGCTTCCAGCACTTCTACGGTTTGGGCGGGAAGCTACATGACTCCGCGCTCGCGACGATTCCAGAGGCCGCCTATCGAGGTCCGGATATCGAACGCGCACGAGAGGTGGTCTGAGGTTGACAGGCTCCCACTGCCAGAAGGCGGGGACGTCCGAGATCTCAAAATAAGTGTCGTCTGCGGCCGGGAGACTAAACATGTCAAACGTCGTTGAAAACAAGGCCATCGTCTGCCGTTGGTTCACTGACTTCTGGGGCAAAACTTGCAATCTCGGCATCGTCGACGAGCTCGCATCTCCGGATATGCTTTTCCAATACTCGCTACACGAGCCGCGTAGGGGGCGGGACGACATCAAGACCTTCATGGCAAATTTCCGCAAAGCCTTTCCCGATCTCAATTTCTGGGGTACCGCGGAACTGATTGCCGAAGGTGATTACGTGGTTGGCCAATGGGAAGGAGGCGGCACGCACACCGGTCCCGCCTTCGACGATTTCCTGATTGGCAGCCTGCCGTCAGCAACGGGCCTCAAGATGCACTTCACTGGAACGTCGGTTCTGAAGGTGGTCGAGGGCAGGATCGTCGAGGAGATCGGGCTTGACGACGGCCTGACGACGCTGCTTCAACTCGGCGTCATTGCGCATCCTTTGATGCCTCATGATCGTCGCCCGACCGGCCGGGATTCCCGCGGTTGCGTCAGGCTGCACGAACCAACTCGCTATCCGAGAAGAAGCCTGCTCTGTCTTCGGCGCTAGCAAACGAGAATTATCTTATCCCACATCGCTGCGGAGCAATGACCCTTCCTCTTCGGTAGGGCTGCTGCCTCTGCTGCCTCTGCTGCCTTGCAGCCCCAATTCGAGCATCTTGGCGCGAATGGAGGATCGAGAGCGCTGTAGCTTCCGAGGGACTGAAATCATCGAGATCCCCATATGAAGCAATTCGTTTAGGCGAGAGATGTCTTCGGGGCTCCAATTTCGTCGGATAGGCGACCTCACGTTTTCACCTCCACCGAACCACCGGCAATGGAATTGTCCCCCCGCATGCGGGCATCCCCGATCCGCCCTTACTAGCGAATAGCTCAACAGGCGCCTAGCATGGGTGCGGCCAGCCGATCCTTGGACACGGGGGCGACGGGTGTGTCCATGGATCGATCGCTGGCCGCAATCTGAGAATGCAGGATCCAGCTCTTAGTTCAAGTAAAAGTATCGTATTACGATATATTAATTGACCGCACCCCAGTCAGAAGCCAAATTCGCCTCAGTCGGCCGTATGCACGAGTTCGTCGCGGACTGCTTGCCTATGCTACTTCCAAGCGAACTGAATGGAGCTTTTCCACATTGGGTTCTACTTGAGCTGGCAGCATGAACGACATTAGCTAATCGAAGTTGATCTCGGGATAGCCACCCGGAAATGATCCATGAACGAGACCGTTGTCGTGACCGGCGCGAGCGCTGGAGTTGGGCGCGCAATCGCCCTCGAATTTGCCCGGAAAGGCTACCGGTTAGCACTCCTCGCCCGGGGCGGGGAAAGATTAGAAAGCGCGGCCCGCGAGGCGAGGGCTTTGGGAGCGAATGCGCTGGCTATTGAAGTGGACGTCGCCGATTCGGCAGCCGTCGAAGCCGCCACGGAGCGGGTCGAACACGAACTAGGCCCTATCCGCACATGGGTGAATAACGCGATGGTCACGGTCTTCGGCCCCGCGAAAGACATGACCGCGGACGAGTTCCGGCGCGTCACCGAGGTTACCTACCTCGGACAAGTCCACGGAACGCTGGCGGCACTCCGTCGAATGCGACCGAGGAATAGCGGCACAATTGTCCAGATAGGGTCAGCGCTAAGCTATCGCGCGATACCGCTTCAGTCCGCCTACTGCGCCGCCAAATTCGCAGTGCGCGGGTTCACAGACGCCCTACGGTCGGAACTTGAGCACGAACGCTGTGCGGTCCGCCTATCGATGGTGCAGTTACCCGCGGTCAACACGCCGCAGTTCGATTGGGCTCGGAATCTCATGGGTCGGAAGGCTCAGCCGGTAGCACCAATCTTCCAGCCTGAGGCAATTGCCAGAGAAGTAGTCCGGGCCGCTCGCCAAGCTCCCCGAGAACTATGGATCGGCCGATCTGCTCTGAAGGCAATCATCGGCTCCATGTTGCTTCCAGGAGTTGGAGACAATGTTCTTTCGAGCGAAGGATATTCCGGCCAACTCACTAACCAGAAAGCCGAAGGCGGCGAAGGAAATCTATTTGACCCGCCTGCCGGGGATCCGGGTTCGCACGGACGATTTGATGATCTCTCGGAACCAGCAGTGGTCGGATATGATCCTGTATCGCTGCGCGCTGGAGCACTGATCGTCAGCCTAACCGGAGTTCTCGCTCTCATGGGCGGCGCGTATGCCCTTGGGCGCAAGCATCGCTGACGCATCGGCGCGATCCACCTTCAACATGCCAAGTCTCATCGCGCCTAATCTTACGGCGACCCTCCGATGCTGGCTCACGAACTCGCTTCGCGCAAGCTCAGATGCGGCCGAGTCGGCCTTTCTGTGGGGGCCCATAGGAGCTTGTCGGCCCAGTCTCACCGCTCAAATCGTACTCGAACACGTCGCGAGAAAAGGGTTCCGCTGTGCTCTTGATGCGATAGCGAAAGTGAGAGCTGTTGTCCTCATGAGGCATACGCTGCGTCACCGTAAATAGGCAGGCTGCGCCCTTGGACCCAGTGGGGCTGTATTCGACATCCTGGCCGACGGCGAACTTGAATGACATGTGCTTCCTCTGGTGAGCCGGCCGTATAACACATCATCAGTTCCAATGCCCGACAAAGTTTCGGGTTCTTTCGCCCGGTGCCGTCACCATTGCTACCGTTGGTAGCCTCCATTACGACTGCCACTACGCTTGCCGTTACATATGCCATTTCTGTTTTGCCATTCGCCAATTCACAAATTAGCGCATCTTTCCTACATTTCCACCACTGTTCGCGCGTTCATCCGGCCGCAACTTCCTTATGACGACTGAAACCCGAGCGGGAGCGAGGGGCTTGGCTGCGCGCGTGTCCGTGATGACACCCCGAGCCTGTGGCGAGGATATGATGGGCAAACAAGGGAGGTTCATAAGGAAGTCGCTGCCGGATGGACGCGCGAACAGGGCGGCCAGTCCACCTACGATGCCACTCCGCTGGCCACAGCCGCCCGTACATCGCCTTGGTCCATCCCGAACCTTGCCCAAGGTGACGGCATTGTCGCTTGTTCGGCGCAAAGCGGACATTTCTCGTACTCATGCAAATTGGTTGACCGTGAATTGATAATAAAAACAGAGAATCCTTATCGCGGCTGTGGCGAGTGTTTAACGTAGAAATTGCGACGTTTAAGTGATAAGAAAATATGTAATTCGTTATCAGTTGGACGATCGATGAAGAACAGTCTGCTCGGTGTCTTTTTGTCTGACGGGGGCCCCAGCCTGCTCGCATGAAACGCGCCTTCTGGCCGGAAGCTGATCGGAGAGCAGTCACTCAGGTTCGCTCCGGGCCAACGCCAACTAGACGGCTTTTGGCTGCTTCGGCCCCAAGCCGAAATTAGTTGGGATGGTGCGGCAGTGCCGTCGTTGATCTACAACGGACATAGGTATTCCCGCGAGTGTCGTCCAAGCCGGCAATGGCAGCAGGTTCATGTTCGCGCGCGATGTTGAGCATAAGGGGCCGCAACAGCGCCCGCGGGGTATCAAGGTACCGCAACCGTTGGCCTACGCTCGGCAAATTACGCACGCATGATGCGAGATAGCGGCGCCACGCTCTAAGCGCATGGGCGTCCCGTTTTGCGCGATTGCGCGGCATCGTATAATGAGAGCGCCGCCGGTCCGCGAGGATTGGTTGGGCGCTTTCGTATGTTGGGACAGCATTGGGAGATCGGGGCCGGTGAGAAGGGACCGGGGATCCAGTTGGGACTTTATTGGGATTTTTTGTTCCCAACGGGGTGTTTTCCGACCATTTTGTTCCGATATTGTGCCGGCTTCCGGCAGACGGCTGATGGTAAAAGCCTATATAAATCAATAGTTTTAGTTATCATCGGGGCATAGCGCAGTCTGGTAGCGCGTCTGGTTTGGGACCAGAAGGTCGCAGGTTCGAATCCTGCTGCCCCGACCATCTCCCGGTGACTTCCGCTCCTCTCGACCGTGCCGCTCCACGACGTCCGGGGGACCGTTGTGCTAGCTCATTTCTGATTGTTATGTATCCATAAAACAACTTTTTGTTGAGTGCCCGCATTCCGCGTGTAGAAATACCGCCGCCAATTCATTGGGGCCCGGGAAGTGCGGCTGAGCGTTCGCTGGAAAAGGCCGGGACCGGTCGATGTCCTCAGCCCAATGATGCAGTGGGGCCGTTTCCGGACGTGGTCGGCGGCCGCGTTAGCGCGAAGATCGCTGCTGGCTGAACGCAAGCGGGCGTGGGGCTATTATCAAAGGGTCGCGCCAAAGCTCGACGTGAGCTGGGGCAGCAAGAAACCGACCGACACGGTCGCGCGTTTCTCAAAACATATCCTCGCATCCAAAAATGGCGGAGCCAGGCTGAAGTACCTTGAAATTGGTGCCTTCGAAGGCCGTTCCGCGGCGTTCGTGCACTCGCTCCTGGACGGTAACGTCGACATTACAGTGATCGACGATTTTGACTTGAACCCGGAAATTGCCGACTCGCTGATGCGGTCGGCATTCAGCAAATTCAAGGCGAATATGGCTGCGATTGGCGCGGGTTCGTCGGTCGAAGTCATAAAGGGGCAATCTGCTCAACACTTGCCACGTCTTCTCGCCGACAAGAGATACTTTGACATCATCTTCATCGATGGCTCGCACGCGACCCTCGATGTGATCGTCGACGCTGCGATGTCTTTCAAACTGCTGGTGGCGGGCGGTTTGATGATCTTCGATGACTATTGGTATCGCCGTCTCGACATCGGCCGCGGTTACAGGCCGAAACTGGCGATCGATGGTTTCGTCGGAGCGATGTGTCACGAAATCGATGTTCTCGACGTCGCGGCGCAGGTGTTCATCCGCAAGCGCAGGACTGAACGACGGTGGTGAGCGGCGAGGCTTTGCCTTCGGCCGGCGCGCGCTGATCTGTGGATTTCAGGATCCCGTCGTCGTGGTTAGCGTATACCGATGCGGCCACAAGTATTCGTAATGTATTGCGATCCTGTCTGATGTATTCGCGGCCACCGCGTCGGTGGCCGCCCGTGGCCCGCCTTTGACTGAAGCCGCACGCCTGGATTGTATTTTGCCTTGACATTGCAACCGTAATGCGGAGCACCACATCCGTATGGCTATGGATTCGCACGTATTTTCGTGCACAGCGTGTTCTATGTTTTCAAGTTCATAATCTATGATTTTGTCTTGCTAATATATGACGTTTACTGGAAAATTTATGTGCTGGTTATGTTCAGTATTAGGCATTTAACAAGCATTTGGTGCCTGCGCCGACGCGCATGGAGGATGGTCAGGGCGAGGGGAACCGGGGGATGCAGCGTCAACGAGTGCGTGGGTCATGCCGACCATTGCTCTGACCTCTCCGTTCGTGCGCCAGGCCGAATGCGGCCTGGGGCGGCGGAAGACCGACTTCTTCGATGTCGGCCAGCGCGGATTCCTGCTCGAGGTCCGCGCCTCCGGCGGCAAGACCTATTACCAGCGCTATACCGACGAGCGCGGCCGCGAGCGTCAGTACAAGATCGGGCCGGCCGACGTGCTCTCGCTCGACCAGGCGCGGCGCAAGGCCAAGCAGGTGGTGGCGGAGGCGCTGCTCGGTTCTGATCCGCAGCAGAAGCGGCGCGAGATGCGCGGCATCCCGCTGCTGAAGGACTTCGTCGCCGAGCGCTATCTGCCTTACGTGCGCGGCTACAAGAACAGCTGGGTCACCGACGAGACGGTGCTGCGCATCCACGTGCTGCCGAAGCTTGGCTCGCTCGCCCTCGACGAGATCAAGACGGAAGCGATCGCGGCGCTGATCAACGTCATGCGCGAGGACGGCTACGCCGCCGGCACGATGAACCGCGTCATCGTCATCGTGCGCTACATCTACAATCTCGCGCGCAAATGGAAGGTGCCCGGCGGCCAGGAAAACCCGGCCGCGGGGCTCTCCGCCGGGCCCGACGTGCAGCGCAGCCGCTTCCTCAGCGAGGAGGAGGCCGAGGCCCTGGTGCGCGCCATCCACGCCGACGAGAACGAGACGGCCGCGCGCTCCATCATGCTCTTGCTGCTCACCGGCGCCCGCCGCAACGAGATCACGCACGCGAAGTGGGACTACGTCGACTGGATCAAGAAGACGCTGCTGGTGCCGAAGTCGAAATCGGGCCGCGCGCGCGTCATCGCGCTGAACCAGTCGGCGATCGCACTACTGCGCTCGGTACCGCGGCTCGACGGTAACCCGTACATCTTCCCGTCGCCCGTCACCGGCAAGCCGTCGGCCTCGCTGTTCTTTCCCTGGGACCGCATCCGCAAGCGCGCCGGCCTGGAGGACATGCGTCTGCACGACCTGCGGCACTCCTTCGCCAGCTTCCTGGTCAACCGCGGCGTATCCCTTTACGTCGTGCAGGGCCTGCTCGGTCATCTGCACGCGCGCACCACGCAACGCTACGCGCACCTCACGCACGAGACGCTCAATGACGCGGCCGAGCTGGTGCAGGACGTCGTCGCGTTCCCCGGCATTGAGCGCAAGGCGTCCGGCGGCGGCGCCGCCGCGGTCGGCATGATGGCGCGGCCGCCCGACTGAATCGGCGCGGCGGCAGTGCCGCGCATCTGACACGGCGTTCGTCGTAAGCCCGCCGCGGGGAACCGCGGCGGGTTTTGTCATTTTCGCGCCGGCGATGATTGCCGCGTAAGGCGCATTTACCGAACGCCAACCCTCGGCAGGTCAGCCTGAACCCGCGCGCGAGTCGCGGAAAAGGCCGGCCGGATCGCGCTTTTTCGCGTGCGACCTACGCTATACCCACGGGCCGTTCCGCGCAGCCCCGCCAGCGCGCGGCGAAGGTCGCAGCGAGGTCATCGCGTTGGCTTTTGCGGCGTCCTAGGGTGGCCCCAGACGGGCAGGGGTCGCGCGCGGGCCGGAGACGGTCATCGGCGGTGGCGGCGGATACGCCAATCCTCGGCGTTGCGCGCGGCCCGCACCCGCAATCCCTCCAGTACGTGAAGATTTGCTCGCTCTACGGCGCCGGCTTCTACTACATGCCCGGCACCGATACCTGCTTGAAGATCGGCGGCTACGTTCGCGCCGAGGTGAACCTGAATGCCGGCGGCTCGTTCGCGGTTCCGGCCACGCTGAACCTGAACAATCGCAACGCGTACTTCCAGGACTGGCGTTCGCGCGCGGCCATCACGGTCGACGCTCGCAGCCAGACCGAGTACGGCACGCTGCGTTCGTACCTGTTCATGGCGGCGACGGACGACAACAGCAGCCGGAACTCCGGCAACCCGGCTCCGGGCAACCTGACCGGCGCGTCGGCCTATACCCGCCTCTACGCTCCGGCGGCGTTCATCCAGTTCGCCGGCTTCACGGCTGGTAAGACTGCGTCGTTCTTCGACTTCGACACGCAGCCCTATTCGAACCAGTCGAACTTCTGGGGTTCGAACAACGGCGGCAACGGCGTCGAGGTGTTCGCCTACACCGCGCAGTTCGGCAACGGTCTGTCGGCCTCGATCGCGGCGGAAGATGCCGAAGGCCACCAGATGGGCATCACCAACGCCAACATCCTTGGTGCGTCGGGCATCACCTACGCCAACCAGGCGATCCCGGATGTCGTCGCGAACCTGCGCATCGACCAGGCTTGGGGCAGCGCCCAGGTCATGGGCGCGGCGCACCAGGTCCGTGCGACCGATACCGGCGGCGTCAGCAACCATCCGGGCGACGAGACCGGCTGGGCGTTCGGCGCGGGCATCAAGATCAATGCTCCGATGCTCGGCAAGGGCGACAACGTCATCGCGCAGTTCACCTACGCCAAGGGTGCGATGGATTACGTCGCCAGCGGCTCGTCGGCTCTCCAGACGGTGACCTCGGACTTCCCGGTCACCAGCACGGCCTACGGCCCGATGTGGGATGCGGTCGTGGTTCCCGGCAACTCTCTGGACCTGACCAAGGGCTGGAGCATCACCGGCGGCTACGAGCACCACTGGAACACGCAGTGGAAGACCTCGCTGTACGGCGCGTACGGCAAGGTTGAGTACAGCGATACGGCCAGCGCAGTTCTGGTCCCGGCGGGCGCCACCGGCTCCGCCAACTGGGACTACTGGCAGATCGGCTCGCGCACCGTGTGGACGCCCGTGCAGAACCTCGATCTGAGCCTCGAGGTCATGTACAACAACCTCGACACGGCCTTCACCGGCGCGGCGCTCGGCGATCAGGACTGGGTCTCGGGCATGTTCCGTATCCAGCGCAACTTCTATCCCTGATCTGATTTGATCGGAGATGAGACCCCCGGCGGGAAACCGCCGGGGGTTTTCCGCTAGATGGGGTTTGTCAGTTCCGAGTTGTCCCATGCATGTCGAGGCCGATGCTTCGCGTGATCTTGTCGAGCTGATCCGGCTCGAGCGGCTGGCTTTCGCCGCCAAATTGCGCATGTCGCGGGCGGTGCTCGGCTGGAGCCAGAGCGAACTGGGCTTCCGCGTCGGCTTGAGCCAGCGCGCCGTGCACAAGATCGAGCAGGGCGATACCGAGCCGCGGCGGGTCACCGTGCGCGCCATCGAGCAGATCTGGCGTGAGGAAGGCATCGAGTTCGAGGACGTCGACGGCGGCGGGTTCCGCGCCACCGTGCGCGCGCCCGTGCTGGTCCGGCCGGCGACGCCGAAGGCGCGCCGCGAGCGCCGCACCCGCCATGAGCTCGGCACCACGGCCATTGCCCGCCACGCGCCGGGACGGGCCTGAACTTTCACTGACTCGGACTGGGGAGCCGCCCGCGCCAGATTGCCTGGACGCGGGCTTTTGCTTATACGACGTGGGATTCTTCAACCCGGCAGGCCGCCCATGACCGCGCGCATCTACAAACCCGCCAAGACCGCTATGCAGTCCGGCCAGGCCAACACCAAGGACTGGGTCATCGATTTCGAGCCGGCGGCTCCGCGCCAGGTCGAGCCCCTGATGGGCTGGACGTCGTCGTTCGATACCCGGGCGCAGGTGAAGCTGCGGTTCGAGACGAAGGACGAGGCGGTGGCCTACTGCGAGCGCAACGGCATCGCCTACCAGTGCTCCGAGGACAAGCCGGCGGCGCGCCGCGCCATCTCATACTCGGACAACTTCGCCTTCCGCCGCCGCGACGCCTGGACGCATTAAAGGTCCAGAGATACCCCCGGAAGGCTGGCGACCCCGGCTGGATTCGAACCAGCGACCCTCAGCTTAGAAGGCTGATGCTCTATCCGGCTGAGCTACGGGGTCGTCGCGCCCATTGGTTTAGCCGTGCCCAATGCCGATTGAAAGCGGCGGCTGCCGCCTGTCGCCCCATGCCTGGGGAAGGGCGTATCCGCCAATCCGGCCAGAGCGTTAGCGGACAATCCTGACGAAGATGATCGGGGCCGGGGGTCCATTCGCCTCCGGTCAGGCGACGGCCACGCGCTCGACACGGTTCCGGCGTGACATGATAGTTGCGAGTCCGCGCCGTCTCCGGAGGTCAAAAGCGATGCTCACGCTCGTCCGCGCCGGCCTTGCCGCCGCGCTCCTCGCCTTCGTGCTGGTGCCCGCCGCGGCGCAGGATGCAAAGGACAAGGCGTTCGCGCTCGGCCGCCTCGACGAGGCCGCGGTCAAGCTCGAGGCGCAGATCAAGGCCGACGCCGGCACGGTGTCGAAGCCCGCCGCACAATTGCGCAAGGACGCCGACGCCGCGTTCCAGAAGAACGACTTCCGCGCCGGCATGCTGGTGCTCGGGCAACTCGTCACCGTCGCGCCGGCCGATGGCGCCAATTGGCTCCGCCTTGCGCGCAGCATCCGCCAGATCAAGCCGCGCGACGACAAGGAGAAGGCGCTGCTCGCCGATCGCGCTGCGACCTCAGCCTACATCGCCTATCGTCGGGCCAAGGACCGCGCGACGGAAGCCGACAGTCTCACGGTGCTCGGCGACACGCTCGCCGACCAGCGCCAGTGGCGGCCTGCGCTCGACGCCATGCGCATCGCGCTCGAGGAGCGCGAGAGCGCCGACCTGCGCGGCCGCTACGAGCGGCTGCGCATCGAGCACGGCTTCCGCATGCTCGATTACTCCGTCGATTCCGACGCCGTGTCGCCGCGCGCCTGTTTCCAGTTCTCCGAGGCGCTGCCCGGCAAGGGCACCGACTTCTCGCCCTTCGTCGCCGTGCTCGGCCAGGACCGGCCGGCGATCTCGGCCACCGACAAGCAACTCTGCGTCGAGGGCCTCAAGCATGGCGAGCGTTACCAGATCACCTTGCGCGCCGGGCTGCCGTCGATCGTGCACGAAACGCTGCCGAAGTCGGCCGAGTTCACGATCTTCGTGCGCGACCGCAAGCCCTTCGTGCGCTTCACCAGCAAGGCCTACGTCCTGCCGCGCTCCGGCCAGCGCGGCATCCCGGTACTGAGCGTCAACACGTCGGCGGTGACGATCGCGGTCTACCGCATCGGCGACCGCAATCTTATCGACACCCTGCTCGGCTACGAATTCCAGCGCAATCTATCGCGCTACCAGGCCGAGACCATCGCCGCCGAGCGCGGCAGCAAGATCTGGAGCGGCGATCTCACCGTCGAGCCGAAGCTCAACACCGAAGTGACCACCGCTTTTCCGGTCGCGGAGGCGCTGAAGGATCCGGCCCCCGGCATCTACGCAATGATCGCCGCGCCGAAGGACGCGCTCGTCAACAACGACTACGAGCAGCAGGCGACGCAGTGGTTCATCGTCTCCGATCTCGGCATCACAGCCTACAGCGCGCATGACGGCGTCGACGTCTTCGTGCATTCGCTGTCCACGGCCGAGCCGGACGACAAGACCGAGGTCAAGCTCGTCGCGCGCAACAACGAGGTGCTGGCGGTGCGACGGACCGACCAGTTCGGTCACGCGCATTTCGAGGCGGGGCTGACGCGCGGCGAGGGCGGGCAGGCGCCGGCCGCCGTGGTGGCGAGCGACAAGGCGGATTACGCCTTCCTGAGTCTCAAGTCGCCGGCGTTCGATCTGTCCGACCGCGGCGTCGCCGGACGTCCCGTGCCGGTGGGCCTCGACGCCTTCGTCTATACCGAGCGCGGCGTCTATCGCACCGGCGAGACGGTCGACATCACCGCGCTGGTGCGCGACGCGCGCGGCGCGGCCGCGCTCAACGTGCCGCTGACGCTCGTCGTCGAGCGGCCGGACGGCGTCGACTACCGCCGCGCCGTCGTGGCCGACCAGGGTCTCGGCGGCCGCGCACTGAGCGTTCCGATCGTCGCCTCCGCCGCGACGGGCACGTGGCGCGTGCGCGCCTATACGGACCCGAAGCGGCCGGCGATCGGCGAGACGACCTTCATGGTCGAAGACTACGTGCCCGACCGCATCGAATTCGACCTCGCTTCGAAAGCGACCGGCATCGCTGCGGACAAGCCGGCCGAACTGTCGGTCGACGGGCATTTCCTCTATGGCGCGCCGGCCTCCGAGCTCGAACTGTCAGGCGCGGTCACAATCGCGGCGGCGAAGGAGCGCGCCGGCTTCCCCGGCTACGCGTTCGGCATGTCGGACGACGAGGTGACGCCGGTGCGACAGGAACTCGGCGACCTGCCGGCGACCGACGCATCCGGCAAGGCGACTTTCGAGGTCGCGCTCGACAGCGTGCCCGACACGTCGCGGCCGCTCGAAGCGCAGGTCGCCATCACCATGTCGGAATCCGGCGGCCGCGGCGTCGAGCGCAAGCTGACGCTGCCGGTGACGCCGTCGGCGGCGATGATCGGCGTCAAGCCGGCCTTCTCCGGCCGCTCGCTCGACGACGGCGCCAATGCCGATTTCGACGTCATCATGGTCGCGCCCGACGGCAAGACCCTGGCGCAGAAGGGCCTGCGCTACGAGCTTCTCAAGATCGAGACCAGCTACCAGTGGTACCGCCAGAACGGCCAGTGGCAGTTCGAGCCGGTCAAGCGCACGTCGCGCGTTACGAACGGCACGCTCGACGTCGCCGCCGACAGATCGGCGCGGCTGTCGCTGCCGGTCAAATGGGGCCGCTATCGCCTCGAAGTCTCGAACGGCGACGCCACCGTGACCTCGCTCTCGTTCGACGCCGGCTTCTACGCCGAGTCGAGCACCGACACGCCGGATCTGCTCGAGCTCGCGCTCGACAAGTCCGGTTATGCCGGCGGTGAGACCATGAACGTCGCCGTCACGGCGCGCACCGCCGGGCGCCTGACGCTCAACGTCTTCACCGACCGCCTCGTCGCCAGCCAGTCGCAGGTCGTCGTTGCCGGCACCGTCAACATGAAGATGGTGGTCGGCCGCGACTGGGGCACCGGCGCCTACATGGTCGCAACCTTGCGCCGCCCGCTCGACGCGCCGACGCAGCGCATGCCCGGCCGCGCCATCGGCGTGCAGTGGTTCTCGATCGACAAGTCGGCGCACCAGTTGACCGTCGCGCTCAGCCCGGCGCCGACGATGCGGCCGAACGCGACCATGACCGTGCCGATCGGCATCGGCGGTCTGGCGCCCAACGAAGAGGCGCGCGTCGTCGTCGCCGCCGTCGACGTCGGCATCCTCAACCTGACCAATTACAAGCCGCCGGCGCCGGACGATTACTATCTCGGCCAGCGGCGGCTGACCGCCGAGATCCGCGACCTCTACGGGCAACTAATCGACGGCATGCAGGGCGCGCGCGGCGCCATCCGCTCCGGCGGAGACATGGGCGCGGCCGAATTGTCCGGCTCGCCGCCGGCGCAGGCGCCGCTCTCGTTGTATTCCGGCATCGTCACCGTCGGGCCGGACGGCAAGGCGCAGGTGTCGTTCGACATTCCCGCGTTCGCCGGCACCGTGCGCGTAATGGCGGTCGCCTGGAGCAAGGACAAGGTCGGCAAGGCGTCGACCGACGTGGTGGTGCGCGACCCAGTGGTGCTGACGGCGACCCTGCCGCGCTTCCTGCGCACGGGCGATTCCGGCGCGGTGCAGCTCGAGCTCGACAATGTCGACGGCGCCGCCGGCGACTACAGCGTCGCCATTGCCGCCGACGGGCCGTTGACGCTCGACGGCAAGCCACGCGCCGTCACGCTGGCGCAGAAACAGCGCAACCGCGTCTCGGTGCCGGTGACGGCGTCCGGCGCCGGGGCAGGGCACGTCGATGTGACGGTGAGCGGGCCGAACAATTTTGCGCTGACGCGCTCGTACAATCTCGACGTCCGCCCCGCCTATGAGATCCTGTCGCGGCGCACGGTAAAGCCGCTCGCCAAGGGCGACACCGTCACCGTCGACAAGAGCCTGTTCGACGACTTCGTGCCCGGCACCGGCCGCGTGGCCGTCTCGGTCGCGCTGTCGGCCTCGCTCGACGCGGCGAGCCTGTTCAACGCGCTCGACCGCTATCCCTTCGGCTGCTCGGAGCAGATCACGAGCAAGGCGATGGCCATGCTCTATCTCAACGAGCTGGCCGGCGAGGCGCGGCTTGCCCCCGACGGCGAGATCGACACGCGCCTCAAGGACGCGATCCCGCGGCTCTTGGCGCGGCAGGCCTCGAACGGCTCGTTCGGGTTGTGGGGCGTCGGCGGTGAGGACGTATGGCTTGATGCTTATGTCACCGACTTCCTGACGCGGGCGCGCGAGAAGGGCTTCGACGTGCCGCAGACGGCCTACACTCTGGCCGTCGACCGCCTGCGCAACTATGTCGCCACCGCGCCGGAGCCGTCGAAGAACGGCGGCCGCGAGCTCGCCTACGCGCTCTATGTGCTCGCCCGCAACGGCGCCGCGCCCATTGGCGACCTGCGCTATTACGCCGACACCAAGATCGGCGATTTCGCGACGCCCATCGCCAAGGCGCAGATCGCCGCCGCGCTCGCCATGCTCGGCGACCGCAACCGCGCCGACCGCGCCTATACCGCCGCGCTCGACGCCATCGCGCCGCAGCCGAAACCCCCGCTCGATTTGGGCCGCACCGACTACGGCTCGCAATTGCGCGACGCCGCGGCGCTTGTGACATTGGCCTCGGAGGGCAGGGCGCCGCAGGCGACCATCGACAACGCCGTGCTGCGCATCGACGCATCGCGGCAGGCCTTCAGCGTCACCTCGACTCAGGAGGATGCCTGGATGGTGCTGGCGGCGCGCGCGCTGGCCAAGCAGCTCTCGGCGATTTCGCTCACGATCGGCGGGCAGGCGCGCCAGGGCGCCTACTACCAGACCTTCACGCCGGCGGCGCTCGGCCAGCCGGTCACGCTTGCGAATGCCGGCGAGGGCCGGGTGCAGGCGGTGGTGTCGGTGTCCGGCGCGCCGGTCAAGCCGGAGCCCGCGGCCGAGCACGGCTTCAAGCTCGAGCGCAAGTTCTTCACGCTCGCTGGTGAAGCCGCCGATCCGGCCAAGGCGAAGCAGAACGACCGCTTCGTCGTCGTGCTGACGGTGACCGAGCCGCAGCCGCAGTTCGGCCGCGTCATCGTCGCCGATTATCTGCCGGCCGGCTTCGAGATCGACAATCCGCATCTCGTCTCGTCGGGCGAGACGAGCGCGCTGTCTTGGATCGCCAACGGCGTCGAGCCGGTGCATTCCGAGTTCCGCGACGACCGCTTCACTGCGGCGTTCGACCGCGCGCAGAACGCGCCGCCGGTGTTTACGGTGGCCTACGTCGTGCGCGCCGTGTCGCCCGGCCGCTACGTGCTGCCGCAGGCGAAGGTCGAGGACATGTATCGTCCCGACCGCTTCGCCCGCACCGGCACCGGAACGATCGAGGTGACCGCCGCCAAATGAAGCTCTGGCACGCCATCCTGTCCGCATTCGGCGGCTCCGTTGCGCTGATCGCCGTCGGCTGCGGGTCGTGGGTCTATGCGCTGGGACCGGCGCCGATGGGCGAGGGGCACGATTACTCGCACGTGGTGCTCGACCGCAACGGACACTTGCTGCGCGCCTACGCCACCAAGGAAGGCCGCTGGCGGCTGCCGGAGACGCCGGACGAGGTCGATCCGCTGTTCCTGAAGATGTTGTTCGCCTACGAGGATAAGCGCTTCTACGCGCATCACGGCGTCGATCCTATGGCCATGGCGCGGGCGGCATTTCAGCTGGTTACGGAAGGACATATCGTATCCGGCGGAAGCACTTTGACAATGCAGGTCGCCAGGCTTCTGGAACCGCGGGAACATCGCAGCTTCGCGGCCAAGCTCCGGCAGATCACAAGGGCGCTCCAGCTTGAGCAAAATCTAAGCAAAACCAAAATCTTGTCGCTGTATCTTGCGCTGGCGCCTTATGGCGGCAATCTCGAAGGCGTCCGCGCGGCTTCGCTCGCCTATTTCGGCAAGGAGCCGAAGCGGCTCTCGGTCGCCGAGGCAGCCCTGCTCGTCGCCCTGCCGCAGGCGCCGGAGGCGCGGCGGCCCGACCGCAATCCGGACGCGGCGCAGGCCGCGCGCGACCGCGTGCTCGACCGTGTCGCCGAGGACGGCGCCATCCCGAAAGACGAGGCGGCGCTGGCCAAGCGCAAACCGGTGCCGCACGGCCGCAAGGAATTGCCCGTGCTGGCGCCGCACGCCTCCGACGAAGTCGTCTCGGCGGAGACGAACACGCGTGTGCATCGCCTGACCATCGACGCCAATTTGCAGAAGCCGCTCGAGGAGCTGGCGCGCGACCGTGCGCATGCCCTCGGGCAGCAAATCTCGGTGGCCATCGTCGCGGTCGACAGTGCGACCAACGAGGTGCGTGCGCGCGTCGCCTCCGCCGATTATTTCGACACGAAGCGCTCCGGCCAGGTCGACATGTCGCGCGCGCTGCGCTCGCCCGGCTCGACGCTCAAGCCCTTCATCTACGGCCTCGGCTTCGAGGACGGGCTGATACACCCCGAGACTTTGATTGACGACCGGCCCGCGCGCTACGGCAGCTACACGCCCGAGAACTTCGACCTGACGTTCCAGGGCACCGTCACGGTGCGCAAGGCGCTGCAATTCTCGCTCAACGTCCCGGCCATCGCCGTGCTCGACAAGCTCGGCGTCAATCGCCTCGCCGCGCGGCTGACGCAATCCGGGGCGGGTCTCGTTCTGCCGAAAGGCGAGGCGCCGGGGCTGGCCATGGGGCTTGGCGGCGTCGGCATCACGCTCTCCGACCTGACGATGCTCTATGCCGGGCTGGCGCGGCTCGGCGACGTCGCGCCGCTGATCGAGCGGGCAGGTATGCCACCCGCGTCCGGCCGCCGCCTGCTCGATCCGGTCGCCGCCTGGTACGTCGGCAATATCCTCATCGGCGCGCCGCCGCCCGATAACGCGCCGCCGGGCCGCATCGCCTTCAAGACCGGCACCTCCTACGGCTACCGCGACGCCTGGGCGGTCGGCTTCGACGGCCGCATGACCATCGGTGTCTGGGTCGGGCGGCCGGACGGCTCGCCGGTGCCGGGGCTGGTCGGCCGGTTGAGCGCCGCGCCGATCCTGTTCGACGCCTTCGCGCGTAGCGGCTTGACCCCGGTCCCTCTGCCGCACGCGCCGCCGGGCGCGCTGTTCTCGACCACGGCGCGGCTGCCGCCGCCCTTGCAGCGCTTCAGCCCCGCCGCGGCGGCCATGGCCAGGAGCGACCCGCCGCGCATCATGTTCCCGCCGAACGGCGCCCGGCTCGAACTGGCCGGGGGCGGCCCGGGCGGCCTGCCGCTCAAGATCGCCGGCGGCAGGGCGCCTTTGACCGTGATGGTCAACGGCGTGCCCCTGAAGGGCAGGGAGGCCCGCCGCACGCTCTTCTTCCACCCCGACGGGCCCGGTTTCGTGCGGCTGACCGTCATGGACGCCCGAGGCGCCGCGGACACAGTCACCGTCCGATTGCAGTAGGTGCGGTGACAGCAGGCGAAATTTCCCTTATCTCCGGCCCGGAATAACCGGACCGGCAGCCGTTTTCCGAGCATGAGCACCACCTTCCGAGATGCGAGCACGCCGGCGCGGGGCTCCCGCGGGCTGGCGGCGGCGCTCGACTGGGCGACCGCCTCGCATTTGCGCGCGGTGGCGCTGCTGCTCGGCTTTGCCGCGCTCGCCTTCCTGCCTGGCTTCTTCCAGATTCCCCCGGTCGACCGCGACGAGGCGCGCTTCGCCCAGGCCACCAAGCAGATGCTGGAGACCGGCGAATACATCGACATCCATTTCCAGGACGAGGTCCGCTACAAGAAGCCGGTCGGCATCTACTGGCTCCAGGCCGCCGCGGTGAAGGCTGGCGCGGCGCTCGGCGTGCCGTCGGCGCGGACCACGATCTGGCTCTACCGCCTGCCGTCGCTTTTGGGCGCGACCGGCGCGGTGCTCCTGACCTACTGGACGGCGCTGGCCTTTGTGACGCGGCGCTCGGCGCTGATCGCGGCGTTGATGATGGCAAGCTCCGTGCTGCTCGGCGTCGAGGCGCGGCTCGCCAAGACCGACGCGACGCTGCTGTTCACCTGCCTCATCGTCATGGGGGCGATGGCGCGGCTTTATCTCGGCGCGCGGCGCAATCCCGACGTGGACGCCGGCTGGGGCCTGCCGGCGCTGCTTTGGACCGCGGCGGCGGCGAGCGTGATGATCAAGGGCCCGCTGATCCTGATGTTCATCGGCCTGACGGCGCTGACACTGTCGATCGCGGACCGCTCCGGCCGCTGGATCTGGCGGCTCAAGCCCGTCGCCGGCTTCATCTGGATGCTGCTGCTGGTGCTGCCGTGGTTCGTCGCCATCGTCGCAAAATCCGGCGACAGCTTCTTCGTGCAGGCGCTCGGCCACGACATGCTCGACAAGGTGACGAGCGGGCAGGAGGCGCATGGCGCGCCGCCCGGATTTTATGTGCTGCTGTTCTTCATCACCTTCTGGCCGGGATGCGTGCTGGCCGCACCGGCGGTGCCGGCGATCTGGCAGGCGCGGCGCGAGCCGGGCGCGCGCTTCCTGCTGGCGTGGCTGGTGCCGTCTTGGATCGTGTTCGAAATCGTCATCACCAAGCTGCCGCATTACGTGCTGCCGCTCTATCCGGCCATCGCCATCCTGATCGCCGGCATTCTCGAAGCCGGCGCGCTGGCGAAGATCCGCTGGATGATCCGCGGCACCGTCGGCTGGTTCGTGTTCCCGAGCATCTTCGCCATCACCACCGTCGTCGCCTTCATCACCTTCAATCGCGAGCTCGGGCTGATCGCCTGGCCGACCGCGGCGGTGGCGGTGATCCTGTCGCTGTTCGCCTGGTGGCTCTACGAGGCCGACGGGCCGGAGCGGTCGCTCTTGCGCGCGATGACGGCCTCGGTGTTCGTCGCGGTCACCGTCTACGCCATCCTCTTTCCCTCGATCCCGGCGCTGTTCCCCAGCGAACTGATCGCCAAGGAAGTGCGCGGCAGCGGCTGCAGCGATCCGCACGTCGCCGCCAACTTCTCGTATCAGGAGCCGAGCCTCGTCTTCCTGCTCGGCACGCACACGCGCTTTACCGACGGCGCCGGCGCCGCCGAATTCCTGCGCGCGGGTCCGTGCCATTTCGCGCTGATCGAGCCGCGCAACGAGCGCAGCTTCGTGCAGCGTGCCAATGCCATCGGCCTGCGCTACACCTTGATGCAGCGCATCGAGGGCTACAACATCAGCGTCGGCAAGCCGGTGGCGATGGCGCTGTTCCGGTCGGCGGACACGCAATGAGCGCGCAGGATATCGCGGCGCCCGTCGCGGTCTGGCGCCGCTGCGGCAACAATGTCGGCGTCGCGCTGGCGGCGCTGACGCGCAAGCCGCGGATCGATCCCAAGCGGCCGTGGCTCTTGCCGCAGCGCGAGCTGGCGATCGCGGCAGTCGCTGCGGTCGTCGTCTTCGTGCTCGGGATGCTGCTTATCGATGCGCCGGCGATCCGGCTGGTGCCGCGCCTGCCGCACTGGGTGGTGTCGTTCTTCGAGTCCATCACCGACTACGGCAAGTCCGGTTACGTGCTCTGGCCGCTCGGTCTCTTATTCCTCGCGCTGGCGGCGCTGCCGCCGCTCACATCTAAAATGCAGCAGCGGGTGCTGGCGGCGGTCATGGTGCGCGCCGGCTTCGTGTTCACCGCGGTCGCGGTGCCGGGCCTGTTCGACACGACGATCAAGCGCCTGATCGGCCGCGCCCGGCCGATGGTCGGCGGCAGCCTCGATCCGACGCTGTTTCATCCCTTTGCCTGGCGGCCGGACTACGCCAGCCTGCCGTCGGGCCACGCCACCACGTCGTTCGCGCTGATGGTCGCGGTCGCGAGCCTGTGGCCGCGCGCACGCACCTATGTGCTCATCTACGCGCTCCTGATCGCAACGAGCCGCGTCGTGGTGACGGCGCATTACCCGACCGACGTCGCCGCCGGCGCGCTGGTCGGCATCACCGGCGCGCTGCTGGTGCGGCGCTGGTTCGCCATGCGGAGGCTCGGCTTCTCCTTCGGCCCGGACGGGGTGCCGCACCAGTATCCGGGTCCGTCGCTCAAGCGGCTGAAGGCGGTTGCCCGCGCCGTGCTGGCTGACTAAGAACGCGCGGGAACGGACGGAACAGACATGACGACCAACGAGCCGGCGGTGTCCGTCGTGGTGCCCGTGCGCAACGAGGCGGGCAATATCGCGCCGCTGATCGGCGAGATCGCCCGCGCGCTCGACGGGCAGTGGACCTTCGAGGTCGTCTATGTCGACGACGGCTCGAGCGACGGCACGGCGGCCGAGCTCGCGCGATTGATGGCACTCCATCCCTGGCTCCGGCGCGTGCGCCACAAGTGCTCCTGCGGCCAGTCGGCGGCGGTGCGCACAGGGGTCGCCGCCGCGCGCGGCCGCCTCGTCGTCACCCTCGACGGCGACGGGCAGAACGATCCGGCCTTCCTCCCGCAAATGCTGCGCGCGCTCGAGGCGGGCGCCCCGCGCATCGCGCTCATCGCGGGCCAGCGGGTCGGCCGCAAGGCCAGCACATACAAGAAGCTGCAATCGCGCGTCGCCAACACGGTGCGCGGCGCCATCCTGCGCGATGGCACGCGCGACGCCGGCTGCGGGCTGAAGGCGTTCCGCCGCGACGTGTTCATGAACCTGCCGTATTTCGACGGCCTGCATCGCTTCCTGCCGGCGCTGGTGCGGCGCGAGGGCTTCGACGTCGGCTATGTCGATGTCGTCGACCGGCCGCGCGGCTCCGGCGTCTCGAATTACGGCATGTGGGACCGGCTGTGGGTCGGCCTGCTCGATCTCTGCGGCGTGTGGTGGCTGATCCGCCGCAGGAAACGCGTGCCCGAGATCGTTGAAGACTAGCGCGGCCGCGGGACCGCCCGCGCACGACATTCAGGGGACTATTCCATGCTGGTCGATATCGCGAACTCCGTCGGCGGCTATCTGCACGACGTGTTCCTCGGCAACACCGATTGGGGCATCCTGATCGGCTACATCGCGCAACTGATGTTCGCCATGCGCTTCGTGGTGCAGTGGATCGCCTCCGAGCGCGCCGGGAAAAGCGTGGTGCCGACGGCGTTCTGGGTGTTCTCGATCGGCGGCGGCTTCATGCTGCTCGGCTACGCCATCTACCGCAAGGATCCGGTCTTCATCATCGGCCAGGCCTTCGGCGTCTTCGTCTATCTGCGCAACCTGCAATTCGTCATGCGCAGCGGCGGGCAAAGCGCGCCGGCCTGACCCGCCGCTAGCCGCGCCTGGCGTTGGTCCGCTCGGCCGAGCCGATGGTGTTGACCAGCAGCATCGTCACGGTCATCGGCCCGACGCCGCCCGGAACGGGCGTGATGTAGGACGCCTTCTTGCGGACGCCCTCGAAGTCGACATCGCCGACGAGCTTGCCGTCCGGCAGGCGGTTGATGCCGACGTCGATGACCACCGCGCCCGTCCGCACCATCTGCGGCGTGATGAGGTTCGGCTTGCCGGCGGCGACCACGAGGACGTCGGCGAGGATCGTGAACTGCGCGAGGTCGCGGGTCTTGGCGTGGCAGATGCACACGGTCGCGTCCTGCTGCATCAGCATGAGCGCCATCGGCTTGCCGACGATGTTGCTGGCGCCGACCACCACGACGTTCTTGCCCTCGACCGAGATGCCCTCGTGCTCGAGCATCTTGACCACGCCGTAGGGCGTGCACGGTGGAAATACGGTGCCGCCGGCGACCAGGCCGCCCATATTGTAGAGATGGAAGCCGTCGACATCCTTCTCCACCGGAATGGCCTTGACGACCGCCGCCGTCTCGATACCCGCCGGAAGCGGAAGCTGGACGAGGATGCCGTGGATGGACGGGTCGTCGCTCAGCGCGGCGATGGTGGCCAGAAGCTCGTCCGTTCCGACCGCCGCCGGAAACTGGCGCCGCACCGACCGGATGCCGACCTCCTCGCAGGCGCGGATCTTGTTGCGCACATAGAGCGCCGAGGCCGGGTCGGAGCCGACGAGAATGACGGCGAGGCCCGGCACCACGCCTTTTTGCTTCAGCGCTTCGACGCGCGCCTTGCATTCGGCCCGGATGGCCGCGGCAACGGCCTTGCCGTCGATGATCCTGGCGGATGGTGAGGACATGGAACCCGTCGTAGCGGACGAACGGCGTTCGTCAAGCCTTCTCGACGCCTCTCGTCGTTCGGGACGCGGGGGACCGTGCCCACCCGCATTCAGCCGGCCTTGCCCATCGCCGCGAAACCGCGCGCCAGATCGGCGATCAGGTCGTCGGGGTCTTCCAGCCCGATGTGGAAGCGCAAAGTCGGCCCGCCCGGCGCCCACTGCGTCGCCGTGCGGTATTCGCCGCAATCGAACGAGATGACCAGGCTCTCGAAGCCGCCCCACGAATAGCCCATGCCGAACAACGTGAGCTCGTCCATGAATGCGTGCACGGCCTTCTCGGGGCAGGGCTTGAGCACGATCGAGAACAGGCCGCAGGCGCCGGTGAAGTCGCGCTTCCAGATGGCGTGTCCCGGATGGCTCTCGAGCGCGGGATGGAGAACGCGCAGAACCTCCGGACGGCTCTCGAACCAGCGCGCGACCTTCAGGGCGGACTCCATGTGCCGCGCCAGCCGCACCTCCATCGTGCGCAAGCCGCGCAGCGCCAGATACATGTCGTCTGGCCCGACGCAGAGCCCGAGCTGATAAGTCGTGTCCTTGAGCGCCGCGTGCGTCTTGGCGTTCGCCGAAACGCAGCCGAACATGATGTCGGAATGACCGCCGATATATTTGGTGCCCGCCTGGATCGACAGGTCGACGCCGTGCTCGAGCGGACTGAAATAGAGCGGCGTGCCCCAGGTGTTGTCGGTCAGCACGATCGCGCCCTTGTCGTGCGCGACCTTGGCGATGGCCGGGATGTCCTGCATCTCGAAACTCTGCGAGCCCGGCGCCTCGGTAAACACCACGCGCGTGTTCGGCTTGAACAGTTTCGCGATACCGCCGCCGATCAGCGGATCGTAATAGGTCGTCTCGACTCCCATGCGCTTGAACAGGCCGTTGCAGAAATTGCGCGTCGGCCGGTAGACGCTGTCGGTGACGAGGATGTGGTCGCCCGCGCCGGCGACCGCCATCAGCGCGGTCGAGATCGCCGCAAGTCCCGACGGCAGCAGCGCGACGCCGGCGCAGGCCTCGCCTTCGATCTCGCGCAGGGCGGCCTCCAATGCCTCCGAGGTCGGCGTGCCGCGGCGCCCGTATTGATAGCGCGCGCGGTGGTCGACCTGATCCGACGCGGTCGGATAGAGCACGGTCGAGGCGTGATAGACCGGCGGATTGACGAAGCCGAAATAGGCCTGCGGATCGCGACCGGCGTTGACCAGGCGTGTCGCCGGTCGGATCGGCCCTTTGGGCGCTTTGGTCATGCTGTGATGGTCCGTACGGGAGCGGGCGTGGCGCTCAATAAATATGAGGCAGGCGATATACGGCGTCTTATGCCGCAGGCGTCAACCCCTTGACCTTGCGTTGCGTTCGTTCTGAGATGCTGAAAGAGAGGATTTCTGGATGGGGCTGGATTGTCCGTCTCCGCCGAGCAGCCGTTCGCCCGGCGAGCGGCGCGGCCGCTTATGGCCGTGAAAGCCTGGCCTTGAAGGCCGGCCGGCCCCGTTCGCAAACAACGCCGGCAAAACGCCGCGCAGGAGGGGAGATCAGATGAAAAAATTGGCCGCATTATTTGCGTTTGCGCTGCTCTTGGTCGCGCAGGGCGCATCCGCTCAGACGCTCAAGGCGGTCAAAGACCGCGGCATGCTCAATTGCGGCTCCAACGGCACGCTCGCTGGCTTCGGCCTGCCGGACGCGCAGGGCAACTGGACCGGTCTCGACGTCGACGTCTGCCGCGCCATCGCCGCCGCCGTCCTCGGGGACTCCAAGAAAGTGAAGTTCGTGCCGCTGACGGCGAAGGACCGCTTCACCGCGCTGCAATCGGGTGAAGTCGACGTGCTTGCGCGCAACACGACGTGGACATCCTCGCGCGACACCACGCTCGGCCTGAATTTCACCGGCGTCGACTACTATGACGGCCAGGGCTTCATGGTGCGCAAGGCGCTGAAGGTCAATTCGGCGCTCGAGCTCAACGGCGCGTCGGTCTGCGTGCAGCAGGGCACCACCACCGAGCTCAACCTCGCGGACTATTTCCGCGCGCACAACATGCAGCTCAAGACGGTCACCTTCGCGACCGCCAACGAGGCGGTGAAGGCCTATGACGCCGGCCGCTGCGACTCCTACACGACCGACGCCTCCGGCCTCTACGCCGAGCGCCTGCGGCTCGCCAACCCGGCCGATCACATCATCCTGCCGGAGATCATCTCCAAGGAGCCGCTCGGCCCGGCCGTGCGCCACGGCGACGACCAGTGGTTCGACGTCGTCAAGTGGGTGCTGTTTGCGATGATGGACGGCGAGGAGCTCGGCCTGACGCAGAAGACCATCGACCAGCAGATGAGCTCGACCAATCCGGAGATCAAGCGCTTCGTCGGCACCGAGGGCAATTACGGCGAGCAGCTCGGCCTGTCGAAGGACTGGGCGGTCAAGATCATCAAGCAGGTCGGCAACTACGGCGAAGTGTTCGAGCGCAATGTCGGCCAGGGCTCGCCCTTGAAGATTGACCGCGGGCTCAACCGGCTGTGGACCAAGGGCGGCATCCAGTACGCGCCGCCGATCCGCTAAGGCACGGCCACGCTACCAGACGCGCCGGCGGTCTGAGGGGGCCGCCGGCGTGCCCGGCCAACGGCCGGCGCTGCAGCGTCGAGTGAGGGGTCGATGTCGAGCGAGCAAGTCACGGGGACACGGCCGCCGCGTGTTCCCCTCTATAACGATCCGAGAGTCCGCAGCGTCGTCTATCAGGTCGCGCTCGCGGCCATCATCGCCTTCCTCGTCTACGGCGCGACCAACAACGCCATCGAGCATCTGCAGAAGGCGCATATCGCGTCCGGCTTCGGCTTCTGGAATGAGACCGCCGGGTTCGATATCAGCCAGTCGCTGATCCCGTATTCCTCGACCATCTCGACCTACGGCACGGCATTCTGGGTCGGCCTGCTCAACACGCTCCTGGTCGCTGTGCTCGGTATCGTGATCGCGACGGTGCTCGGCTTCATCGTGGGCATCTCGCGGCTGTCGAAGAACTGGCTGGTGGCGCGCGTCGCCGGCGGCTACGTCGAGACGATCCGCAACATCCCGCTGCTGCTGCAACTGCTGTTCTGGTACAACGGCGTGCTGAAAGCGCTGCCGGAGCTGCGCAACAGCTACACGTTCGCCGGCGGCGGCATCTACATCAACAATCGCGGCTTCTACGTCCCGAACCCGGTGGCGCGGCCGGGCTTCGGCTGGGTCGAGCTCGTATTTGCCGCCGGCGTCATCGCCGCGATCGCCTTCTATGTCTGGGCGCGGCGGCGGCAGGAGCGGACCGGCCAGCAGGCGCCGGTGCTATGGGTGACGCTCGGCCTCGTCATCGGCCTGCCGTTCGTCGTGCTGCTCGCCGCCGGCGTGCCGATCCACTTCGAGTCGCCGCAGGCGGGTCGTTTCAACATTTCCGGCGGCATCGAGGTGGTGCCCGAATTCGCCGCGCTGCTGTTCGGCCTGTCGATCTACACCGCGGCCTTCATCGCCGAGGTGGTCCGTGCCGGCATCCTAGCGGTGTCGCACGGGCAGGTGGAGGCGTCCTATTCGCTGGGCCTGAGGCCCGGCCCGACGCTGCGGCTCATCGTCGTGCCGCAGGCGATGCGCGTCATCATCCCGCCGCTGACCAGCCAGTACCTCAACCTGATCAAGAACTCTTCGCTGGCGGTGGCGATCGGCTATCCCGATCTGGTGCAGATATTCACCGGCACGGTGCTCAACCAGACCGGACAGGCGGTCGAGGTCGTGGCGATCACGATGCTGGTCTATCTGACGATCAGCCTGGTCACGTCGGCGCTGATGAATCTCTACAATCGGCGCATGGCGCTGGTGGAACGGTGAGGGCGCCGCCATGACCATGGCCGAAGGCGATCTCGCCGTCACCGAGCTGCACTTCGTGCGGCAACAACAACTCCTGCCGCAGCCGGCGCCGGTGCGCATGACCGGCGCGATCGGCTGGCTGCGCGCTAATCTGTTCTCGACGCCGACCAACATGGTGCTGACCGTCCTGATCTTCCTTTTGACGGTCTGGGTGGTGCGTGAGCTGTTCGACTTCCTCCTGCTCGACGCGGTGTGGAGCGGCACCGACCGCGAGGCCTGCCTCGCCCTGACGCAGCATCGCGAGATCGGCGCCTGCTGGCCGTTCGTGTGGGAGCGCCTGCCGTATTTCATCTACGGCTCCTATCCGATCCCGGAGCGCTGGCGCGTCGACGTGTTCTTCGCGCTGCTCGCGGTCGGCATTGCCTGGCTGCTGTGGCTGAAGGCGCCGCGGCGCGATCTCGGCGCGCTCTATTTCTTCGTCGTGCTGCCGATCCTGTCCTTCATCCTGCTGCACGGTTTCGCGGCGATCGGCCTGCCGGTCGTCGACACGGTGCTGTGGGGCGGCGTGCTGGTGACGATCGTCGTCGCCACGGTCGGCATCGTCGTGTCGCTCCCGATCGGCATCCTGCTGGCGCTCGGCCGGCGCTCGCGCATGCCGACGGTGCGGTTCTTCTCGACCTTGTTCATCGAGTTCGTGCGCGGCGTGCCGCTGATCACCGTGCTGTTCATGGCGAGCGTGATGCTGCCGCTGTTCGTGCCGGAGCAGTTCGAGCCGGACAAGCTGCTGCGCGCGCTGGTCGGCATCGCTCTGTTCGCGTCCGCCTACATGGCCGAGGTGGTGCGCGCCGGATTGCAGGCGATCCCGAAGGGCCAGTACGAAGGCGCCATGGCGGTGGGCCTCGGCTACGCGCCGATGATGCGCCTGATCGTGCTGCCGCAGGCGCTGCGCATCACCATCCCGAACATCGTCAACACCTATATCGGCCTGTTCAAGGACACGACGCTCGTCACCATCATCGGCATCTTCGATCTCCTGCACACGATCGAGGTGGCGCGCATCGACCCGAAATGGGCGACGCCGGTGACCTCGACCACGGGCTACGCGGTCGCGGCGATGTTCTACCTGGTCTTCTGCTACGGCATGTCGCGCTACGCGCGCGCGACCGAGGCGCGCCTGAGCAAGAGCGACAAACGATGAGGCTTGACGCATGAGCACCGCAGAGCTTTCGGCCGTCGGCAAGCCGGCCCGCCTCTCCAATCCAGTCGCCGTCGATATCGTGAAGATGAACAAGTGGTACGGCGACTTCCACGTGTTGCGCGACATCAACCTGCGCGTCATGGGCGGCGAGCGCATCGTCATCTGCGGGCCATCCGGCTCCGGCAAGTCCACGATGATCCGCTGCATCAACCGCCTCGAGGAGCATCAGTCCGGCCGCATCGTCGTCGACGGCGTCGAGCTTACCAACGACCTGAAGAAGATCGACGAGGTCCGCCGCGAGGTCGGCATGGTGTTCCAGCACTTCAACCTGTTCCCGCACCTGACCGTGCTCGAGAATTGCACGCTGGCGCTGATCTGGGTGCGCAAGATGCCGAAGAAGGAGGCCGAGGAGATCGCGCAGCACTACTTGAAGCGCGTCAAGATCCCGGAGCAGGCGCACAAGTATCCGGGCCAGCTCTCCGGCGGTCAGCAGCAGCGCGTGGCGATCGCGCGGGCGCTGTGCATGAACCCGAAGATCATGCTGTTCGACGAGCCGACCTCGGCCCTCGACCCCGAGATGGTCAAGGAAGTGCTCGACACGATGGTCTCGCTCGCCAATGACGGCATGACGATGCTGTGCGTGACGCACGAAATGGGATTTGCGCGCGAGGTGGCGAACCGCATCGTCTTCATGGACGAGGGCCAGATCGTCGAGATGAACGAGCCCGAGCAGTTCTTCAAGAACCCGCAGCACCAGCGGACGAAACTGTTCCTCAGCCAGATTTTGCGGTGAGGGCCGGGCGCCTTCAGTCCTTCTCCACCGGCAGGTCGGGCCGGGCGCCCCATTCGCTCCACGAGCCGTCATAGACGCGCGGCAGCGGCTTGCCGAGCGCCTCGATACCCATCGCGAGGATCACCGCGGTGACGCCCGAGCCGCAACTCGTGATCGTCGGCTTGTCGAGAGCGACGCCGGCCTTCTTGAACGCCGCGGCGATGCGTTCGGGCGACACGAGCCGGCCGTTTTCGACCAACTCGGAGGAGGGCACGTTCTTGGCGCCCGGCATGTGGCCGCCGCGCAGCCCGGGCCGCGGCTCCGGATCGCGGCCGGCGAAGCGCCCGGCCGGACGCGCGTCAACCACCTGAACGCTGCCGTCGTTGATCGCCATCTGAACGTCGGTGTCCATCGCCACCGCGCCGGTGTCGAGCGCGGCGTTGAACCTGCGCGGCGCGCGCGTGACCGCGCCGGCCTCGGTCTTGCGTCCTTCAGCCTTCCAGGCCGGCAGGCCGCCGTCGAGGATGTAGACGTTCTTCGCTCCGAAGATGCGGAACGTCCACCACACGCGCGGCGCAGCGGCGAAACCCGCGCCGTCATAGACGACGATGGTGTCGGTGTCGGCAATGCCGAGCGCGCCGGTCATTTCGGAAAATTGCTTCGCGCCGGGCAGCATGTGCGGCAGGTCGGTCGAATGATCGGCGACGGCGTCGATGTCGAAGAACACCGCGCCGGGGATGTGGGCGGAAAGATACTCGGCCTTCGCGTCGCGTTTCATCGCCGGCAGGTAGAACGAGCCGTCCACGACAACGACATTGTCCTTGCCGAGTTCACCGGCCAGCCATTCGGTCGAGCGCAGCCAGCGGCTGGCGGGTTTGTCGGTCATCGAACGGTTCCTCCGGTCTCTCTTCAGGCAAACGCGATACGGACGCGGCGGTTCTGCTTGCCCTTCTTTTCGATGCCTGTCACGCGCACGGCGCCGATCTCGCCGACATTGCGCACGTGCGTGCCGCCGCAGGGCTGCAAATCGAGGCCTTCGACCTCGATCAGGCGCACCCGCCCGGTTCCCATCGGCGGCTTGACCGAAATGGTCTGGACGAGGCTCGGGTTGGCTTCGAGCTCGGCGTCGGTGATCCATCGGCTGGTGACGGCCGCGCCGGTCGCGATCATCCCGGCGAGCTTCGCGTCGATCGCATCCTTGTCGAGCCCGGCCTCGGGGATGTCGAAGTCGAGCCGGCCGTCCGCGTCGCCGACCGAGCCGCCGGTCACGGCGTAAGGCAGCACCGCCGACAACAGGTGCAGCGCCGTGTGCATGCGCATGCGCGCATGGCGATTGTCCCAGTCGATTTCGGCGGTCACGGAATCGCCGATTTTGAGCGCCGCTGGCGCCGCCAGCATGTGCGCGATCTCGGTTTTCATGGCGTCGGTGTAGACGGCGTTGACGACGGCAAACCGCGCGCCGTCCGCCGTGACGAGGGCGCCGGTGTCGCCCGGCTGACCGCCGGAATTGGCATAGAACACGGTGCGGTCGAGGACGATGCCGCCCTGATCAGTCACCGCGACGACGCGCGCCGCGCACGTCTTCAGATACGAGTCCTCGCGGAACAGGCAGTCGGTCGCCATGATCTATTTGCCTACGAACGGCGCCTTGATGCCGGAATCGCGCTCCAGCCAGCCGGGCACCGGCAGCTTCTTCGCGCGCAGGAAATCCGGGTTGAACAGCTTCGACTGGTAGCGCGTGCCGTAATCGGCGAGCACGGTGACGATGGTGTGACCGGGGCCGAGGTCGCGCGCGAGGCGGATCGCGCCGGCAATGTTGATGCCGGAGGAGCCGCCGACGCACAGGCCCTCGTGCTCGAGCAGGTCGAACACCAGCGGAATGGCCTCCTCGTCCGGGATGAGATAGGCCTTGTCGACGATCATCTCCTTGACGATGTTCGTGACGCGGCCGAGGCCAATGCCTTCGGTGATCGAGCCGCCATCCGTCGACTTCACCTCGCCGTCCTTGAAGTAATGATACATCGCGGCGCCGCGCGGATCGGCGACGGCGATGGTGACGGCCTTGTTCTTCTCCTTGAGATAGCGCGAGACGCCGGCAAGCGTGCCGCCGGAGCCGACCGCGCACACGAAGCCATCGATCTTGCCACCCGTCCCGTCCCATATCTCCGGCCCGGTCGAGACGTAATGCGCCTTGCTGTTGTCGGGGTTGTTCCACTGGTCGGCGAAGATGACGCCGTTCTTTTCCGTCTTCTTCATCGCCTCGGCGAGGCGGCGGCCGACATGCTGGTAGTTGTCCGGGTTGGAGTAGGGCAGCGCCGGCACCTCGACCAGTTCGGCGCCGAACAGGCGCAGCGCGTCCTTCTTCTCCTGGCTCTGCGTCTCGGGGATGACGATGATGGTGCGGTAGCCGCGCGCATTGGCGACCAGCGCCAGCCCAATGCCGGTGTTGCCGGCCGTCGCTTCGACCACAAGGCCGCCCGGCTTGAGCTCGCCGCGCGCCTCGGCCTCGAGGATCATCTGCCGGCCGGCGCGGTCTTTGACCGAGCCGCCTGGGTTCATGAATTCCGCCTTGCCGAGGATGGTACAGCCGGTGGCTGCAGAGGCTCGCTCGAGCTTGATCAGGGGTGTGTGGCCGATGGCCTCGATGATCCCGTCGCGAACGGTCATGCCCGGTTCCGGCGTGTGAATAGTGACTGCCGGAACCTAGTGGACGCCCCGCGGCGTCACAAGGGCCGCAGGCCACGCGCATAGGTGGGTTCCGGAAAGGGTCTTGAAACCATAACGCCGCTTAAAGCCCAACGGTATCCGGCGGTATTCACCACTTCTTACCCGCACCACGGCATGGTCCGGCCAACAGGGTGACCAGGGGGCAGGGGCCTCGTCGGGGGCGCGCGGGTGTCAGCGGTGATGAAGCTCGACGTCAATACGCTGTTTATGGTCACGATTTACGTTGAGGCCATACTCGGTCTGCTGCTGCTGTTTGCCTGGGCGCAGAACATGGCGATCCGCGCCGTGTGCTGGTGGGGTTTCGCGCACATGATCCGCGCGGCCTCGGTCGTTCTGTTCGGCCTTTACGGCGCGGCGCCGGATCTCATCACCATCGATCTCGCCAACGCTATGCTGTTCACCGCGTTCGCCGTGACCTGGACCGGCGCGCGCGTGTTCGACGGCCGACCGGTCGAGCCGGTCTATCTCGTCACCGGCGCGGTGCTGTGGCTGCTCGTCTGCCGTCTGCCGGTGCTCGCCAACGCGCTCGACCTGCGCGCGCTGCTCGCCTCCGGCATCATCACCGCATACACCTGGCTGACGGCTTATGAATTCTGGCGCGGCCGCAGCGAGCAACTCGTGTCGCGCTGGCCCGCGATTTTCATGCTGTTCTCGTCCGGAGCGCTGTTCCTGCTGCGCACCCCGCTCGTCAAGCTGCTGCCGTGGACGCCGGCCAACGCCGACATGTTCAACAGCGTCTGGCTGACCGTCCTGTCGTTCGAGGCGCTGCTGTTCACGATCTCGATCGCCTTCATCCTGCTGGCGATGGCCAAGGAGCGCACCGAGTTGCGCCATCGCACCGCGGCCATGGTCGATCCTCTGACCGGCATCGCCAACCGCCGCGCCTTCCTCGCCGACGCCGACGCACTCGCCAAGCGCCACAACGGCAGCCCGCGGCCGTCGTCGATGCTGCTCGTCGACCTCGACAACTTCAAGTCGATCAACGACACGTTCGGCCATGCCCTCGGTGATCGCGTGCTCGAGGTCTTCACCGCCAGCGCGCGCGATGCGCTGCGCGAGGCGGACCTGTTCGGCCGTCTCGGCGGCGAGGAGTTTGCCGCGCTCCTCTACGACACAAGCAGCGAGGCGGCCGTCGCCGTCGCCGAGCGCATCCGCCTGAGCTTTGCCGCCGCGACGAGCGACGTCGACGGCAACGACGTCGCCGCCACCGTCAGCATCGGCATCGCGCATTGTGATGGCCCGGTGCTCGAAGTGCCCGACCTCCTGGCGCAGGCCGACCGCGCGCTCTATTTCGCCAAGGAGCGGGGCCGCAACCGCGTCGAGGTCGCCTCGCTCGAGATGATGCGCGCCGCTGCGGCGCGCAAGCTCACCGTGGTGGCCAAGTCGGCCGCATGAGCGGCGTCTGTCCCGACCTTCGGGTGCCGGGCCCGCAACCTCAATATTTCCCCGCCAAAGGAGCGCAGTAGCCGTCTTCCTTCATGCCGCGAAGGCGTGAAGGACGATTTTTCTGCGTGCTGTCCCGAAGGGTGGGCCGGCGGCGCCTCCGATCGTTCGCGCGCAAACATCGGCTGTGGAGGTGGCAGCAGCGCCAAACGTCACAGCCGGGCAGTGGACCGTTGAAAAGCGCGGGCGGGTTGGGCATGAAAGAGCAAATCCCCTGTGCCGTGACGGATGCGTCTTGCCGGGCGCAGCCCATGGCGCGGCGGGATAGTTGGATACCCAACAAAAGAGCAGGAAAAGGGAGGACGAGATGCGAATGGTAAGGAGTCTGGGGGCGGCCGCCGCGCTGGCGCTCGCGCTCGGCGCAGGCGCGGCCGCCAATGCCGGCACCGTCAAGATCGGCATCGTGCTGCCGTTCTCCGGCGCCAATGCCGACCTCGGCCATCAGATCGACAAGGCGTTCGATCTCTACATCAAGCTGCATTCGAAGGACCTCGCGCCGAACAAGGTCGAGATCATCAAGCGCGACGAGGGCCCGCCGACCGGCGCGCAGGCCAAGACGGTGGCGACCGAGCTCATCACCAACGACAAGGTGCAGGTGCTGACCGGCTTCGTGTTCTCGCCGTCGGCGATCGCGCTCGCGCCGGTGGTGACGCAGGCGAAGGTGCCGATGGTCATCGCCAATGCCGGCACCGCCTGGATCACCAACCTCTCGCCCTACATCGTGCGGCTGTCGTTCAGCATGTGGCACCCGGCCTATCCGATGGGCGGCTATGCCTTCAGCAAGGTCGGCTGCAAGACCGCGGCGGTCGCCTACACCGACTTCCCGCCGGGCAAGGATTCGGTTGAGGCCTTCACCAAGGGCTTCGAGAAAGCCGGCGGCAAGATCACGCTGTCGGTGCCGATGGGCTCGCCGGTGCAGGTACCGGACTTCACGCCGTTCCTGCAACGCGTCAAGGACGCGCACCCCGACTGCCTCTACGCTTTCATTCCGTCCGGCGCGCATGCGACCGGCATCATGAAGGCCTACGGCGAGCTTGGACTGCGCAAGGCCGGCATCAAGCTCATCGGACCGATGGACCTGATCCCCGACAACAAGCTCCAGGACATGGGCGACGCGGCGGTCGGCACCATCGTCATGGGTCACTACGCCGTCGACCTCGAAAGCCCGGCCAACAAGGCGTTCAAGGAAGAGTGGCACAAGGCCTACGGCAACGACTCGCAGCCCGACTTCATGTCGGCGGCCGGTTGGGACACCATGCACGCCATCTTCGACACCGTGAAGAAGCTCAACGGCGACTTCAGCGACGGCGCCAAGGTGGTGGATGCGATGAAGGGTTGGAAGGCGAGCGGTCCGCGCGGCCCGGTCGAGGTCGATCCGGCCACGCGCGACATCATCCAGAACGAGCATGCGATGGAGGTCTATCGCAAGCCGGACGGCAAGCTCGGCGAGCGCATCCTCGGCACCACGCAGAACGTCAAGGACGAGTGCAAGGTGCTCAAGCTCGGCCGCTGCGGATCCTGATCGCCGCGATTTGACGGCAACGACGCCGCCGCGCATAACGGCGCGGCGGCGTTTTTCTTAAACGGGGTGGGGCCTGTGCCGCATTTACTGACGATCGCCGTCAGCATCCTGTTCGACGGCCTGGCTTACGCCATGTTCCTGTTCATCACCTCCGTCGGCCTTTCGGTCACGATGGGGCTGATGGGCTTCGTTAATCTGGCGCATGGCGCCTTCGCCATGGCCGGCGGCTATATCGTCGTGTCGCTGACGCGCTCGCTCGGCATCGATTTCGTGCCGTCGCTGCTCATCGCCTCCGTCCTCATCGCGCTCATCAGCGTGCCGTTCGAGCGCGGGCTCTATCGGCGGCTCTACAAATCGACCGACCTCGAGCAGGTGCTGCTCACCATCGGCCTCGCCTTCATGGCGATCGCCACCTTCACCTATTTCTACGGGCCGATCCCGAAATCGGTGCCGCTGCCGCACTGGCTCGAGGGCGACGTCAATCTCGGCTTCCGCTCGTTCCCGAGCTACCGCGCCTTCCTCATCCTGATCGGCGCGATCCTGATCACGATCCTGTGGTACGCGTTCGAGCGCACCAATATCGGCGCCAAGATCCGCGCTGCGGTCGACAACCGGCGCATGGCGGAATCGGTCGGCATCAATGTCGACCGGCTGTTCACGCTCACCTTCGCGCTCGGCTCGGGGCTGGCCGCGCTCGGCGGCGGCTTCGCCATCCAGCTGTTCGGGCTGACGCCTTATTTCGCCGTGCTCTACCTCGTGTTGTTCCTCATCGTCGTCGCCGTCGGCGGCCTCGGCAGCCTCAAGGGCACGCTGCTCGCCGCGCTGGTCATCGGCATCATCGACACCGGCGGCAAATACATGTTCCCGCAGGCAGGCAACTTCTTCATTTACGCGATCACGGTCATCGTGCTGCTGATCAAGCCGGCAGGGTTCTATGGCCGCGAGTGAGACCACGACCGCGGGCGAGGCGGCGCGGGCGCGCGCCGCCGAGTACCTGCTCCGCCGGCACTATGTCCGCTGGCCGGAGGCGCTGCCTTGGCTGATTGCGGTTGCGTGCTTCTTCGTCTTTCCCGACCGCATGACCTTCGGCAGCCAGGTGCTGATCATGGTCATGTTCGCGCTGTCGCTCGACCTGATCCTCGGTTACGCCGGCATCATCGCGCTCGGCCACGCGGCGTTCTTCGGGCTCGGCGCCTACACGGTCGCGCTGGCGTCGCTGAAGCTCGGCTGGAGCGAGCCGGTGAGCGGCGTCATCGCCGCCGGCATCGTCGCGGGCGTGGTCGGCATCGTCGCCGGCTGGTTCATCCTGCGCTATCGCGGCCTGACACTGCTGATGCTGACCATTGCCTTCGGCGCCATGTTGCAGGAAGCGGGCAACATCCGCTCCGACTTCACCGGCGGTTATGACGGCCTGCCGGGGCTGACCTTCGATCCGCTGCTCGGGCACTTCCAGTACGACCTCTACGGCCACACCGCCTATTGGTACGCACTGGGCGTGCTTGCGGTGGTGTTCTTCTTCGTCCGCCGCATCGTCTATTCGCCGTTCGGGCAGGCCTTGACCGGCATCCGCGAGAACGTGCGGCGGATGCACTCGATCGGCTCGCCGGTGCATCGCCGTCTGGTCACCGTCTACGCCATCTCGGCCGGCATCGCCGGCATGGCCGGGGCCTTGTTCACCCAGACCAACGCCTACGTCACGCTGACCGTGTTCGACTTCGACGCCTCGGCCAAGGTGATGGTCATGCTGATCCTCGGCGGCACCGGGCGTCTCTACGGCGCCTTCGTCGGCGCCGCGGTCTACATGGTCTTCGAGGACAAGCTGTCGAAGATGAGCCCGACCTTCTGGCAGTTCGGCATCGGACTGATGCTGGTGCTGGCGGTGATGTTTGCGAGCCGCGGCCTGCTCGGGCTGGCCGAGACGGCCTGGCGCCGCATCGCCAAACGGAGCGCGCCATGACCGCGGCGCTCGCCATCAACGGGCTCAACCGCAGCTTCGGCGCGCTGCGCGTGACGCGCGACGTCGACCTGGCGCTCGAGAAGGGCGCGCGCCATGCCCTGATCGGCCCGAACGGCGCCGGCAAGACGACGCTCGTCAACCTGATCACCGGCGTGCTCAAGCCGTCCTCGGGGACGGTCGCCCTCGAAGGCGCCGACATCACCGCGTGGTCGCAGGCCGAGCGCGCGCGCCGCGGGCTGGCGCGCACGTTCCAGATCAACCAGCTCTTCCGCGGCCTGACCGTGCTCGAAAATCTGTGCATGACCATCGGCGAGCGCGACGGCAACTGCAACAACATGTGGCGCTCGGCCGGCGCCAAGCGCGCCGTCATCGACGAGGCGCTCGATCGTCTCGAGGCGCTGCGGCTGGTCGACGATGCGTTGAAGCTCGTGCGTGAACTTCCATATGGCCGGCAGCGGCTGGTCGAGATCGCCATGGCGCTGGCGCAGAAGCCGCGCGTCCTGCTGCTCGACGAGCCGGCGGCCGGCGTGCCGTCGTCGGAGACGCATCTCATCCTCGACGTCGTCGCTTCGCTCGATCCCGACATCGCGGTGCTGATCATCGAGCACGACATGGATGTCGTGTTCCGCTTCGCGCGCGAGATCACGGTGCTGGTCGCCGGCGCGGTGTTCATCAAGGGCACACCGGAGGAAATCCGGAGCAACGAGAAGGTGCGCGAGGTCTATCTTGGCGAGGCTCATCATCATGGCTGACGCCGCGCTCCTGCTCGAAGGCGTGCGCGCGGGCTACGGCGAGACCGTGGTGCTCGAGGACGTCCGCTTCTCGCTGGCCGCGGGCGAGACCGTGTCGATCATCGGCCGCAACGGCGTCGGCAAGTCGACGCTGCTCGCGACCATCATGGGCCACACGAATTTGCACGGCGGCCGCATCGCGCTGCACGGCAAGGACATCTCCGGCGTCGTCACCTACAGGCGCGTGCACGCGGGGCTCGGCTACGTGCCGCAGGAGCGCGAGATCTTCCCGTCGCTGACCTTGCGCGAGAACCTCGACGTCGCGGCGCGGCCGGGCTTCTGGACCTACGATACCGTGTGTGACCTGTTCCCGCGGCTGGCCGAACGCGCCAACAACATGGGCAACCAGCTCTCGGGCGGCGAGCAGCAGATGCTGGCCATCGGCCGCGCGCTGATCGGCAACCCGTCGGTGCTGCTGATGGACGAGCCGTCCGAGGGGCTTGCGCCGGTTATCGTCGAGGAACTGGCGCGCGCGGTGAAGCGGCTGGCCGCGACCGGCGAGCTTGCGATGATCGTGGTCGAGCAGAACTCGCGGCTGGCGCTGTCGATCGCGCCGCGCGCGGTGGTTATGGACCGCGGCCGCATCGTCTATGACGGGCCGAGCGCGGCTTTGCGCGACGATCCGGCCCGGCTCGAAAGCTATATCGGCGTGGTGAAGGGGTAGCCCACCGCAGCCCACCGATTGCCTTGGGCGCGGCGCTCGTCTAGCAAGCGGGCCATGAAACACTCGACCGACCGCATCCTCACCACCCATGTCGGCAGCCTGATACGGCCGGCCGATCTCCAGGATTTCCTGCGCGCGCGCCAGAGCGG
>Ga0134125_10000954_pt1 | contig 36847 bp, 50 predicted proteins | sample KB31751_FD_96464 | JGI IMG/M metagenome (GOLD analysis project Ga0134125, IMG submission 96464) | Terrestrial soil microbial communities with excess Nitrogen fertilizer from Kellogg Biological Station, Michigan, USA - KB3-175-1 | ecosystem: Environmental > Terrestrial > Soil > Unclassified ...
AAGCGGGGCCGCCGGAGTGTGGTTTCCGGCCCTGGCCATCGGCTTCCGGGTCTACGGAATAGCGTCCACCAGCAGGATTTCAGTATACCCCGGTCGCCGGCCCGCGCCTGATCGCACGTCGCCTGAGCTGACTATCGCCGGATGAGGCCTGACGGCCGGGGCGTTATCCATTATCCGGGTGCCGGGAAAATGGTTCTGTCGGCGTGCGACTTGCAAGTTATTCAGCCGGATTCGCAAACGATGTCGGCGCGCGCCTATCGCTTCGGTGCGGGTTGCGCCTTCTTCGGCGCCGGCCAGCAACCCAGCTTCACTCCCGTTTCGTCGTGATCCTTTATCTGGCGTGCGGTGCCATCGGTCAGCACGTCTTGCCGATCCGCAAATATCGGCTTCCACGGCGTGCAGAAGTCCGTCTTGACGACGACGCGGTCAGCGCACCCAGCCATCATCGCGAAGCTTGCCAGCAGCAGAGGCAGGGTCAGCGTCTGCCACTTTCTGCGGCGGAGCGTCGGGCAGCCTAGCGGTTTCGACTTCGACTTCATGGCGCACCTCGTTGGCCTTGACCTGCTCTGTGGCTGCCGTGGCGGCCTCCTGCGCGTCCCGCGTCTTGCCCTGCTCCGCTGCCTTGCCCTTGGCCCGGCCGTACAGCACAGCGGCGCCCAGCGCGGCCAGGAACACGCCGGCACCGACGAGCCAGCCTCGCATCTTGGTCCATAGGGCGATCAGCATGCGGACAACTCCACTTCGGCCAGCCATTCACGTCGTCGGTCTTTGTCGTCGTTGAAGTAGGCGACGAGATAATTCCTGCCGCCAGCATCGACGTTCATTTCGATGATTCGACCTTTGGTTTCGATCGCATCAATCAGCACCATCTGGTTCAAGGCGAACTTGAACGCGATGACGTTCTGTCCGGAAAATTGGGTTGTGCCGGTGACGATGCTCATGCGAGCCACCATAGCGCGAGAGCCTGCAGCACAAGCCCGGCGAGACATGCCCACGCGATGCCGCGGGCGGTGTCGAGGTCGTCATCTTTCATGTCGTCGACCTGTAGAACACGTGGTCGCCGATCGTGGCCGTGGGCCGAAGCCCTGCGGTCCATGCCGGCGGCTTGACGACCTTCGGCGCGAAATAGTGCGTGGCGCCGTTCGTGCGATCGCGCAGCTTGCCACTGATCGCTGCGGCGGCCAGCACCAGCGCATCGGAGAACTGCGGGTCGCTCGCGGTCACGGCCAGCAGGCGCAGACGGTTCGGATCGTTGCCGTTCCAGCAGCTGAACTGCCAGGGTTTCGTGCACACCTCGCTGAAACCCTCGCCCCACCAATCCGGCTTGCGATCGTTGTGCAGGTCGATGTCGACGCGGTTCGTGATCACATTGGCCACCGCCGCCATGCCATCCATGCCCTGGTTGCGCGCCTCACCCCAGATCGTGCGCGCCAGCGTATCGAGGTCGTCCATCACGCATCTTCCTTCGGGACAATGCGCCCGTTCTTGACGGTGTAGTTCACCGCCGGCAGCGGCGATGGATCTGGCGCACGATCGGCAGTGCTGCCCGATCGTGCGCCGGACATGAGCCTCGCGAACTCAAAGGCATCACTCATCTGCTTTCGCAAGCTCGCATCGAGCTTTTCGTAGAAGCTCATCACGCACCCGCCTGGTCGGTGTCGTCCGGCTTCGGCGTCTGGTCGATCAGCCGGCCGTAGACGCCGACCGCGGCCGTGACCAGCGTCGCGATCGCCAGCCACCCGGCCGGCACCGCGGCGCGCCAGTCCGCCGGCAGCGACAGCCAGATGCCGGGCAAGGCGCCGGTGATCGCCAGCGCATGCACGGACAGCCAGCGCCAGGCGCGTTTCCAGTCGGGGACGAGTTCCGGCTTCTTCATCGCGTCCACTCCTTCATCTGCTTGTCGGCTTTCGAGTCGCTCAGCCTGTCCACCTTGTCGCTGATCTTGTTGAGCTGCGCGAGGATTTCGGCGTACTTCGCCTCGCCGTTCTGCTGCTGGATTTTCAGCACCGCCACGTCGCGGCTGATCACTTCCTGCTGCGCCTTGATGCCGGGTAGGTTGTCGGTGGCATAGGCGACGCGCGCATAGCCCCAGGTGATCGCCACCAACACCGACAGGAGTGAGACCACGGAACACGCGGCAGCCAGCACCGTGCCTATCGTCCACGTGGGCTCGACGTGCGGCAGATGGTGCGAGCGGCGGACGTCGCGGTCGGGTAGGAAGCGCTCGTATTCGGTCATGCGGTCACCTTTTCATGAAATCCAGGACGGTGCCGGGGTCGATCTGACCAACAGTGCTTTCAGCATGTCCGCCACTGAGCTGATGCAACTCAACCGTATTCGCGCGCGTGGCCATCGCTTGGGTGTACTGCGGCAGGCACGTCGTGTCGCTGTCGCCGTACCAAAGCTGCATGGGGATGCCGTTCAACCCACCATTGCCAGCGATGACATAGGGGTTATGCGCCGCGCCATAGGTGGCATCCGAATAGCCGCCTGAATAGGCCGCGTCAACAGACGTCTGATACACCCGATTCCGAACGTCCTGGATGTTGACCACCGGAATAGCGGCGATGATGCAATCCACCAGCGTGGGGTTAGCCGCCGCCCACACCATCGCGTTCTGACCGCCCATCGACTGGCCTACCAGGATGATTTTCCCAGCAGCTACATCCTGCAGCGTGAGTAGGTAGTTCTTCGCCGTCGTGATCCGACTTATCGCTGTGTCGTTTCCCCACGTCGCGACACCGCCAAGATCGCACGACAGCATGGTATAGCCGGCGTCGGCAATGGCATTTATCAGCCTCGCTCGGCTTGCAATCGTCATCCATGTCAGTCCACCGCCAACGTCAGCTTCCGCGCCGTGCACGTAGAGAACCCCGGGCTTTGCGCCCTTCCTGCACTTCGGCCGCATGACGACATCCGCCTCGCCGGCGGTAACGCGACCGATGCCCGCGCTCGTCCACATCAGGTCGTCCTCACCTGCAGGTAAGGACGGTCATTGGCGTCACCGTACAGATATGCTGTTCCGCCACCAATGGCGAGAATCTGAAGCTTGAAGGTGTAGGTACTTCCGGGCGTCAACCCACTCACGCGCGTTTCGCGCGTCTGCGTCAGGTAATTTCCTGTGCCGGGTACGGTGATGTTGCTGGTGTTGAAACCATCGGCTACGGCTTGGATGCGAACGAATGCGCCAGTGAGTGAATTTCGCACCGCGCCTCCGTAGGAAAGCACGACTGGCCGCTCGCCCACCTTGCACGTTACCGACAGCCCGGCGATGTCCACAGCAGTTGCCGAAGTCGTCGTCGTTGTATTCGTGATCTCGGCGTAACCTATTTCTGTGCCGCCACATGGAAGCACCGTCCATGTTGAGCCATCCGATCGGTAAGCTTCCTGCACGTCGGTGGCGTAGTAGATGACCCCTGCTGCAGCACTGGCGGCCGGCCGGCTGGCATAGGTGCCGCTCTGCGTCGATGGCGCCTTGCCATTGATCTGCGCCTGAAGCTTGCCCAGCGCGCCAAGCACGGTATCCGTGGCTGTGATGACCGTACTGGTGGCGGTGGACAGCCCGGTGAGTACAGCCGCGCGCACGTCGGTAGCGAAGTCGCGCCACGTCTTGTCGCCGCGCCGGTACTGGGCCGTGGTGCCGGCGGCGATGGCGGGCTCAGCACCCACCTGCGCCGGCGTGTAGTCGCCACTCGCAGGCGTCACGCTGCCCGTGCGGCCGTTGAAGCTGGTCACGCCAGCAGTCGGAACCAGCAGCTCCTGCCAGTTGGCCAGCGTGGACGCCGGTGCCGCGGTCAGGATGAAGGACTTCGACAGATCCGTGCGGACCGCAACGTCGCCTTCCTGCGCAGACAGCGCCAGCATCGCCGCCTCGGTATTGACGACGAACGTCTCGGTGATCGCCAACGCCGGCAGTTGGCCCGCGTCGAGCTTGCCTCCAGCATCGAGCGTGGCGAGGCCCAGCGGTTGCGCCTTCTGCAGCGTGATACGCGCATCGGCACGCGCATCGGTGTAGTAGAGGTTGGTGCCCTCGGCGAGGTCGGTCGTGGTCGCTGCGCTGGTGCCGCTGATCCGTCCCTTCGCGTCGCGGGTGATCTTGACCAGGGTGGCGCCGGTGCCGGAGTCGGTGAGGTCTTTCAGCGTGGCGGTGATCGACGTGCCAGCGGTGTAGGCGAGGTCGATGGTTGCGGTGTCGGCGAGGATGCCGCCCACTGCGTCCTGGGCGCGACGATCGGTGAACCAGAGGTTCCACGCGCCTTCTTCCAGGTCGTCAGTGGTATTGATCGAGCCATCGGAAGGAGTGCCGTCGCCGAACAGCGCCTGCAGCTTCGCCGTGGTGGCCAGGGAACCGTCCGGCATCAGCAGGTTCACGCCGATCTGCGCGCCGACCGTCGCGCCGGCTTCGACCGTCACCGCTTTCGCGGCGTTGCCGAACAACGGAACCTTGGCGAGCCGGCGCGTGGACATGCCAGCGTTGTAGGGCAAGGGGGGATAGGGTCAAGGCATAGCCATCCGCAACACCGGTGGACGCGGTATGCTCGCATGATGCTCATGAGCCTCCTGCGTCTCTTCGTCGTCGGTCCGGCCGCCATCGCCATCGGCGTGCTTTTCGCGCTTGGCTTCGGTCTTGCGGGTGGCGTCGCAGTCGGCCTCTGCGTTCTGGCATGGCCGGCAGCTTGGGCCTTCGACGCTATTCGCCGCCGGCTACGACGTCACGGTTCCATGCCGCGTTGAACGCCTTCTGGGCTTCGGCGCGCGTCTGCGCATGGGACCGAATCGAGGCATCGCGCTGCGCGTTGGGAATCAACGTCATGGGTGCCGCGGTGTAGGCGCTGCGGATCGCCTCGTTCTGGTCGCTCACCACCTTGCTCGCGGCCTTGTAGCGTCCGAACACGGCGGTCTCGTCAGCGACCACGATCTGCGGACGGCCGTCGGACACGATCACCTGGCCCGCCACGTGACCGTCGCGCGTCGTCTTGTACCGCTTGAAGTCCGCGCCCTTGAGCTCGGGTGAATCCTTGATCATGGCCAGCGCCGCCTGTTCGCCGTCACGCTCGAACGTGTCGCGCAGTTTATCGAGGCTGCGCTCGATCGTCTCGCGGCGGTCTTAGAACATCGCTTGCTGCGCGGCCTTGTCATCGACCGTCTTGGTGAAGCGGTTGACGATCGGAACGTCGCGCGATGTCACGGGCGCGTCGCCTGCCGCCATCTGGCCCAGCGTGGCCACGTCCACCACGAACTTGCCCGCGCCGCCGCCGAGCTTGTCCACGATGTACTGGATATCCTCGGGCGCCAGGTCGAACGCGCTCATGGGCGGCGGCGTGTAGTCGTCGCCACCGCCGATCCGGTTCAGTCCCTTGGACGCCACCTTGAAGATCTCCAGTGTGTCCGGGCGACCCACGGTGGAGCGCGGCACATCGAACTTGCCGAACGGATTCTCTTTGCGGATCTGCCGGCCCCAATCATTGCGGTTGACTTGGATCGACAGCGGAATGCGCAGCGCAGTCGGCACCAAGCCGAGAGCGCCGTCGTCCAGCGGCACCGGCGAGAAGGACTGCACGCTCGCAGACATCACGTCTGCCGCGATCGCCATGCCGCTATCCTGTGGCCGGTCCTCCCGGTGCATCATGGCATCGGTCACGCGGCCGGCCAGGTACGGCATGATGTTGAAGCCGTAGGGCATCGGGATCGTCAGCAGGTGCTGCTGGCCGCCGTCGTCCAGCCACGTGAACACCAGATTTCGCTGCTTCACGTAATCGGGAACCTTGTCCCAGATCGGCGTGCCGTCGTCGTCGTCCTGACCCATGCCGTACATCACTGCGGCCACCTGCGCGGCAGCCAGCGCGCCCAGGTATGCCCACGTCTTGGGGTGCTTGGCCAGTGTCACCGTCCGTTTCGCGCCCTGCATCGAGGCATTGTAGAACAGCAGCCACGCATTGAGTTTCGAGCCGGCGTAGCCCTTGCGGTTGAAGTTGACCGTCATCTCCTTCGCGTAGGCGGCGGCCGCCTCGCGGCTCATGCCGCGCTTGCGCAGCGTCGCGTAGGCCGACAGGCGCAGGGCGTTCTCCACGCTGTCATTCATGGCACCGACCATGTCTGCAAGCGCGCGGCCGGCTCGGGCGATGCCGTGCGGGTTGTAGCTCCCCAGCCGGCCGTCGCCGATCTTGCGCGCCAGGTCCTCGACAGACGGCATGTGCACGTAACCCGTTTTCCCGCCGTCCTCGGCGAACTCACGCGCGAAGCGGTCGGCCTCGGTTGTCGGCGGTGCCCGGCGGGCCTCCTTCCATGCCGCACGAATAGCCTTCGGGTAGTACAGCGCCGCCTGCATGGCCGCCAGCTCGCCGTGCTCCACGCTCATGCCGGTCAGGCCGAACAGCGCGTCGCGCGCCGCGTTCACCGGGATGAAGGCCGGGTTGTAGCGCGTCAGCACCGACGAGAAGTAGCGGTTCAGCGCGCCGGCCGCCCGGGTCAATCCGCTCAGCTGGTCGACGCCGACCATGTTCAGCGCCTGCGCCAGCGGGGCAAAGTTGATCTGCACCTTGTAGACGTTCCCGCGGTGGCGCACAGCGATGATGGAGGGGTCGCTCCAGTCATGCACCACGGCCTCGTAAACTTCGCCGGTAGCGTCCAGCTTGCGCTCGGTCTGCACCGGCTCCACCGACCACAGGGCGGGGTTCGGGTTGGCCAGTACCAGGCGCATCACGGCGCGGCCCACACGCGCCTTCTCGCTGGCAATGATGCTGCGCTGCGCGTCGCCGATGATCTCGCCCAGGATGTTCTCGGCGCGGTTGCCGGCACCACGGCCCAGCGCGTTCTTGACCGGCGAGGGTCGGGTGTCCAGGCCGCGCCCCGCACCCTGCGATGCGCCGTCGAACTCGTTCTCGCGCACCTGTTTTCCGCGCAGTGGCACATAGTGCTGATACTGCGCCTCCATCGCGTCGAACTGCTCCTGTGTGATCAGGCCGCTGTCCAGCAGCCGGCGACGCGTCTGGTGCGTCAAGGCATCCACACGACGCGCGAGCGGGGCCATGCGCGCCGTGTCGGCCCGGGCCAGGATCGCGTCCGCCTCGGCGTTCGTCATGCCGCTGCCGCCGTCCGGCATGGCCGGGTTGATGCTGGCGATCTGGGCATTGCGCTCCTTGGCGTGGCGCGCGTAGAGGTATTCGTCCAGCTGCGCCGGCGTCACCTTGGCCCGATCCATCGCCTGCACCAGCGGCACGATCCGGTCGGCCTCCAGCGCGTCGATGCCTTCCTTCACGCGGCCGTGCATCAGGTTTTCCAGCCGGTAGACGTTCTGGGCGTCGGGGATGGTCCGGCCCAGCGCCTCGGCGATGCTCCCTTGCACATCCCGCCATGCCAGCATCTTGTCGTCGAGCTGCGTGCGGGCGCGGCGCAGCGTGCCTTCGTTGCCCTCCCATTTGTGCGTGTCGAAGTTCCAGCCGATCGCCCCGCCGGCCGTGGGGCCGCCAAGCGTGCGTTGAGCCTCGGCCCGGCGCACAGCCGCATCGCTCCGCGCGTCTGCTGGCGTCCGGTGCGTGGTCGATTCGAGAATCGACGGACTGGACGGGTCGAAGGTGCCGCGGTTGCCGGTCTGATCCTCGGTCGAATCCAGCGCACTCTGCGGCTGGCCGATGGAGCCCTTGTTCTTCGCCGCCTGCCATGCCGCCTCCAGCAGGCTGCGCACGTCCTGGTCGGTGAAGACGTGCTTGCCGAACAGGTCGTCGATCATCGCCTTGAGGCGGCGCAGGAAGTTGGCGATGGCCGCCTTCACGCTCTCACGGATGCCTGGCGGTACGTTCACGCCATAGCGCTCGTTGATGTGCTCGTAGTTGCCGGTACGCACCGCGGCGGCCAGTTCCGCCAGCGCCTCCTCGGTCGCCAGCAGCACGCCATCGGCATGCGTCTTGCCGGACTTCTTCATCTGGTCGGCGATCTTGCGCTGCGCGTAAATCTCGTCCGCCAGGGCCTTCACGGTCGGGTTCTGGCGCGCGATGTTCAGCGCAGGATTGATCCGATCACCCAGCAGCGCGCGCAGGCCCTCATGTCCCGCGATCTCGTGCGCGGCATGCCATACGGCTCGCGCCGGCGTCTTGGTGACCTGAGTGAAGATGAACACCCGGCCGGTGTCGGGTGAGTACATCGCGGCCGTGACGCCCTTGCGGCCCAGCGCATTGCGCGACTCCACGCCCCTGCGCATCTTGTCCGGCAAGCCCTCGTAACCGTGCAGGTATTCCACGCGATCGGCCACCGGCCCCAGCGCCTCGCGCACGGCGGCGCGCAGGCCCAGGCGGTCGGCATCCTCGTTGCCGCGGGCAATCGAGCGCTGCCGCGGCTCGTCGGCGAAGTCGGTCAGCTTCGGTTCGTTGGTGCTGGCGCGACCGGCTTCGCCTTCGATGTCAACCTGCTGCGGCCGGGGGCCGTCGAACAGGCCACCATCACCCGTGTCGGCGCGGCCACCGTTCAGGCCGTTTCGCTGCGCGTCCTTCGCCTCGATGGCCGCGCGGCTGTAGTCGCTGGACGTAGGCTCGGCGAACAAGCCGCGCTGGCTGGCTACCGGACGGGCGCCCTCGATGCTGGCGGCCGGCCGGTCGGCTTCGAGCTGGAAGCCTTGCGTGCTTTCGGCGACGCCGGAACCAGCGGCGGCAGGCCTTGCTTGATCCTGGCCAGCTCCGCCTTCACCACCGATCGGCGTTGCTCGGGTGTCAGTGCCACGGTTAGTCTCCTGATCTGCAATGTGCCGCGACAGCCGCCGGGCTTGCTCGGTCACCGAACCATCCCAGGTGGCGTCGATGATCTTCTCCGACGACACGCCGGCATCATGCGCTCGGCGCACCCATTGCGCCAGCGTCAGCGCCTCGCGATCGTCATCCCGCGACAGGTCGGCCTGGTGATCGCGAAGCTCCTGCACCGCTCGCACCCGGTCAGCCTCAGCCATGTCGGCCTGATCCTGCTCGAACTGCGCTCGGTCAGCTTCATACGCGTCGTCATATTGCTTGGCGACGCCCCGAGCATAGTCGATGAACCGCCGTTCCTTGGCGTTCAGCGACTGCCCAGCGGCATACTTGTCCAGCGCCACGTGGGCCTGCTTCTCGCTGATCTTGCCGCCCTGCTCTGGACGCATGCGCCAGAAGTTCGATTCACCGTCCGGGCCAGGCTTGCCCACCCACGGCGTGCGGCCGATGACCTCGCCCGATGTGCGACCGAAACTCGCGCCAGAGGAAATATCACCGTCAACCTCGCCGCCGCGGATCATCTGGCCACCGCGGGTTTCCCAGCCGATCTCGTTGCGCAACGCCTCGACCGAGGCGCGGTCGTCCACCAGCGGTGTGGGCTCCGGCACCACGGGCGCGGCAGCTTCCGGTGCCTGCATCGGTGCCGCTGGCGTCGGTGGTGCGCCCTGCGCCGCTTCGGTCGCCACCCGCGCCCGGTCCATCGCCGCGCGCACGTCCGCCGGCGTCATGGCGCCAGCCTGCGGCATCTGCGGTGCCACGGCCTCGCCAAGGCTGGCGGGAGCTGCAGCGGCCGGCGCTTCCACCTGCTGAGGCACAGGCGCCGGCTCGGGCGCCGTATCGGCGCGGCCGGCCAGCAGCGCGGCCAACATGGTGTCCAGGTCGTCGGGTGCCGGAGCGGCCTCGACAGGCGCGGCAACGGCAGGAGTACTCGTCGATGCCAGCGGTTCGACTACTTGCCCCGGCAGAGGCGGCGGCGTGCCGGCGGTGCGGCCGGTGAGTGCCGACACCATCTCGGGAACGTTGATCGCCACATGACCGCCGCCACCCAGCGCGCCGCCCACCACGGCCGCATCCAGTGCGCCGAGCAACTGATCCTTGATCGACGTTTGGTTGCCGGTGGCCTGGTCGTCGATGTACTGCTGCATCAACTGGGTCAGTCCTTCCTGGCCGCCTTCCGTCGCGACCGCGCGGCGCAGCGTGCCAGCACCAGCCTTGCTCATGATGGCCGGCAGGCCGATCGACTCGCCGATCTTCTCGGTGGCGCCCGTCAACGCGCCCGCGGCGGCCGCCTCGCGACGCGGCACACCCTGGCTGCGAAGGTCGGTGTATTCCTGCGCGCCGGTGGCCGCGCCCATCATTGCGCTACCCAGCTCGGGGTTCCGCGTGGCCAGTGCCAGCGCCAGCATCGGGAGGGATTCGGCGCCGGTGTTGCCGTAGTAGGCCGCCGCCTTGCGGACGCCCTCGACCGGGTTGGTGACCAAGTCGCCCAGCCCTGGCCGCGGGGTTTCGGCCTGCGCACCTTGGCGATCCGCGTTGATCTGCTTTTCCACGGCAAGCGACTGCGCCGCAACCTTGTCCGCCCCCAGCGGGTTGTCGCCGTAGAGCATCCGCGTGGGCAGCATCGCCTGGTCCACGACATCGGCGCCCGTGTGCAGAGTGGACGCCAGCGCCGATGCACTGCCGCGCTTGATCGCGTTCCAGAGGTTCGCACCTCCCAGCCCTTCGACCACCGGAGCGACCGGGTCGCGAGCCAAATTCGCCAGCCCCATGGCACCCGCACCCAGGCGCTGCAGCAGGCTCGGAGCCTCGGTCGGCGGTGGCGTGGCGCTGCCTTGTGCATCAGGCGACCCGGTAGAGGCGAACGGGTCGTAATCGACCGGCGTCAGCTTGCGTGCAGGCGCAGGGGCGGCGGCCGCGAACGGGTCGAAGTCAACCGGGGTGAGGGTCGCCATGCTCAACCATCCACCCGCAGCCATTTTCCGGGGCGGTTCGGGTCGGGCACGTAGAGGTTGCCATCCGGTGCGCGGCGCGGCTCCACGGCAGCAGCCGGATGGCCCGGCGCCGCCGCAGCGGGCGCGCCGCCCGCGTCGCCACTGAAGATGTGGGTCAGCATGTCCACGAGAGGCGCCATGTTGACGGTCGGCTTGGCATCGGGCTTGCTGTTCTTGCGGTGCACGCCGGCCATCGCATCCGAGTTTCGGGCGCGGGCACGCGCCGCTACGGCACTGGCATTCGACGCGTCAGCCCGCGCGCCTTTCGCCATGATGTCGGCCAGGCCGACCTGCGTCGGCGTGTTGCCCCCCACCGCCGCCTGCTGGTCCGGCGTCACCATCGCACTGAGCAGCGTACCGTCCTGGATCGTGGAAAGGTTGACCGGCCTGCCGCTGCGCACCATGTTGATGCGGTTGAGCAGGTTCAGGTCGGCGTCGGGCGCCGTGGCCACTTCCATCGCCCGGTTCCCGAAGCCGATGCCCTGCTGATCCTTCTGGTAGCCGGAGAGTTCGCGCGGGTCAATGCCGGCATGCAGCAGGCCGTTCACCAGCTGACCCTGCAGGGAATCCATGGCCTCCGGCACGAAGGCCTGGCCGGTGACAGGGTCGCGACCCGATACCACGCTGCCGACCAGTTCGGGCGTGATGCTCTGCAGGCCCATGTTCTTGTCGCGCTTCGTGCGCGCGTCCTCGAGCAATCCCGCCTGCCGCGAGCCGGCCTGATAGCCAGCCATCGCCAGCTTCTGGCGCTGCAGCGAATCACCGCCAGCCAGTGCCGCACCCAGTTCACTCCATCCGCTCATAGATCGGTTTCCTCAACTCTTGAACGGCATGTTCACGCGGAAGCCGTTGCCGGCGTCGTAGATGTCGCCGGTGCCATTCATCTGGCCACTGCCACCACCACCACCGCCCGCCCCGCTCGCTCGCGCCATGCCGTAGGCGCGTGCGCCATCGGCCACCGCGGTCAGCCACGGATTGGGCCGGATCGCCTGCAGACGCATCTGCGAGAGGAACTGGTCGGCAGCCGATCGGCGCTTGATCTCGTTGAGGTCGGAGCCGTAGCGCGACAGGTTGGCGGCCTCGGCCTGGCGCTGCAGCGACGGCGCGTCGATCGCGCTGAGCAGGCCGGCATTGGAGGCGCCGTAGTTGCTGATCCCCAGCGCGGCATCATTCGCCGCCTTCGTGTAGGCGCCCGACACGTTACCGACCTGGGCCAGCGGCCGCACGGCGTTCGGGTTTTCTGCCCTCAGCTTGGCCATGAACTGGTCGAGCAGGTTCGACTTTGCGGCATCTGGCGAGGACTGCGCGGTCTTCTGGATCAGTTGCTGCGTCTGCTGATTTTGCTGTTGCTGCAGGCCGTACTGCTGGCGCAGCTGGCGGGCCAGCTCGCTGTCCTGACGGCGGGCAACCTGGCGGTTGTTCGCATAGGTGGCGGTCGCAGCGAGGATGGTGGTTCCCACGGCTACCCAAGACATGGCGTTTCCCCTTCCGCCATTGGCGGCAGTACATCGCTGGGGTCGACAATGTCGGCCTCGGCCGTTTCCAGATCCTGCGCGTCACACACCACGGTCGTGGACCAGATCACGTCAGTTAGCGCGACGGCGACGCGCTTCGTACCCGGCGGCGAGACAACGACCTCCGGGCCCGTCAGCTCGACGATGCCAGCCTCGGTGGAAACAGCGATCGTCCCGGACACGAGCACGTTGTGCTGCCCCTTGCGGTGCTTCTTGCCCGTGAGGGCGGTACCGGCCGGGATCAGGATCACGCGCGTCACCATGCCGTGCCCGAAGAAGGTCTGTGCCGGGATGCACGCCTGCGGACACTGCGCAATCGCCGCCTCGAATGCCTTCACGGCTTCTGGCGACGGGTGACGAGGCAAGGTCAGGTCCGAACCATCCATCAGCGGCCTCCCGTCGCGCCGGCGCCAAAGCCGGGCTGATACCAGCCGCCAAGACCGGCGTTGAAGCTGTCACGCAGCGCCTTGGCGTCCTGGCTCTTCTGGTAGATCGAGGCGAAGTCGCCGAACGCATCACCGAAGGCATTGGCCGTGGCGGCCGGCCGCGAGGACTCGAGGTTGCTGCGCAGCGCGCTGGCGGCCTGCGACGCGGCACTGGTGGCGTCCAGACCGCCCTGCGCGGCGGCGATCAGGTTGGCGCGGGACTGTTCATCCTGGGAACGCAGCGAGGCGCCAGCAGCCATGCCGCGTCGCGTCGTTTCGAGCACGCCCTTGAGGTAATCCTTGCCGGCCTGTGCGCCCAGGTCTGCCTGCACGCTGCCACCGACCTGTCCGTTGCGGGCCATCGCAAAGCGCATCCGGCGATCGTTCAGCGCCTTCTGGTCGTCCAGTTGGCCCGTGTAGTAACTGGTCGTGTCGCGGGCCAGCTGGTCATATTGGCCGGCACGCGAGGGATTGTCGAAGATGCCGTTGATTTGCGCCGTCGATTCCGCGATCTGGCGCTGACGCGCCTCTTCGTTCGCCTGCGCCTGTTTGGCTGCCTTGTCGCTGCCACCACTCATGGCTGGTTGTCCTCCGCGATGCGCGCATAGGTGACGATGTCCTCGCCATGGGCGCCGGCGCGGCGACGGGTGCCCTCGTGGCGCATCCCCAGCGCCTGGGCGTACCAGTCAGTCGCCGCGGTGCGCGTGGCGATCGTGTCCACCGACAGCCGGCGCGCGCCCTGTTCGAACAGCTGGCCCATCAGCCAGCGCGTTGCCTTCGTGATCGTGCGCCAGTGCGTCGCCCAGCCGTCGGCCGTGCCGGCCATCCAGCCGCTCCACACGCCGGGTAGATCCTGCTGAAAGCCACCGGCAGCCGCCGGCGCGCCCGCGTCATCGACCACCACGAAAGCCAGCCCCGGCGTAGCCATGAAGCCGCGGGCAGCGACCTCGGCGTCGTAGGCCTCGGCGCCGCTCATGGCCAGCCAGTGCGCGATTTCGTCCGCGCGCATGTGCTCGGCCAGCACCTGGAAGTGCCAGTTGCGCGGAGCGACGACATGGGACGGCGGGCGGCTGGGGTAGCGCATGGCCAGCAGCATCGGACAGGCCGCGCAAGGATCAAGGCGCGTCACGACCCCGCCCTCATGTCCTGCAGGTACAAGCTCACGGCCTGCAGTTGCCACTTCTGCCCACCGGGGTAGCTCACGCGCACGCTCATGGACGGCGCCATCACCGGCAGCGGAATGATCTGGCCCGGCACGGTGTCCGGCGGCACCGCGAAGTCGGTCGTGAACGTGCCCTGATTGCTCTGGTCGTAGCCGAGCGCAAACGTCGAGTTGCCGCTGCCAACCAGGTCGAAACCCACAACCTGCTTCGATACGCCCGGCCGGCCGAAGTCCAGCCATTGGTATTGCACGATGCCCGGAAACGCCTGCTGGCGCGTGGCGTCGCCTGCGAAATCCAGGGCGGTCGATGCGTCGTAGCGCAGCACGTCGTCACCGCTGCGCATGTACAGCGTGTCGTTCAGCATCACGAAATCGTCGATGGGGAACGGGAACACGTAGCGGCTCCATTTCCCCTTGCCGCCGTTGAGGGTGTAGACGTAGATGATCGTTGACTCGCTCATGCGAACCCCGCTGCTTTGGCATGGGCTAGTGCTCGCGTGGCGCCGAGCGCATGGTTGTACAGCGCGAAGTCACTGCCGAAGCCGTTGAACGCATACGACGACAGGAAGGCGGCAGTACCAAGGAATTGCAGGTCGCCATAAAGCTGCGCGGCTCCGCCCGTGCCGGACGCGACCAGCATACCGTTCTCGTACAAGTTGGACACGGAGCCGTCGCGCTCGAAAATCAAATGCACGATCGACCCACTGGTCGAGTTGGGCGAAGCAATATCGGCCGCATCACAGCGCCCCGTCGCGAAGTTTCGCCCCGTGCCGCGATAGAACAACCGCAGGCCCATACCACCCGTGGTACCGATGGCGCCGAACACCTGATCCCACACCGCGCCTTTGGTGGACACCTTCTTGACGACACATTCCATAGCCCAGGCCGTCGTGCCACCGATGGCAACATCCAGCGCCACGTTGTACGGCACCGTGGCGCCAACCGCCGTGCCGTCACTACCCAGACTGGCTGTCGCCATGGCGCGCAGCGGAGGCGCGCCACGGGTGACCCCGACCGCCACGGTGTAGGTGCCGTGGTATCCGTTGCCGGAGCTGTCCGCCATCACCGTGCCGCTGGTTTCGTCGGCCTTCCAATAGCCCACCGGGCTATCAGCAAGAATGGCCGTGCTAAGCGTGTCCGTCGTCGCGGCTGCGTCAGGCAGGTCGACGATCGATCCGTCCGCATCCGTGACCCGCACCATCCAGGCATAGCTGGCCACCGTCGTGCGCGTACCGGTCACGAGGCCCGACGCGTCCATACTCAAACCCGTCGGCAAGGCTCCGGAAGCGATCGACACGGTACGCGGCAAAACACCGCCGCCAACGTCGTATTGGTAGTTGGCTGTTTCGCCAGTCCGGCCGTCCGGCAAGCCGCCAGTGATGACCAGAGGCTGCAGCGCACGAACCGCCAGCCAATACTGCCCGGCACCCGGGTAATAGGTCGCCAGCACCGGCGAGTCGTTCGCCGTGGCAATCCGGATGGATTCGCGCACCAACACGTCGACCGGCATGCCTACGTCGCCGGCCTGCAGGTTGACCGACGAGGCCGCAATGCCTATCGAGCGCACGCCGAGCGAGGACAGAAACAGCAGGTCATTCGCTACCGGCGCCAAAGCCTTGTTGTGGGTCGATGCCACCGGCAACGCGTCCAGCAGCGTGATGCTCGCCGGGTCGGGGTCGACTTGCCACATCTGGAAGCCTTCCGAGTTGAAGGCCACCAGGTTGGAGCGGTACAGGCCCATCGCCGCGATCGGGTTGGATCCGTACGTCTGCAACCCGAACGGCAGGTAGCCGGCATCGTCGGTTGCGCTCCAGTCCAGCGGATTGACCGTGGCGCAGTAGCGGATGATGTCGTTGTCCGCGGCGTAGACCTTGCCGGCGGCGATCGCGACGATCTTCGTGTTCGGGCAGTTGGCATCCTCGACACGCCGCGAGGCGGCAAGCCAGTCGATCGTGCCGTCATGCACCGCGCCCCCCACCGATGTCGCCCAAGTCGGCTCGGTGGCGCCGCTTTTCAGGATCGGCGACGCCTCCCAGACCAGGCGCGTGGCGATCACGCCTTCCCACGTCACCTCGTTGTCGGTGACCGTGACACCGGTCGACGTGGGCCACACCGGCTCGGTCTGCGCGCTCTTCCCCGGATTGGCCTGCGTCGCCTTGAAGATCAAGCCCGCCGGCGGCTTGCGTCGCGCGTAGGTCACGACCAGATTGTCGCCCCAGATGGGGTCGGCCGAGTTCTGGTAGAGGTAGATGCCGCAGCGCGCGTAGGACGTGCCTGCCGGAGCTGTCGCCTGCACGCTCGATGGATGCCACGCCCCGCCACGGCCATCGTTGACGATGTTGCCGCTCACGGGCTGGCCGATCTGCGCATCGCTGGCGTCGAAGAACAGCACCTGCACGTAGCCGCGGGTGTGATCGACGTCCGAGGCGCCCTGCTGGATCATGCAGTTCGCGCTGATCGTCTCGCCCGGCGACATCAGGAACTTGGCCTTGTTGAGCGCCAGGCCGCCGGCCGTCACGCCAGGTGCGATGCAGCAGTTCGCGTTGCTGTAGCCGCCAGTGCTGGAGAACGTGCAGCTGCCGGTATAGTCCCAGCCGCTGTTGCCCGCGGCGAAGTCGCCGTTCTCGGCGCTCGTGGCGTCCACGGCCGGCTGGCTCGCCGGGATCACCAGCGAGCCGGGTGGGTAGGTTTTCCCTGACTGCCATTTGTCGGTCATTGAGCGGCGATCCGGTTCTGCCCCGGACGACCGCCCGGCAGGTTGTCGTAGCGCCCGCCGCCGGGTGTGCTGCCGCCGCTGGGCGGCTTCGGTGTCGGGGTGGTGTCCACGTCCTCGATGACTTGCGCCCCTTCGGTCGTCAGCCATTCCGGCTCGTTGGCCGACGAGGTCGGGTTGTCGCCGTCCGCCTCGATCACGGTGTATTGCCAGCCGTTGTAGACGGTCGGCTGCACGACATCGCCCACGGTGTATTTCGTGGATGCCTGCCACGCGGCCGGGTTGGGGCCGCCGGTCGCCTCGTAGGCCAGGCCGTTCGGCGTGGTCGGCTCGATCACCGCGCCACGCAGATACATCGTGTTGGCCTTCCACGAGCCGGCCGACTGCAGCCAGTAGTGGTACACACTGCCGTCACTGAACTCGGCAACCACGTACAGGAATCCGAGGAACGGCTTGGCGAAATGGATTTCCTTGAGCGTGCCAGCAAAGGCGATATCCGGATGAGCCAGGACGTCGACGACGTATTCATCGCTGCCCGGGTCGATGACTTCCAGCGCGAAGACGTGCAGCTTGCCCTCGAACGCGCACAGCCCTTTCGTGCCGGCGGGCAACGTGTGATCCAGCGTCGTGCCGCTGCGGCTGGTCGGTGCGCCGGAGGCATCGACGTGGCCGTTGAGCAGATCGAACAGCGACTCCGGCGAGGCGCCGCCCTTGTCGCGCAGGCGCGTAATGCCGGTCTTGAGTGACCCTAGGTTGACCTGACGCAGCGCCATCAGCTCACCGCCTTCGGTGGAATGGCCGGCGGCGCCAGTCGCTCGCCCGGCACATAGCGGCGCGTCTGGTGCGTAGCCGCAGTCAGGTCGCCCAGGAACGTGGTCAGCGCGCTCATGTGATTGGCCGCGTCCGGCTGGCTGTAGTGCGCCTTGGCGTAGGCCAGCGCGTGCAGCTTGACCGCCTGCGGGTCGATCGTGGTCACGTCGGTGTCGGCAGCGAACGGCAGCAAGCCGAAATCACCCTTGATGCGCAGCCGCCAGCTGTCGTCGGACGGCGCCGGGAACACCTCGATGCACTGCCGTATCTCGTAGCTGTCCGGAATGCTCGCGCCTTGGTAGCTGTAGCGCACCGGGTCGATGCCGCACACCAGCGGACGCCAGACGCTGTCGCCCTTGGAGATGCCCACCCAGCGCACGCGCGACGGGTCGAGCTTCTTCGTGCACGTATCAGCATTGGCCGGCAGGTCGTAGAAGCGCACGCCGGCGACCATGTTCCAGGTGAACCAGCGCTCCAGTCGCAGCATGCGGAAGCGCTGGTAAAGCAGCGTCTGCGCCTCGATCAGGAAACTGTTCAGCAGGTCGGTCATTCCCGGTGGCGGCGATGCCAGCATGGCAGCGAAGCCCAAGCGCACCATCAGGTACTTGCGCAGGTCAGCCAGCGTCTCGGTCGGGTGATCGTCGTCGCACGCGCAGTTGTAGTTGCCGATGACGGTTGCGCTGACCGTGGCGACGTTGCTGGTGACGCCGCCGTACGTGGCGGTGTAGGTAAAGCTGTCCGTGCCGATGTAGCCCGCTGCCGGCGTGTACGTCACCGCGACGCCGGTCACGGTCGCCGTGCCGTGCAGTGGCTGCGTGACAGCGACCGCGGTTGGCGTGACGGCCACGCCATCGGCCGTCACCGCGGTTGGCACCGCGTTGCTCGCGCTGCCTTGGACGACGGTCAGAGATTCGTTGGAAGCGACGACGATGGGCACTGGTAACCTCGGCCTTGATCAGCAAAACGGCCCGACCTTTCAGCCGGGCCGTCATCGGCAGTTGCGGCGCGGGCCGCGTTACTCGGCGTCGCCTTCCGCAGCTTCGGCCTTTGCCTTGCTCTTGCCGCCGGTCTTCTTGCCGCCGACGCGTTCCTCGGCCGCCTGCTTGCGCACCGCGGCGTCGTCGCCCTGCTCGTACGGCAGGCCGCTGTTCCGGGCCAGCGCACGCACCGAGCTCAAGGCGCGGCGCACCGCGTCGGGGTGGCCGCTGTACTTGGACTGCAGCCGCGCGTACTCGGTCGCGGCCGTACGCTCGCCGGCGTCCATCTCATGGTCGCCGGACTCGATGACGTCGTCCTCGCCGTGGATCTCGCGCAGGACCGCCACCTCGTATTCCGGCACGTCGAACGGAATGCCAAGGCCTTCGCGCTGGATCGTGCCGGTGACGAAGACCAGCTTCGCCGGGCCGCTCACTGCACACCTTCCAGGCTGATCGTGGCGGTGCCGGTGCCGGCGGTGGTGACGTTCACCCGAACCCACAGCGGCACCTCGATTTCCTGACGCAGGTCGGAAGCACTGGTCAGGCTGACGATGTCGGTCCAGTTGGCATCGGAACTGCCCGGTGCCGCCGGGCCAGCGGTCGGGTTGCCCTGAATCTTCACGACGCCCGAGCCGCCGATGGCGGCCTTGAGCGCGAGGAAGGCGTTCTTGCCCTGCCCGCCCGCGAAGGGCGACTTGTTGCAGAGGATGGGGGTCTGCGCGCCGGTGGACGTGATGTCCAGTGCGGTGGCGAGGGCCAAGGTCATAGCTTTGCTCATGGTTTCCTTCTCCGTCGCCGGCTACCAAGGCAGCCGGCGTGGTAGTGGTTGACGGTCAGCTGATCGACAGCACGGCCATGGAATTGCGCTTCTTCGTGGTGATCGCGCAGTCGTTGGTCAGGCCGAAGTAGTGCGTGTACCGATCGTAGACGCGAGCCGGCGTGCGGTTGATCATCCAGCGGCCCTTGAACGGACGCAGGATGGCGCCGGCCTTGCTGTTGAGCAGGTAGCAGCGCTTCTTCCAGGGGTAGGTGATCGCGCCGAGGACGTCGTCCAGACGGTCGAAGTCCGGGTCCCAGATGACCTGCACGCCCTTGAAGCGCAGTTCCTTGGTCGACGGGTCGATCGTCACGCCACCACTGGTCGACGCGTTGACCATGATCTCGTGCGTGCTGCGGGCATCCTTGCGCAGCGCATCGTAGAAGTCGGAACCGCAGGGAATGAAGCTGGGCGCGATGCCGCCGTAGCGGGTGCACGCGCGGTGCATCTGCTCCAGTTCATCGACCAGTGTGCCGGCCGTGGTGGTGACGATGCCCAGGCTGATGTTGTTGCGCCAGAAAGCGTAGTCCACCGCCGAAAGGCCGCCGATCACGCCGGTGCTCGGAGTGGTGCTGCAGATCAGGTCCAGGCCCGGGAGTGCCTTGCTGGACTGCGATCCATCCTGCAGCACGTCGAGCGCCAGGTTCTCCTGCATGCCTTCCTTCGTGGTCGTCCAGCCTTCCTTGATCAGGTTGACCAGTTGCGACTTCTCGGCATCGGTCGGCACGGCCTCGGAATCGTCGGTCATGACGATGCCGTTGTTGGCCAGCTCGGTCTCGTTGAGCGTGAAGCCGTCGTGCTGCTCGTAGTGCTGGAACGGCGCCTTGCGTACCGTGTCCTTGCGCTTGTACGTGACCTGGTCGTCGCCGGTGTAGCGCTGGTAGTTGGAGTCGTTCGTGATGCGCACCTTCTCGTTGAAGATGCCGTTCATGAACAGACTCGGCTGCTTGTTGGCGATGAACCACTTGAGCGTGGGATGGTCGGTGTTGATCTGGTCGACCGGGTCGCCGGAGGCGTAGCTCTCCAGCTGGTAGTTGGCGCCGGCGATCAGCTGCTGGGTGTTGACGGGCATCGCGGTGTCCTCGAATGGAAAGGGCGGGCCTTTCGGCCCGGGTCTTCCCGCGTTCGAGGAGCGCGACCCCTCTTGCAGCGCTACCGGCAGCGACCCCGGCGTACAGCTATCGCGGCGCGGCCTTCTGGCCGCTGGTGTGGGTGCGACCATGCCGCGCCGCGATGGACTGTCAAGGCCTCAATCGCGCTGCAGCGATTTCAGGCCAGCCTCGAAGGCCTCCATATCGTTCTTCGGTTTCTGGCGCATGGACAGGTTGCCGCCGGTCGGCCGCACCGGCATATGCGAGACCGGAACGCGAGGTGCAGGTGCAGGCGCCGGAGCGGGCGCCGCGGCAGGAAGTGTTGGCAGCTTGCGATAGGCGCGCTCGATCTTGTCCTTCCACTGCGACGGGTGGACCGTCTCGCGGATCACGTCGAGCGTCGGTTGCAGCAGGGCAAGCTTCCGCGCGAAGTCCGGGTCCGTGGCCTTGAGCTGGTCATTCAGTGCGGTGATGTCGGTGATCGCCTGATTCAGCGCGGCTTGGTGTTGATCCTGCTGTGCGCGCGTGGTCTCGCGAGTTTCGACCACCGTCGAGGTGGCACGCTGCGCGGCAATTTCCAGCGCGCGTTTGCGGCTGATGTCGCCGTTGTTCACCTCTTGCAGCAGATCAGCGTGTGCCTCCAAGGGGTCGACGAGGCCAGGCACCTCCCGGCCGAGCCGGCGCCCCAGGTTCACCACCTCGCCCAGCATCGCGTCGAAGGCGGCGTTCTGCATCTTCGGGTCGTCCGAGTTCATCGCCTTGATGACGTTCAACGCGGAACCGAACTGCTCCGGGGTGGCGGTCGAGGCGAGAACCGTGTCCTCCCACTCCTGCGCGCGCTGCGCGCTCTCGATAACCTGCTCGATGCGGCTCGCATCGGTAATCTGGTGCTTCGCCAACGCCTCGCGCAGCGGGGTCAACTCCTTCACCTGACTGGTGAGCTCGCGGAAGCGCTCCTCGGCGCGGCCTTTCAGACCCAGCTCCTTCACGGCCTGATCGGTCTCCGCATCCGGCTCGGGAGCGGGTGCCGGCGCTGCGGCCGGAGCGGGGGCAGCCGCGGCAGGCTTGCCATCCGCGGCGGCCTCGGCCACGACGTCAGCGGCGGTCTTCGGCGCGCCGTCTCCGGCCAAGGTGGCCAGGCCCTTGTCGAACGCGGCCAGGTCAACCTGTTCGCGGTCGACGGCTGGCGTCGGTTCGCCACCATCCTCGCCTGCAGGCTGGCCGCCATCGGTGGGCGTGGTGCCGGCATCGGCAGCGGTTTGGTCGCCGGCAGGCAGATCGGTCGGCGTGTTATCGGGTGCGGTGGCGTCGGTAGCGGTAGTCATGCAGGCTCTCCTTCGGGGTTCGGTTCGAACGGAATGTCCGGGGTGGCAGGCAATGGCGGCAGCGCGACCGGCGAGGCATGCGGCGCATCCACCTGGGTCGGCGGATCGCCCGGCTGCGGCAGCGCGCCGCTGACCATCGCGTCCACCAGATCCTCGGGCAGCGTGGGTGCGCTGGCATGGATCAGCGCCACAGCTGACGCGGGGGTGATGACCTTGCCCCGCACGTCGGCGAGCACGGCGGTCAACGCCTGAATCTGCGGGCCAGACAGCGTCGTGTCCTGCAGCGGCGGACGATGCGGCTCGGGCGGCGGTGGCGGCGTGCGCGGCGCATCGGGGATGAACTGCTCAGCGTCCAGCCGATCTCCCATGCGGGAGACGGTCTCCACGACCAGCGCCACGATGCACGACGCGATCTCCTCGGGCGACGATCCGCGCAGCTGCCCGATGGTCTGGATCGCCTCGCGCAGCTGCGGCAGGAGCGTTGCCCACGCTTGACGCTTGGCGGCGGTGTCGGGTTTGCCAGAGGAGCCGGCCGTGATCGACACGGTCACCAATGCGCTCATGTCCTCGATCGTCATGTCCTCGGGCCACAAGGCCCATGGCCCGGCGATCTCCTGCACGTCCTCCTGGCTGAGCGTCGTCAGCGCAACCTCGGCGGTGTAGTGCGCCAGCTCGCCGAGCATCTCGTCCAGATCGTCGCGCATGTAGTTCTGCCGCGACTCGGTGCCCTGCTGCTGGATCTCCGCTTCGCCGAGTGTCTTGGCGGTGCGGATCGAGGATGACAGCGCCTCCTGGATGCCCCAGATCATTTCCAGATCCGCGAGGATGGCGCGGGTGTCGTAGAGCGCCATGTCGACCGGTGGGTACTGGATGTTCACCACGGACTTGCTGATGTCGTCACCGGGACGCACGGGCTTGAGCGGCACCATCTCGACGTGGGTGGCGCCTTCTAGCTTGGCGATCTCATCGGGCGAGTAGTTGGTCGCATCGAAGCCAGATTTCGGGATCACGCGCCGCCGGTGCTTGCGGTAGTTGCTGCGGATCGAGTTGTATTCGTCCAGCAGGCGCTCCGATCGGGTGATCAGCGAACGCCCATGCCGATCGCCGTCGACGTGGCCGATCTGGTACTGGAATAACGGGTAGAAGCGGCTGGTCGCCGGACGCGGCGGGAACGGCGGCTTGGCGTAGCAGTCCATGCCCTCGAAGAACGTGATCACGTTGCTGCTCGTGCGGTCCCATACCTCCCACAGACACACGAACTGCATGCCTCCGGTCTGCATGGTGCCTTTGCGGTAGGCGTCGGCATCAGCCGGGTCAGTGCTGGTGGCCATGGCTCCGCTGTCGCCGGCCTGTTCGCTGTCGCGCGGTTTCTGCGGGTAGTAGGCGGCGGCCGTGCGCAGCTTGTCGGCGATCTGGGGGTGATCCTGCTTGGCCTGGTCGATCGTCATGAACACGCGATGCGCGATCCACGACGCATCGAGATACGCCGTCAGGTCCCGGCAGTCGGTGGAGACCTGGATGTCCTCGCCGGCCACGAAGTCGATCGCGAACCCACGCGCCACGACGATCTCGACCTTTGCCTCCAGTGCCTGCGCCTGTCGCTCCAGCTCGGCGCGCACCTGGTCGTCGTCTGGTGCCTCGCCATCGTCCAGTTCCTTGCGCAGTGCCGCCATGCGCGCGAGGTTGTCCTGAATGTCGTTCAGCTGGATCGCGATCTCCGGGTCTTCGCCCTTGCGCTCCAGCCATACCGCCTTGAGCCAACCGATCGAGATGGTGAGACTTGAGCCCACCAGCGGCTTGGCCTGTTTCTTGAGCTTGGCCTTCTTCCACAGCGTCGACACCACCAACTCCAGCGTGCTGGAGAACTGCTCAGCGTTCTCGCGCAGGCGCTGATAGGGCTCCAGCAGCTTGGCTGCCTCCTGTTTGAGCATTGCGTCGGTGATCTCGCTTTGCTGCGCCGGCGACGCCTGTGCACCAGGCAGGGCGGGTGACGGTGCCGGGCCGCCCTGGGTCCCCAGCAGCCGCGCGATCGCCTGCGGCATGGCCGGTGCCGTGACCTGATCACCGGCCTGCATCTGCTTGGCCACCATCGCCATGATCGCCTTCTGCGGTGGCGGCTCGGTCAGGCCAGAGGGCGTCACGCTCACGTCCGGGTCCTGCGCGTACAGGAACGAGCGCAGCACGTCGATGTAGCTCTGCGCGATCGGCACGTCGACCTCGAAGTGCGTGCGGTCGGCGCGCGCGTACTTCCGGTCGCGGGCGTAGCGCTTGCGCGCGTACTTGTCGAACTCGCGCGCCTCCTCGATGGCCTTCTGCCACGCCTTCACGTCCGCGCATTCGCGGGCGTAGGCCTGTTGATCCTCGCCCTGATAGTCGGCGTTCGCGGCCTGGATGCCCTGCTCCAGCGGCTGGGTTTCTTCGATCGTCATGGCGGTGGCCTCAGTCGTAGTAGCGTTTGCGTCGGGCTGCTTCGCGTGCATCCTCGCGATACAGCCCCTCGATGTGCCGGCGGGTGAAAGGTTCAACGCGGTCGCGATCGTCCGCGTCGTCGTCAGCATCGCCTTCCAGCAGCAGATCCAGCGCGCGTCCGATCAGGCTGCAGCAGTCGACCTTGTCGTCGTAGCGCGCGGCGGGGAAGCTCACCAGCTGCTCGATCAGAGCATCGCCCCAGATGCCATCGCGCACGTGCACGGTGCGGGCGCTCACGCGACCCAAAAAACCCTGCGCACGCGCAAGCTTGTCGGCGATGCTCGGCAGCAGGTGGCGCGCGGCGTAGGACTTCTTGCGGCGCATCGCACGACGCACCTCGGGGCCGATCGCGGACTCGATCACGCCGGACTCGCCGAACCACAGGATCGGCTTCCAGGTCTTGATCAGGCTGCAGGCGGCAGAGACCGACTTGTCCGTCGTGACTTGCCCGCTCCACCAGTCCAGCACCCAGATGTCGCCTTCCTCGTCGATGCCGAAGATGCCGTGTTCAGTGAAGTCCGGGTTGTTTCCCTTTTGTCCGGCCGCGGCCTTGATCCTTTCCTTGGCGGCGAAGTCGCTGGCCATGTAGACCTTGAGCCGTTCGCGCTCGGGCGCACGGCTGAAACGCAGGAAGTCCGCCTTCTTGAAGTGGATGCCCTCGGCTGGCGCCGGACGCTGCTGGTACAGGCTCGACCACGTGCGCGCGTTCGCCTGGTACATCCGCCAGTGGCGCTCGCTGAACCACTCCGGCCACATGTACTCGCCGATCTCCCGCCCAAGCGGATCGTCGGTGCGCTCGCACTGCGCCGGGATGCTCAGGACTTCCCACACCTGGCCATCACGGCATTCGACCGGACCGCTGCGGCCGTCGTAGTCCTCGGGCAGGATGCCGCCAGCCAGATCATCTTGGTGCCAGCGGGTCAGGATCATGATGATCGAGGCCTTCGGCTTGAGGCGGGTCAGGAAGTCGTCGTCGTAGGCGGCGCGGGTCTTGGCGCGGATGGTCTCGGATTCCGCTTCCTCGCGGCCGGCGACCGGGTCGTCGATGATGCCTAGGTCGCAGCGGCTGGACGTGATGCCGCCCAGCAGACCGGCGGCGTACAGGCCCGAGCCGTTGGTCAGCTCCCACTCGTCCGCCGCCTTGCTGTCGCCGACCAGGCGCGTGTCCTGCGGCCAGATGCTGGTGTATTCCGGACTGGCCACGATCTGCCGCGCTTTCTTGCTGGCGCGGATGATCGGCGTGCCGGAGTAGCTGGTCATCAGCACGCGCAGCCCGGGAAAAGCACCCATCGCCCACGTCGGCGCGACCACACTGCCATAGGTGGACTTCGCAGAGCCCGGTGGCTCGCAGATGATCAGGCGACCGTAGTCGGTGCGGATGCATCGCTCGATCGCTTCCATCGTGACGATGTGATGCTTCGCCACGTGCGTCTCGATCGGCTTGAACAGCCACTCGTCCGCGTCCTCGCTCACCGGCGCGCCGGGGATGGTTATGGCCTGGCTGAACTCCACGAGCGACTGCCGCGCCCGCTGGCGGCGCAGCAACTCGCGAGCGGCCTGCGTCGGCGTGAGGTTGCCGTCAGCCATTCTTGTTGCCGTCTTCTTGCGGTTCCAGCGCCGCCCGCGCAGCGATCGCCATCAGCTGCTCGTCGGTTAGCTGGGTGCGTGGCGGAATCAAGGGGTTTTCCTTGTCGCCTTGCAGGATGTGGCGCTCGCCGTAGCGGCGTGGGTCCCACTTCGCGAGCAGCTTCAGCCGAGTCTCGACCTGCAGCTTGCGATGGCCAAGCATGTCTTCGTTGCGACGCTCGGTCACGACCAGCTTGGTGCGACCATTCTTCTGCTTTACCGGCTCCAGCTTCTCGATCACGCCGAGCTTAGGTGTGTCGGCGATGCACAGAGCATCGTGCGCGATGGCGTCGTAGCCCAGGTCCCTGGCCGCATCGAACTGCGCCCGGATCGCCTCATCCTGCAGCCGCCAGTCGTTGACCGTCTTCACAGGTACGCCTAGATCGGCGCAGATCACCGTCATCGGTTCTTTGCCGGTCTCCAGTCGTGCGCAAATCGCGTCAGTCAATGCCGCGCGGTCGTACTGCCGCGGCGCGCCACCCTTTCCGCTCGCCGGCTGGGGTGATTTGGCGCTCTTTTTCGCAGCCACGACTCAACCCTCCTCGCGCCGGATCGCGTCGTACAGCAGCGCCGGCACCAGCTGCGCGAAGTGCGCACGAAGGTCGTCGAGCAGATCCTGCAGGGTCGGAAAGACCGGCACGTCGCCGCGGGCGTAGCTGCCCACGTACCAGGCCATGTGTGCATCGACCAGCGCCGCGGTGGTGTTGGCGCCCTCGGCCAGCACGTAGACGTTGCCATCCTCGTCGCCCAGCACGAACGTGCCGGCCACCATCTGGTGCCGGTAGCGCTGGATGCGGTTGAGGATGGTCTGCAGCAGTGGGGTCATGTCGTCGCACGGATCCATGCGCCCGATCGGCGTCAGCGACCCGACGAAGCGCCGATGCGGCCCAACGTTGGGCCGCTTGTAGGGGGCACGTATAGCCTGCCGCTTGCGAGGATCAAGGCCGGCCACGCCGCAACCTGATCTCACGTGGATGCGATGTGAGGTGCCAGGCACCGCACAGTTCGCAGTGATACGCATGGTCTTCCACCTTCGGGTCTTGCCGGCGGCGACGCTTCCGGCGCAACTCGGAGAGCTTTCGCTCGGCTGAGCGCTGGTTGGCGTAGCGCCGTTTCGTGCATGGCGGCATAGGAGGGTTATTCGGCATCGTCTTCCACTTCCCGCTGCCTGCACCAGTGCGGCTGCATCGGATACCGCGACACCTTGCGCAGCTCGCACCAGCCCAGCCCGGCCGACGGATTGATCACGTCGCGGCGGAAGTGGATGCAGTCCTCGCACGTCACGGGTTCAGTCATGGAAGTTTTGCCCTCTTGCCGCAGCGACGACACCTGCGCGAGAACCAGCTGCGGCTGCCGGCAGGAAAGCGCTCCATGATCATCTCCCAGGCGTGCAGATTGATGCGGCAAAGCCAGCTCACAGCGGTAGCTCCGGTAGGTGCTTGCCCGTCGCAATCCATACTGCCGCGTCGCGAGCCTCGCGAATGTCGTCTTCAGTCGGCTCGGTTCCATTTCGCCGCATCGCCTCGGTCAACACGAACTCGCCAGCGAGCGCCCATTGCTCTGGAGTGAAGGCGCTCACAGCGGTAACTCCGGCGCGACGCGCTCGCGCACGATCGGGCTGATCGTCACGATCACACGCGCGCCGTGTTCGTCCGGATCTTCGCGGTACTTGTGGATCTCGTGATGCTGCTTGTCGTCCTCCCAGGCGATGCCGTTCAGCGCATCGCTCAGCACCTTCTCCGCGTTGCCCAGGTCGATGCACTGCACCGTGTCGGCCCAGTAGTCCGGGTCTTTGCGTGCTCGCTTCGCCCAGTCGAGCGGACGATGCGGATAGAGGTGCAGCTCGACGCAAACGCGGCCAGCGAGCGGCCGAACTCCAGCCGCGATCGCGAGCTTCGCCACGTCGTCGCGGTACTGCTTCGCCTCGGGCGTGACGTAGGTCAGAGCCATCGGCCGGCGTGAGCCCTTCGGCGTGATGATCCGCGTGGCCCAGTAGCGGTTGGCGCTGATCGGGTACGGCAGCGCCAGCGTGACACTCCGCGCGCGCGCGATGCTGGCGGAAACCTGCTCGGGCCTGATCTGAGGCGCGTTCATGCGCGGCGCTCGTAAACGTACGGCGGGGCGCCTGCACGCCTGGTGCGGCATCGCGTCCGGTACCGCACGACACGACGGCGGCTATGCAGCTCGTCGAGGGCGCGGCGCACAACGGTGCGCGACAGCGTCAGGCATTGGCTGAGCGCGTTGACCGTCATGGGGGCGAGCCGGAGAGCGGCGTCGACGCGGTGCTGTGCAGGAGATGGGCTCATGTCTCGCTCCGGCGCGTGCGTTTCGCTGTTGCTTCGAGCTCCATCTGCGCGTGCTCGATCGCCCCCCAGTTGCGGCGGACCTTCGCCGGATCGAAGCGCCCGTCGTCGTCCAGCAGGTCCTGGTTCGGCGCTTTGCCGTCGGCGACGAGTCCGCGCAGGTAGCAGGCTTGGCAGATGCCGCGCAGCGCGTCGAAGCGGTCTCTCACGAAGATGTCGGCCTTGCCGCGCTTGCGGATCGGCTCGCCGCTGGCGGTGGTGCCGATGTAAAGCGACTGGCAGCCGGGGATTTCGCAGTGCGTGGGGCGGTCGGGATTCATGACACCCTCAACTTCCGCCCGAGGTCACGGATGATCTCGGCGGTCTTGGTTCGGTCGACGGGTTTGCCCACGACCACCTCGGGGTCGTCGGCGTCGAGTTTCGGCGACTGGTAGTACTCCCGCGGCTTGGCAGCAGCGGGTTGGCCAGGCATGGCAGGAGCGATGCTCTCGACGGCATCCTCCCATCGCTGCCCGTTGAGCCACGTCGAGGCGTGCGGGATGAACTGCGGCTCCAGTTGCCACTTGGACGATGCGGCCTGGGCCTTGAGCGCAGCGAGGATCGTCGTGAGCAACTCTGCGTCGGGAGCGATCTTGTCGAACGCCTTCAGCGCAGCGGCGCGTCCAACCTTGCGGGGGTAGATGGCCCAGAACTCGCCGAAGCGGCTCGGTGGCTTCGGTGTCTTTGTCCTGCCCGGCTTCTTCGTCGGCGTGGTCGGTTCGACCAGCGTGAATTCGTCCGAATTTTCGGATTTGAGCGAGAGAGGGTTGGGTGGGGTAGGGTTGGGTGGGGTGGGGTTCTGGTTTTCAACTTTCAAAAAACCTTCTCGAAACCGTTCCGAGATGGTTCCGGTAACCGTTTGCGAAACCGTTTCGAGAACGTTTAGGTGCGCATCCGTCCAAAAGTCGCAGAACTCAAGCATGGCGCGGGCTGCGAAGGCTTTCGCCTCCCCTTTCGTGATGCTCTCCCAGTCGCTGAATCGCGCCTTCGCGATGTTCGCGTTCACGATGCGGTTCCACGCCAGGAATTTGGGCATGAAAACGACCGAGTTCAGACGTATCGCCAAACCTTGTCGAAACAGTTCGGAGAAGGTTTGCGAAACGGTTTCAGGCGACCATTTCAGGTCGTCGAAGATGTACCCATCGGACAGACGGAAGCACCCCACGCCATTGGTGTTCGGCCCGGTGAGCAGGTAGACCATCAGCAGCTTGCCTTGATCCGAAAGCTTGCTGGCGTCCTCGGACTGCCAGAACGCGGACTGGACTTGCCCGTACTCACGCATGATCGCCACCTTCCCCACGCTGTTGCTGCCGGTCGCGCGCGTTGCGCCGCATCGCATCCATCCGCAGCTGCGCCTGGGCGAAGGCCGCGGACTCGCGCTCCTCGGGGGTCAGCTCGAACGGGATCGGATCGTCCTCGCCGCGGTCGATGACGTTCATGCCCTCTTCCTCCCTGTTGATCCCTGCGGCTCCCCGCGATTCCCCGCGACTCCCCCGTCAATCCCCGTCAGTCCCTCGGCGTGCAGTAGGCGGTTCAGTACGCTGGCGCCATGGATTCGTTGCATGGCCCAGTCATGGAGGATTTCCCGGACGATCTCTTGTCGTTCGCGGCCCGTGCTGCGCGACTCGGCCTCAAGCACGCAATCAGCTTCGGGCGTGATCTTTCCGCGGAAGTCCTTGAGCTCGATGCCCATGGATCAGCCTGCCTTCCGGTTGGCGATGGGCTGCGGCTCGCCGAACACGTCGGGCCGCAGTTCCTGGCGCGTGACGGCGCCGTCGGTGGCTTGTTCGATGGCCGCGCAGCGTGTCGCTGGCACCGGTCGAATACCGTTCTCCCATTGCCAGACCATGGCAGGTGTAACGCCCACGCGGCGGGCAAGATTGGCCTTGCTGTTTTCGCAGGCCGCGATAGCTCTCTGAATCGGGGATTTGTCCATTCGCTGACGATAGCAACGCTATTGCACGAATGCAATAGCGTTGCGTGGCGACAGGACTGGCTACCATGAATAGCATCGCTACCATGACGAAAGCCGCCCCACCTGTCCCCACGCGCTACTCGCTGGCGTTGAATGCCGCCATCATCGCCTCGGGCATCACGAAGGCAGCGATCGCCAGCCACATGAACGTGAGCCCTGGGATGGTCTCGCAGTGGGCCAACGGCCTGCGACCCGTGCCAGCGGAGAAAGCGCAGCGCCTGGGCGACTATCTGAGCGTGGATCCCGCGAAGATCAGCGCGAAGTTCGCGGAGCACTGGGACACCGCGTCCAACGTCGTCCCGCTCCGGCAGCGCGCCGGCGAAGAGCCACTGCGACAAGACCTGCAGATAGCCCGCCTGGAGAACGACATCGACTCCCTACGGTTTGCGGTCGCGGCCTTGGTGTCGGCTATGACGGTCCACCGACCAGCCGAAGCGACGGACGTGGCGAAGACGATTCGCAAGAACGTTCCGCAGAAGTTCGTCCGCAGGGGCTATCTGCACGAGCTGCTGCAAGCGTTAGACAAGGGCTAGGAATCGGCAGCGCGTAGGGTTTCCGCTCCTCCTCCCGCAACTCCAGAACACCTTTCACAAGACCACTCATCAAATCATCCATCGTTTCAGTCATGCCCTTCCCCTTGCCTGTGGTGGCAGTGGAGCAGGGTTCACTCGCACAGAATGAGACCGGGGGAGCACGTGGTGAAAACAGGGATACTCGCAATCGCGGTCGCGATGACATTGGTCGGTTGTGTGACCAACTCCGGCATCCAGCCGGACGGTGCTGACGCCTACCGCATCATGTCGGCAGGGAAGACGGGCTTTTCGTCGTCGGCCAGTATGAAGTCCGACCTCTACGAGAAGGCCGCTGCCTTTTGCGGAAGCAAGGGCCGGGTGGTCGAAACGATCGAGCAGACCTCGCAGCAGGCTCGGCCCTTGGGCGGCTTCCCTGAGGCAACACTGCGGTTCCGCTGCGTCACCAGGTCTGCCGGAGGCTGATCTTCATCATTGCCGGCAAACGGCAACCGACAAGCACCACCACAAGCCCGCTCCGGCGGGCTTTTTTGTGTCCGAAATAAAATGTAGCAGCGCTATTGACATGAACAGATAGCGTCGCTATCGTATCCCACAGCCACCACGGCCAGGGAGACGACATGTACATCCTCACGCAGCACACCAGCAACAAGCCGCCCCGCGCTTACCGCTTCGCCAACGACCGGGACATCTGGGTCGAGCTGGCGCCCTGGAAGAAGCTCGCGCTGTCGCCCGCCGAAGCCCAGCAGCTGATCGCCGAACTGCAGCGCGAGCTTGCCGCGGTCGAGGCCGAAGCGCGGGGGGCGGCGGCATGAACGCCCAGCATCCCGTCCAGACCATCAAGCAGCGCCGCGCCATCGCCGCGTACACCGCTGCCCAGCGCGGAGCCGATGCCGCCCGCGAGGCGCAGCTCGAGCTGGAGCGCCTGCTCGCCGCGAAGCGTGCCGGCGAGGAAGCGCGAGCCGCCCGCTACGCCGCAAGCCGCGAGTACGCGATGCGCTGCGTCGAGCGGGATGCGCTGGTGCGCCGGTCGGCGGACGTGCCACCCGCTGCCCCGACATGGCTGGCGTGGACCGCGATGGTCGCGCTGTCGGTCGTGCTGACCCTCGCCGCGTGGTCGTTCGCGGAATATCTGTTGCCGATGCTGTGGAGGCTGAAATGAGCGGGCATACGCCGGGACCGTGGCGTATAGACCCTAGGCCGTTCAGTGGGTACGGCGCGGTACACGTCAGTGGCGGCCAATACATCGTCGCTAAAGCGCTAGGACAAACCCAATCGTGCGAGACGGAGGCTACAGCCAATGCCCGCCTGATCGCCGCCGCGCCGAAGCTGCTGAAAGCATTGCAATCCATCGTCGCATCGCTTGCCGAACACGACGACGAGGGAATGATCGAGCACGCGGAGCAGATGATCGCGGCCCGCACCGCCATCGCCGAAGCCACCGGGGAGCAGCCATGAGCGGGCAGATCGACGTGCTGGCTGTGATGAATCGCGCGTGCACAGCCCTGAACGACGAAGGGTTGTTCAATCCTGGCGACGACCTTTGCAAAGCCCGCGCCGCCTTGGTCGAGCTGATTGACAAGGTGGACAGCGCTCTGGCGCTTGGCTGGAGCGACACCGCTGCCCGCGAACTGAGGGTCGCCCGCGCCCGCATAGGCGGTGCGAAATGACCCGCGCCGAGTACTACCGCCGCCGCAGCGCCGCACGTCACGCGATCCGCGCCCGCGACATGCTGCCGCGCGACCCGTACACGACATGGCAGGACCGTGAGCGTGCGCAGCAGTTGGTGCAGGAGTGCGTCGGCCGGCTTCCTGGCTACGCCTACGCGCGCCCCTACGGCTTCATCGACCGGCAGACGCGGATGGCGCTCTACGCCCAGTTCCCGCAGTGGATCGTGCGTCGCAACCAGTTGTGGCATCGCCGACAGCGCGAGGCCATGCAGCGCCGGATTCGCGACACCGTGAACCGCATGGCTGCCGTGCGGGAGGTCGCGTGATGTGCGACCTGACGACCCTTTCCGGATTCCCTTCCGCCGAGCTCGCCGCGGAGTTTGCGCGCATGTTCGGTCCCCCTTCGCCGGTCCCGGCCAGCCCGTCGCGAGACGCGCTGCCGATTCCATCCCCTGGTCCTGCCGGGGCCGGCGATCCTCTTGTGGAGCAGCCCGCATGACCGCCCTTGCCCCGTACATCCTCGATCACGTCACGTACCGGCGTCCGGCATCCACCATCACTGCGCCTTGCGCGATCGTGGGCCGGGAATACACCGGCGTCGACGCAGACAACCGCCGGGCCTACATCGCGCAGTCGGCGGCGACGCGAAACGGCGTGGTCGCGCAGTTCGTGCTGCGGCAGAAGCCGCGTGTCCGCGTGAAACCGCGCATCCGCATCGCACCCCCTACCCACGCGCTACCTCCCGAGCGCGTCCCAGCCGACGTCGATCCCCCTCTCTGACGCCGGCTCAACCCGAGCGCAGCGGCTGTCTGCGCACCTATCACAAGAACCGGCACCGCGCCGGCAAGGAATCCAGATGACCCTGACCCGCATCTACACCGTCACCGATGGCGAGACCGACGAGAAGTACCTCGTGCGCGCGGCGACCACCGCCCAAGCTATCGCGCATGTCTCACGGCGCTTCCGTGCGGCCGTGGCCACGCAGGAACAGCTGGTGGCGATGCTCGACGCAGGCGTCCCGGTCGAGACGTACAAGGCGGCGAAGCAGGCGGAGTTGCTGCCGTGAGCGGCCAGCCAGTCACCGAGGGCGAGCGCTACGCCAGCGAGCAGACGCCATCCGAACCGATCACCGATTACGCCGCACGCCGCGGCGAGTGAGGACACCATGAGCCTGAAAATCACGAAAGCCGCCGAACCCATCGCCGTCGAGCGCCTGAACCTGTGCCTGTACGCACAACCCGGTATCGGCAAGACCTCGCTGGCGTTCACCGCCGACGCGCCGCTGCTGCTGGACTTCGACCAAGGGGCGCACCGCGCCGCTAACCGCAAGGACGTGGTGCGCGTCGCGCATTGGGGCGACGTCGCCGGTATCAGCGCGGACGACCTGGCGCCGTACCGCACGATCATCGTCGACACGGCCGGCCGTGCGCTGGACACGCTCACCGCCGACATCATCCGCCGCAACCCCAAGGCGGGCCGCGGTGGTGCCCTTACGCTGCAGGGATACGGCACGCTCAAGGCCGAGTTCGTCGCGTGGCTCAAGCTGCTGAACAGCCTGGGCAAGGACGTGATCCTGATCGCCCACATGGACGAGCAGCGCAACGGCGACGAGATCATCGAGCGCCTGGACGTGCAGGGCGGCAGCAAGGGCGAGATCTACAAGGCTGCCGATGCGATGGGTCGGATTGCGATCCGCGACGGCGCCCGCGTACTGAACTTCTCGCCCACGGATGCCGCGTTCGGCAAGAACCCGGGCCAGCTCGACCCGCTGGTCATCCCGCACAAGGACGCACCGGAGTTCGCGGACTTCCTTGCGGGCGTCGTGCAGCAGATCAAGGATCGGCTCAACGCGCTCACGGAAGACCAGCGGGCCGCGCAGGCGGTCATGGAGCACTGGCGAGTCACCATCGGCGACCTCGCCGAGCTGTCCGACTTCAACGGCACGCTCGACGCGATCAAGGAAGCCCCGAAGGCGGCGCAGGCGCTGTTCAACAAGGCGGCTACGGATCGCGGGTTCGCCTTCGACAAGAAGGCCGGCGCCTACATCGAGCAGGCCGCGTGATGCTGTTCCGTGTATCCGAAGTCGAGTTGAGCGCGGCTCGCGTGCGTGAACTTCTTCATTACGAAGTTAGCACGGGAATCTTCACTTGGGCCGTCAACCGTCCAGGCCCAGCCAAGGCTGGCGATGTTGCCGGAACCAGCATGAAAAACGGCTATCGGAAAATCGGAATTGATGGTCGCGAGTATCTGTGCCATCGGTTGGCGTGGCTTGTGACGAGTGGATCGTGGCCATCGCACCAGATTGATCACATCAATGGCGATCCGAGTGACAACAGGATATGCAATCTACGGCCGGCAACGAACGCTGAAAATCACCAAAACCTTGGACTGAGAAAAACGAATACATCCGGGCACGCCGGCGTCACTTGGTTCGCTGATCGCGGCAAATGGGTCGCTCAAATACACGTCGCAGGCAAGCACAAATGCATTGGGTACTTCGACGACAAGCTGGCTGCTGCGGCCGCTTACAGAGAAGCGAAAGCTGAGTTTCACCCTTTCTCTCCATCCGTGAGGGCATAACCATGCTATTTCGCGTAAGTGAATGTGAAGCCTTCCGACAATTCCGCGAGGACGACGAAGCCGAGTTGCCGGCGTTCCTGGACTGGCTCCGCAACGATAACCCGTCGCAAGCCATGCGGGCCGGCACCGCGTTCCACGACGTGCTGGAGCATGCACGCCCCGGCGAACTGGCATCCGCGGAGTCGCAAGGCTTCAAGTTCATCGTCGAGGTGGACGTCGAACTCGCCCTGTCGCCGATCCGCGAGGTGCGCGCGTCGAGGCAATACGGCGGCGTCACCGTCACCGGCAAGCTGGACGTACTGGACGGCCTGCGTGTCGAGGACCACAAGACCACAGGCCGCTTCGATCCCGACCGCTACCTGAGCGGCTATCAGTGGCGCCTGTACCTGTCGATCTTCGGCGCCCAGCTGTTCCGCTGGAACGTGTTCGAGATGCGCGAAGTCGAGCCGATGACGTACCTGGTGCACAAGTTCCACACGCTGGAACAGTGCCGCTACCCGGAGATGGAGCGGGACTGCGAACGGCTTGTCGCCGAGCTGGAAGCTTTCGCGCTGGTCCACATGCCGGAGCGTGAGCACTACGCGCTGGACGCCGCCGCATGAAGACGTGCACCAGATGGAAGCCGGGACACGTCTCGCTGCACGATCTTGCTGCAGCCGGCCGCAAGTCGCGCAAGGTCAGCCAGTGGGGCCGCGTCCCGTTCAGCACGGCCACGCTCAAGGCGATCCGCTTGGAGCGGATCAAGCGAGCTGCGGAGAAGTCATGACCGCCCAGGCCTTCATCCTCCCGCCCGACCCCGCCGACCGCGGGCGCATCGCCGACAACCTGCGCGCATTTGTGATGCAGGCGCTGCCCGGCAAGCGGCTGAAGGTGACGGTCGCCGAGGCAAAGAAGCGGCGCAGCGACGAGCAGAACCGGGCCTTGTGGGGTGTCGCGTACAAGGCGCTGACCGATGCCACGGGGAACGATGCCGAAGACCTGCACGAGTTCTTCCTTGGTGAGCACTTCGGGTGGCAAGTCACCAACGTCATGGGCCAGAAACGCCGCACGCCGTTGCGCCGCAGTTCGGGCCTGTCCACGGTCGAGTTTGCCGAGTTCTACAACTTCATCCAGCGCCGCGCTGCGGAGGCTGGGTACTACGTGCCCGATCCGGGCGAGTAACCCCTATGGCGGTGAATGCGCAGGCTGATGCGCAGCTACGGTCAGTACAACTTGCGCCGCCAGCACATTTCGAGGCGTGCCACTGCCGATACCCGGCGCGGATCGGTAAGGAAAAAGGAAGCACTTTGTACAAGCCGGAGATCAGCACCGGCCACCGCCACCCATTCCAACACGCCAGGCCGGCGTAACCGGCCACCCTTCCCGACTGGAGCGACGCCACATGTTCAGCCTCACCGACCAGCAGACGAAGATCACCAGCTTCACGCCCCGCATGGAGAAACACGGCGACGAGAACGTTCTCGCCGGCACGCTCAAGCTGGAAACCACGTGCCATTCCAGCGTGCTCGACAACTTCGACAAGTCGCTGCGCAAGCTGCTGTACCGCAAGCCCTCACCGGGCGAGCAGTCGGAGCTGCCGCTGGGCGATAGCGACGGCCTCACCGCCCGCAAGCTGCCGCAGTTGCTGCCGCTGAAATGGGACGAGGATTTCCCCGGTTACAAGATCGCCATCCAATCCGGCCTGGCGCTCGACGAGGTCATCAAGCTGGACGACGTGGAGATTCACGGCTTCGCGTTCGAGGCGCTGGATGGCGGTAGCTGCACGGTGCGCTGGTCGGCGAATTTCAACCAGGACGGCAGGACGAGCGGCAAGCTCTGCCAGCTGATCCAGGAGACGGTCGAACTGTCGCTGATGCCACCGGAACGGGATGCCGAGGAGATGGCGGCATGACCCAGAAATTCACCGCCGAGGAAGTGCGGAAAATAGCCACGAATTTGGATGAGCTGGTGGCCCCAATTACGCTCGAAGAAAATATTGTTCTGAATCGTGCAGCTGCGGCGTTGCGCGCCTACGCCGACACCCTGAGCAAGCCAGCCGACAGCGGGCGGGTGGATGGAATGGCGGACTTGCTTGCTGATTGGCGCCGCGCCGCTGACG
>Ga0134125_10000955_pt1 | contig 36841 bp, 30 predicted proteins | sample KB31751_FD_96464 | JGI IMG/M metagenome (GOLD analysis project Ga0134125, IMG submission 96464) | Terrestrial soil microbial communities with excess Nitrogen fertilizer from Kellogg Biological Station, Michigan, USA - KB3-175-1 | ecosystem: Environmental > Terrestrial > Soil > Unclassified ...
GAAAGCGCACAAACCTATCCGGAAATTGAGCGCGCTTCTCCTCAGACAAGAGATGGAACACAGTATCGAATTGTTTTTTCCAAATAGACAAAGAATTTCCGATGTTCCGAATTCCATAAAGCGAAAACATGTCCGGATTGCATGGTATAAGGAAGCCATCTACGAGCGAAATTATAGTTCGATTTAGAGCTCCCAAGCTCGGCGATGTATCAAAGATGACGATATCGTAGTCATAAAGTTGAGAATATTGCTCTGCAATGGCGCGCGGACGGGTTACAGTGCGCACCCCAAGGGGGTCGCCTTGGTAAACGTCGCTCCATCTCGACGCGATCTTGTCTTCGAAGAGGTGGAGTGTCAGTCGTCCGGGAATAATATGGACGTTATCTGTGAGGGCGATCGGCGGCGGAAGCGTCTCTATTTCTGCCGTTCCGTCTTCCGTTGGCTTTAAGATGAAATGAATTGACCGTGGCTCTTTTAGGACTTGGTCAAATGATGCGTCTCGCTGCCGCGCGCTATTGAAATCATCGACGTATGTATCTTCGCGGCGCCAAATCTTGTAAATCTGCATCTCCTCCAAGGCGAAGATGGTCAGATTGCATTGAGGATCGAGGTCGATGATTAGCGTCTTTTTCCCGAGCTCACCGAGCGCGTGCCCCAGATGGTAGGTCAGTGTTGTCTTTCCAACGCCGCCCTTATTGTTGAATACTGAAATTGATTTCAAATAACCCTCCAACTTGCAGTGTGCAATTGTAGGCCTCTTACACCTCGGCCCGCAAGGACTGCTGCGTCTTAGGCTAGCGATTTTCGGGATGAGTATGTCGGGCCTGCGCGCCGACCGCGACTGGCTGCAGTTCGATCCGGCGTTGTCCTACGGCCTGGTCGAATACATGCGCACGCTCGACATGCTCAAGATGCACGGCTGGTCGCCGCGCCGCTGCGTGCCGCATGGCGGGCACCAGTTCGCGCTCAACATCGCGGTCGGCCTCGGCCTCGGCGGCAACGAGTCGTATCCCCAGGTGTTCGCGCCGTTCGGCGGTTTCGCCGACAATTGCAAGGTCAGCGACAGCCGCGTGCCGATGCCGGACGTGCCGGGCGTCGGCTTCGAGGCGAAGAACGAGCTTTATAAGGTGATGAAGGGGATGCTGGAGCAAGCCCCGCGCTGATCCACCTCACCCTGAGGAGCCCGCGAAGCGGGCGTCTCGTAGAGTGAGGTTGGCCTGCTTGGGGCCTCATGGTTCGAGACGCGCGACTTTGCCGCGCTCCGCGCCATGAGGGTTGGGCTAATGCGCCTCGTCCCAGTTGCTTGCGGCGCGGGCGTCGACGCGCAGCGGCACGTTGAGCGCCACCGCCGGGTGCGGCGCGCCTTCCATCACTTCCTTCACAACGGCGATCGTGTCCTTCACTTCCTTCTCCGGCACCTCGAAGATCAGTTCGTCGTGCACCTGCAGCAGCATCTGCGCCGACAGCTTCGCATCGTCGAGCGCCGGCTCCATGCGCATCATGGCGCGGCGGATGATGTCGGCCGCCGAGCCCTGCAGCCGCGCGTTGATCGCCGCGCGCTCGTTGAAGGCGCGGATCGACGGGTTCGACGCCTTGATATCGGGGTAGTGGCACTTGCGCCCGAACAATGTGAGCACGTAGCCGTTCTGCCGGCAGTAGTCGCGCGTCTCGTCCATGTAATCGCGGATGCCGGGGAAGCGCTCGAAATATTTCTTGATGTAGGCGCCGGCCTCATCGCGCTCGATGCCGAGCTGCGCCGCGAGCCCGAAGGCCGAGATGCCGTAGATGATGCCGAAGTTGATCGCCTTGGCGCGGCGGCGCACGTCGGCCGGCATGTCCTTGACCGGCACGCCGAACATCTCCGACGCCGTCATGGCGTGGATGTCGACGCCGTCCTTGAACGCCTGCCGCAAAGTCGGCACCTCGGCGACTTCGGCGAGCAGGCGCAACTCGATCTGCGAATAGTCGGCCGAGATCAGCTTCATGCCCGGCGCGGCGACGAAGGCCTTGCGGATCTTGCGGCCGTCCTCGGTGCGGATCGGGATGTTCTGCAAATTCGGCTCGGAGGATGACAGCCGCCCGGTCGAGGTCGCGGCCAGCGCGTAGCTCGTGTGCACGCGCTTGGTCGTCGGATTGACGTAGTTCGGCAGCGCCTCGGTGTAGGTCGAGCGCAGTTTCGACACCTGCCGCCAGTCGAGGATCTTGCGCGGCAATTCGTGCTGCTCGGCGAGGTCTTCCAGCGTGCGCGCGTCGGTCGCCCACTGGCCGGATTTCGTTTTCGTGCCGCCGGGCAGATTGAGCTTGCCGAACAGCACGTCGCCGATCTGCTTCGGCGAGCCGGGGTTGACCGCCTCGCCGGCGATCTCCTTGATCTCGTCCTCGAGCCGCGCCTGCTCCTGCGCGAACTCGCTGGTCAGCCGCGACAGCACCTGCCGGTCGATCGAGATGCCACGCCGCTCCATGCGCGCCAGCACCGTCGGCATCTGGCGCTCCAGCGTTTCGTACACGGAGGTGACGCGTTCGGCGGCGAGCCGCGGCTTCAGCGCGTACCACAGGCGTAGCGTCACGTCGGCGTCTTCCGCCGCGTATTCCGTCGCCTTCTCGATGGTGACGCAGTCGAACGTCACCTGCGACTTGCCCGAGCCGGCGACGTGATGGAAATGAATGGTGTCGTGGTTGAGCCAGCGCTTGGCGAGATCGTCCATGCCGTGGCCGCCTTTGCCGGCGTCGAGCACGTAGGAGATCAGCATCGTGTCGTCGTAGCCGGCGACCTCGATGCCGCGCTGGCGGAACACCAGCCAATCGTATTTCATGTTCTGCGCGATCTTGAGGACGCTCTCGTCCTCGAGCAGCGCCTTCAGTGCGGCGAGCGCATCCAGCTCCGGGATCTGGCCCTCGCACAGCTTGGCCTCCGGCGCGAACAGGTCGCTGCCGCCTTCGCCGCCGCCCTCTTTGTGAGCGATGGGCACGTAGCAGGCTTCATTGGGCGCGACGGCGAGCGAGAATCCGCACAGATGCGCCTGCATCGGATCGAGGCTGGTCGTCTCGGTGTCGACGGCGACGACGCCGGCGTCGCGCGCGCGCTCGACCCACTGGGTCAGCCGCTCCAGTGTGCGCACGGTCTCGTATTTGCCGCGGTCGATCTTGGTCTCGCGCGCTGCGGCGCTCCGTGCGGTGGCGAGCGCGATCGGGGTGAGCGCGGAGGCCTCCGAGCCTCCTCTCCCTCCCCCGCTTGCGGGGGAGGGTTGGGGAGGGGGTGAAAACAAGTCGCCGCTTCCCCCTCCCGGCGCGCTGCGCGCGCCGACCTCCCCCGCAGGCGGGGGAGGTGAAGAAGATGCGGACGTCAGCTTCGCATCCGCCGCGATCTGGCTGGCGTCGATGCCGGTCTTCTCGGCGATGCGGCGGGTGATGGTCGAGAACTCCATCGCCTTGAGGAAGGCGATGAGGTTCTTGTAGTCCGGCTCGTGCACCGCGAGGTCGTCGGCGGCGACGTCGAGCGGCACGTTCTGGTCGAGCGTGACGAGGCGCTTGGAGACGCGCGCCTGCTCGGCGAACTCGATCAGGTTCTCGCGCCGCTTCTGCTGCTTGATCTCGGTGGCATGCGCCAGCACCGACTCAAGATCGCCGTACTGGCCGATCAATTCGGCCGCCGTCTTCGGGCCGATGCCGGGCACTCCGGGCACGTTGTCGGTCGAGTCGCCGATCAGCGCCTGCGCCTCGATCACCTTCTCCGGCGGCACGCCGAACTTCTCGATCACCTCGTCGCGGCCGATGCGCTTGTCCTTCATCGTGTCGTACATGATGACGCCGTTGCCGACGAGCTGCATCAGGTCCTTGTCGGACGACACGATGGTGGTGGTGGCCTTGGCCTCGCAGGCGAGCCGCGCATAGGTGGCGATGAGGTCGTCGGCCTCGTAACCGGCCTGCTCGAGGCAGGGGATTTCGAAAGCGCGCACGGCGTCGCGGATCAGCGGGAATTGCGGGCGCAGATCTTCTGGGAGATCGGGCCGGTGCGCTTTGTACTCGGGGTAGAAATCGGTGCGGAACGTCTTCTCGGATTTGTCGAAAACGACCGCGAGATGCGTCGGCTTCTCGTCCGGCCTCATTTCGGCGAGCAGCTTCCACAGCATGTTGCAGAAGCCGAGCACGGCGTTGACTTGCAGCCCGTCCGATTTCCGCGTCAGCGGCGGCAGCGCGTGATAGGCGCGGAAAATGTAGCCCGACCCGTCGACCAAGAAGAGATGGTCGCCCTTCTTGAGCGGCCGCGCGGCAGGATTGGTCGAGGCGGCCGCCTTGGCCGTAGTTTTGGGCGCGGGTTTGGCGGCGGATTTCGTTTTCGGGGAGGCTGGCATGGGCGGCAATGTGGGCCTGCCGCGCGGCTTAATCAATCGCGGCGCCGGATGCGTCGGGCGCGGTATCCACAGCGCCAGCAAGGCCGAAAAGAGGCCGTCAACGGCGGAGTGACGGCGGCATGACAGGCCCGCGGCAGGAACTCGCCACGCTGCAAAGCGTCTGCTATTTGAGTCCCACCTTGGGTTCGGCCGTACCCCGAAACCCCTCCACAATGGAGATGTTATGCGCGTTGCCATGATCGGCACCGGCTATGTCGGCCTCGTGTCCGGGGCCTGCTTTGCCGATTTTGGCCATGAAGTCATCTGCGTCGACAAGGACAGAACGAAGATCGACGCGCTCGAGCGCGGCGTCATGCCCATCTTCGAGCCCGGCCTTAACGCCCTCGTCGCCAACAACGTCCGCGCCGGACGGTTGAAGTTCACGACCGAGCTCAAGCCGGCGGTAGCCGAGGCCGACGCGGTGTTCATCGCCGTCGGCACGCCGTCGCGGCGCGGCGACGGCCACGCCGACCTTACTTATGTCTATGACGCCGCGCGCGAGATCGCCGCCGCCGTCAATGGCTTCACGACCATCATCACGAAGTCGACCGTGCCGGTCGGCACCGGCGACGAGGTCGAGCGCATCGTCGCCGAGACGCGGCCGGGCTGCGACTGCGCGGTGGTGTCGAACCCGGAATTCCTGCGCGAAGGCGCCGCCATCCAGGACTTCAAGCATCCCGACCGCATCGTCGTCGGCACCGTCGAGCCGCGCGCACGCGAGGTCATGACCGAGCTCTACCGGCCACTCTATCTCAACCGTTCGCCGATCCTGTTCACCGACCGGCGCACCGCGGAATTGATAAAATACGCCGCCAACGCCTTTCTGGCCACCAAGATCACCTTCATCAACGAGATCGCCGACCTGGCCGAGAAGGTCGGCGCCGACGTGCAGGAGATCGCGCGCGGCATTGGTCTCGATAACCGTATCGGCGCGAAATTCCTGCACGCCGGCCCGGGGTATGGCGGCTCGTGCTTTCCGAAGGACACGCTCGCGCTTCTGAAGACCGGCCAGGACAACGAGGCGCCGTTGCGCATCGTCGAGGCGGTGGTCGCGGTCAACGATGCGCGCAAGCGGGCGATGGCGCGCAAGGTCTCGTCGGCGCTCGCCGGCGACGTGCGTGGGCGGACCGTGGCGCTGCTCGGCCTCACCTTCAAGCCGAACACCGACGACATGCGCGAGGCGCCGTCGATCCCGCTGATCACCGCGCTGCAGGACATGGGCGCGAAAGTGCGCGCCTTCGATCCGGAAGGCATGGAGCAGGCGAAGGCCTATGTGTCGAACGTCACCTTCTGCAAGGACGCCTATGACTGCGCGCAGGGCGCGTCCGCGCTCGTCATCGTCACCGAGTGGGAGCAGTTCCGCGCGCTCGACTTCGCGCGGCTGAAGACGGCGATGGAGCGGCCAGTGCTGGTCGACCTGCGCAACGTCTACCGGCCGGAGGAGGCCGCCCGCCACGGCTTCGCCTATGAGGGCGTCGGGCGGGCGAGGAAGTAATTGGTAGCGCCGCCTCTTTCCTCTCCCCGCGAGGGGGGAGAGTGTAAAGTGCCCGCCATCGATGCAGAAATTCACTGAAGCCCTCCCCATCGACGCCGCGCTTGCGCCGCTGACCGCCGCGCTCGCCGCGCGCGAGGCCGCCGTGCTGGTGGCGCCGCCGGGCGCCGGCAAGACCACGCGCGTGCCTTTGGTGCTGATCGACGAGCCGTGGGCGGCGAACAAGAAAATCCTCGTGCTCGAGCCGCGACGGCTTGCCGCCCGCGCCGCCGCCGCGCGCATGGCCGCGACCTTGGGCGAGGAGGTCGGCGAGACGATCGGCCTGCGCGTCCGCTTCGGCTCGAAAGTATCGAAGCGCACGCGCATCGAAGTCGTCACCGAGGGCATCTTCACGCGGCTGATCCTCGACGATCCCTCGCTCGACGGCATCGGCGCCGTGCTGTTCGACGAATTCCATGAACGCTCTTTGGACGCCGATCTCGGGCTGGCGCTGGCGCGCGACGCACAGGCCGGCCTGCGCGAGGATTTGAAGCTGCTGGTGATGTCGGCGACCATCGACGGCGCGCGTGTCGCCGCGCTGCTCGGCAATGCGCCGGTCATCGAGAGCGAGGGCCGCAGCTTCCCGGTCGACATGCGCTATCTCGGCCGCGATCCGCGCGCGCGCATCGAGAACCAGGTGGCCGACGCGGTCGAGCGGGCGCAGCGCGCCGAGACCGGCTCGGCGCTTGTGTTCCTGCCCGGCGCCGGCGAGATCCGCCGCACCGAGACGCTGTTGAAGGAGCGCGTGCGTGATTCGAACACCGACATCGTCGCGCTCTACGGCGCGCTCGATATGCGCGAGCAGGACAGAGCGATCTCGCCGTCGCCGCCGGGCCGGCGCAAGGTGGTGCTGGCGACCTCGATCGCCGAGACCTCGCTGACCATCGAGGGCGTGCGCGTCGTCATCGATAGCGGACTGTCGCGCGTGCCGCGTTACGAGCCCGACGTCGGCATCACGCGGCTCGAGACGGTGCGCGTGTCGCGCGCCGCCGCCGACCAGCGTACCGGCCGCGCCGGCCGCGTCGAGCCGGGCGTCTGTTATCGGCTGTGGGACGAGCCGCAGACCGGCTCGCTCGAAGCCTATACGCGCCCGGAAATCCTTTCCGCCGACCTGTCGGGCTTCATGCTCGATCTGGCGCAATGGGGCACGCGCGATCCGGGCACGCTTTGCTTTCTCGATCCGCCGCCGCAAGCCGCGCTCACCGAGGCGCGCGCGCTGCTGACCGAACTCGGCGCCATCGACGCGGAGGGACGTATTTCGGAGGAAGGCCGCAAGCTGCGCGCGCTGCCGCTGCCGCCTCGGCTGGCGCGCATGGTGGTCGATGCCGCGGCGCAAGGCGCCGGCGACACCGCGGCGGCCATCGCCGCCATCGTCACCGAGCGTGGTCTGGGCGGCGATGACGTCAATTTGGAATACCGCCTCGATCAATTCCGCCGCGATCGCTCCCGCCGCGCCGAGGACGCGCGGGCGATGGTGAGACGGTGGGCCGATCTGGCGGGTGGGCGCGGGGCGGGAGATATGTCGCCCGGCGCCATCCTCTCGCTCGCCTATCCCGACCGCATCGCCAAAAGCCGCGGCGGCGGGCAGGGCGCTTTCCTGCTGGCGAACGGCCGCGGCGGCCAAGTCGATCCGGCCTCGGGGCTGGCGCGCGAGCCGTTCCTTGCGGTGGCCGAATTGACCGGCGCGGCGGCGGCGAGCCGCATCGTGCTGGCGGCGCCGATCGCGCTCGACGAGATCGAGGCGCGCTTTGCCGGCAAGATCGAGGACCGCGACGCCGTCACCTTCGACGCCGGCTCGGCCTCGCTGCGCGCGCGCCGCACGCGGCGGTTTGGTGCGATCGTGCTGGCCGAGCAGATCAAGCAAGTCGCGCCGGACGCTGACACCGCGCGCACGCTCGCCGAAGGCATCGTCAGGCTCGGGCTCGACAAACTGCCGTGGAGCAAGGCGGCGGCGCAATTCCGCACGCGCGTGGAATTCCTGCGCAAGGCCGAAGGCGAGGAATGGCCCGACCTTTCGGACGAAGGGCTGGCGAGGAGCGCCGCCGATTGGCTCGAGCCGGTTCTGCTCGACAAGACATCACGCAACGCCATCGCCGCCGGCGAAATCTCCGACGCGCTGACGAATCTCTTGCCATGGCCGTTGCGCCGCCGCCTCGACGCCGAGGCGCCGACGCATTTCACCGCGCCGACCGGCACGGCCGTGCCGATCGACTACGAAGCCGGGCAGGGGCCGACGGTGTCAATCCGCGTGCAGGAACTGTTCGGGCTGGCGCAGCACCCGGCGATTGCCGGCGGCCGCGTGCCGCTGGTCATCGAATTGCTCTCGCCCGGCCACAAGCCGGTGCAGATCACGCGCGACCTGCCCGGCTTCTGGCGCGGCTCTTACGCCGACGTCCGCGTCGAGATGCGTGGCCGCTATCCGCGCCATCCCTGGCCGGAGGATCCGACCACGGCGCCGCCGACGCGGCGGGCGAAGCCGCGGGGGACGTAAAGAGGGCCTTTTCTCAATTCCCTTAACCACCCGCTCACCACGCGCCGCGGCCGCGGCTCCGCGTTAAGCCGGCTTTGGCCATCCGCATGCAAGGTGCCCGGCAAACTTGGGGCGTCCCATGCGCAGTCTTCTCGTCTTTGCCGTCGTGCTGCTTGCCGGCGGCGGTTATGCCGCCCGCTTCGCCGACAAGGTGCTCGATCAGCATCCGCAGGCGCAGGCGGCGCACGTCACGTCGGCGGACATGCCCCGCGATCCCGTCTCCTCCGGCCGCAGCCTGATGGTCGAGGCCGGCCGCGACGGGCATTTCGCCGTGCAGTCGCGCGTCAACGGCGTCTTCACCGACTTCGTCGTCGACACCGGCGCCTCGGTGGTCGTGCTGCGCGAGACCGATGCGGCCAATGCCGGCCTGCGTCCAAGCCCGGCCGCCTACACCGCCACCGTCTCCACCGCCAACGGCAAGGCCAAGGCCGCGCCGGTCAAGCTCGACCGCGTCGAGCTCGGCGGCATTACCGTCTACGACGTGCCGGCGCTGGTGATGGCCGACGACCTGCTCGGCAAGAACCTGCTCGGCATGGCCTTCCTGTCCCGCCTCAGGCGCTACGAGGTGGCCGGCGGCCGGCTGGTGCTGGAGCAGTAAAGCCGGAGCTCCCACGTCTCGGAATGGCCGCCCTCGGGAACCTCTTTGCCGGGGTGCCGCGTTAGGCTATCTCACCCCCGCACGCGGCCGAAAATACCGCCCTTCCCGAGGATCTGATGTTTCCGACGCCCAAACCCGCGCTCACGCCGAATACCTATGCCTACGAGTCGACGCCGCTGGTGAAGCCGACCGGCTTCCGCGAATACGACGCGCGCTGGCTGCTCGAAAAAGAAATCAACCTCATGGGCGTGCAGGCGCTCGGCATGGGGCTCGGTACGCTGATCGGCCAGATGGGCGTGAAGAAGGAGATCGTCACCGGCCACGACTTCCGCGGCTACTCGGCCTCGGTGAAGATGGCGCTGATCTCCGGCCTGCTCGCGTCCGGCTGCAAGGTGCACGACATCGGCCTTTGCATGACGCCGATGGCTTATTTCGCGCAGTTCGCGCTCGACGTGCCCTGCGTCGCGATGGTCACCGCCTCGCACAACGACAACGGCTGGACCGGCGTGAAGATGGGCGCCAACCGACCGCTCACCTTCGGCCCCGACGAGATGACGCGGCTCAAGGACATCGTGCTCGGCGCCAAGTTCGACCTCAAGGGCGGCGGCTCCTACGTGTTCGTCGAGAACTTCCCCGACCGTTACATCGCCGACGTGACCAACAGGCCCAAGATCAAGCGCAAATTGAAAGTCGTCGCCGCCTGCGGCAACGGCACCGCCGGCGCCTTCGCGCCGCGCATCCTGGAGGCGATCGGCTGCGAGGTGGTCCCGCTCGACTGCGAGCTCGACCACACCTTCCCGAACTACAATCCGAACACCGAAGACATGAAGATGCTTCATGCCATGCGCGACGCGGTGCTCAAGCACAAGGCCGACGTCGCGCTCGGTTTCGACGGAGACGGCGATCGCTGTGGCGTCGTCGACAACGAAGGCGAGGAGATCTTCGCCGACAAGGTCGGCGTCATGCTGGCGCGCTGGATGTCGGAGGCGCACAAGGGCGCGACCTTCGTCGTCGACGTCAAGTCGACCGGCCTGTTCAACACCGATCCGGTCTTGAAGGCGAACGGCGTCAAGGCCGATTACTGGAAGACCGGCCACTCCTACATCAAGCGCCGCGTCAACGAGCTCGGCGCGCTCGCCGGCTTCGAGAAGTCGGGGCACTTCTTCTTCAACAAGCCGTTCGGCCGCGGCTATGACGATGGCGCCATCTTCGCGCTCGCGGTCTGCGACATGCTCGACCGCAGCCCGGACAAGACGATGGCCGACTTGCGCAAGGCGCTCCCCAAGACCTGGGGCTCGCCGACCATGGCGCCGCATTGCGACGACGAGAAGAAATACGGCATCGTCGACAAGGTGACCAAGCACTTCGTCGAGGCGAAGGCGAAAGGCGGCAAGGTCGCGGGGCAGGCGATCCGCGACGTCGTCACTGTCAACGGCGTGCGCGTCACCGTCGAGGACGGCACCTGGGGCCTGGTGCGCGCGTCGTCGAACAAGCCGGAGCTGGTCGTGGTGGTCGAAAGCCCGGCGTCCGAGCAGCGCATGCGCGACATGTTCAAGGCGGTCGACGCCGTCCTGCGCACGCACCCGGACGTCGGCGAATACAACCAGACGATTTGATTGTTGTGTCGTCCCCGCGCAAGCGGGGGACCCAGACTCCGTAGTCTATCGATACGCTGCGGCGTATGGGTCCCGGGCCTCGCTGGCGCTCGCCCGGGACGACAGTTTCAGCGGCCTCACGCCCCCCAATACCGGCCCGTGCCGCCGATGATCACCACGATCAGCCCGAGCGGCAGGTTGACCGCGATCGCCAGGCGGATGCGGTTCAACTGCGCGCCGGCGGCGGCCCAGTCGCCGGCGTCCGCCGCGCGCTTGAACTTCAGCCAGGGACCGTGAAACGCCCAGGCGTAGATCAGCATCATGAGGATGCCGAGGCCCATCATCACGTGGATGTAGGCTGGCGCGCCGGAGAAGCCGCCGAAGAAGGTGAGCATCATCCAGAGGCCCGTGGCGAGCAGCAGCACCACGCTCACCCACACCCAGGGGAAGAATTTCGCGAAGAATCGCCGCCACAGCGCCAGGCGCAGCGGCGGCTCGAGCGATCCCGCCGCCGGCCGCAGGCACAGATAGGCCGCGAACATGCCGCCGACCCAGACCACGGCCGACAGGAGATGCAATGTGAGGGCGAGGGCAAGCATGGCGGGGCTCCGATGTGTTCGCGTGACGTTACTCCTTCCTTACAATACTTGTCGCGGCATCTGTCGTTGCGTCCTCTCCCCTTGTGGGAGAGGGCATTGAGAGATTTCCCACGTCTGATGATGGGTGAGGGGTCGAACCCCTCACCCATTCTTTGTGATTGCACTGCTGCGGCCGCCCTCTCCCACGAGGGGAGAGGGCAATTCCGGAGGCGCAGTCGCCTGTGGCAAGGCGCGAGCCGAGCATGACGGCGGAAGGCGCGTTGGGTAACAATGCGCCCATGCGCATTGCCATCCTCGGCGCCGGTCCGGCCGGCCTGTACCTCGCCACCCTGATCAAGCGGCGCGATCCCGGCGTCGACGTCACCGTCATCGAGCAGAACCCGCCCGACGCCACCTTCGGCTTCGGCGTCGTGTTCTCCGACCGCGCGCTCGAGTTCCTGCGCGAGGACGATGAGGAGACCTACGCGGCGATCACGCCGCACATGGAGTCGTGGCAGGACATCACGCTCGACCTGCGCGGCGAACGCGTGGTCATCGACGGCGTCGGCTTCGCCGCCATCGGCCGGTTGCAACTGCTGCAACTCTTGCAGGCGCGCGCCCGCGCCGCTGGCGCCGCGCCGGTCTACAATCGCGCAGTCACATCGCTCGGCGAACTTTCCGGCTACGATCTCATCGTCGGCGCCGACGGCGTCAACTCGCTGGTGCGGCGCAGCCACGCGGAGGCCTTCGGCGCCACGGTGCGGCCGCTCAGCAATCGTTTCGCCTGGTTCGGCACCGCGCAGCGCTTCGAGACGCTGACGCAGACCTTCGTCGACAGCGCCTTCGGCCCGTTCAACGCGCATCACTATCGCTATGCGCCCGGCCGCGGCACTTTCATCGTCGAGGTTGGCGCCGAAACCTTCGCCCGCGCCGGCTTCGCCGGGATGGAGGAGGCCGAGACGCGCAACGTGTGCCAGCGCGTCTTCGCCGGCGCGCTCGGCGGCCATCCGCTCATCTCCAACAATTCGATCTGGCGGCAGTTTCCCATCGTGCACAACGCGCGCTGGTCGCACGCGAACATGGTGCTCGTCGGCGACGCGCTGCACACCGCGCATTTCTCGATCGGCTCCGGCGCGCGGCTGGCGATGGAGGATGTCATCGCGCTCGACAAGGCGCTCGCCGCGCATCGCGCCATGCCCGACGCACTCGCGGCCTATGAAGCCGCGCGGCGGCCGATCCTGGAGAAGCTCGTCGCCGGCGCCAATGGCAGCGCCGACTGGTACGAGCATTTCGGCGAGCACATGGCGCTCGCGCCGCTCGACTTCGCCATGAGCTACATCACGCGCTCCGGCCGCGTCGATCTCGAACGCCTGCGCAAGCTCTCGCCGCGGTTTGTCGCGCGGTATGAAAAAGAGCGTCAGTCGTCGTCCTGAGGCGCGCCGAGGTGCGCCTCGAAGGGTGACGGCCGAACGCCTTGCCCGCTCCCCGCCTTTGCGGGAGACTTCACCCGCAAGACCAAGGGAGAGCGCCGATGCAGATCGTTCCCGTGGGTCCGGGCTTCGCCGCCGAGGTGCGCGGCGTCACGCTCGCCGACGTCGTCGCCAGCGACGCCATCTACGCCGAGGTGCGCGCCGCCTTCGAGGAGCACTCGGTGCTCGCCTTCCGCGGCCAGGACGTCACCGACGACGGCCAGCTCGCCTTCTCGCGCCGCTTCGGCCCGCCGGAAGTGACCAAGGTTGGCTCGCTCGGCACCGGCACGCATTTCATCACGCTCACCACCATCGGGCCGGACGGCAAGGTGGTGCCGCCGGACCACCGCTACGCCATGCGCAACAAGGCGAACCAGCTCTGGCACACCGACTCCTCGTTCAAGGCGGTGCCGGCGCTGACCTCGATCCTGTCGGCGCGCATCATCCCGGAGAACGGCGGCGAGACCGAGTTCGTCTCGACGCGGCTCGCCTTCGAGCGGCTCGATCCGGCGCTGCAGCGCCGGCTGGAAAACTCGTTCGCCTGGCACGACTACAATCATTCACGCAGCAAGATCGCCGCGGGCCTCGCCACGCCCGAGGAGCGCGCGGCGCTCCCGCCGCAATGCTGGCGCATGGTCTGGCGCAATCCGGTCAACGGCCGCGGCGCGCTCTATCTCGCCTCGCACGCCTACGCGGTCGAGGGCATGGAGGCGGCCGAAGGCGCCGCGCTGATCGAGGATCTCACCGCGCGCGCCACCACGCCGGGAACGAGTTACCTGCACAAATGGCGGCAGGGCGACGTGGTGATGTGGGACAACCGCGCCACCATGCACCGCGGCCGGCCCTGGCCGGCGCACGAGGCGCGGCTGATGGTGCGGACGACCGTTTCGGCGACCGAGGCCGACGGGGTCGCCACGATGCGGCCCGCGCCGCGCCAGGCAGCGGAATAGGTTAAGTCCGGTCAGGGACTTAGCCCGCCTGCCGCCAGCCGGTTAAGGACTGGTCAAATCTTACGGTGTAGGACGGGGATACACCGGACCAACTGCCGTGTCCCTGCTTTACGCGCCGAGCTTTTACCTCATCGCCCTCGGGGCGCTCGCCTGCGCCATCGTGGCCGCGCTGGCGTTGCGCCGCGGCCGCGCGCGCGACGACGCGTTGCTCGGCATTGTCATCGACAACATGACGCAGGGCGTGGTGCTGGTCGACGACAAGGAGATCGTGCACGTCTGCAACCGCCGCTACGTCGAGATGTACGGCCTCTCGCCTGAGGTGGTGAAGCCCGGCTGTACGTTGCGCGACCTGATCCGCAATCGCATCTCGACCGGCAGCCTCAACCTCGATCTGGAGACGTATCGCGCCGAAATCCTGGCCTCGGTACAGCGCAACGAGGCGATGAGCCGCATCGTCGAGACGCCCGACGGCCGCGCCGTGTCGGTGAACAACCGCGCCGTGCTCGGCGGCAAGTTCTGGATCGGCACGCACGACGACATCACCGACCGCATCAAGGCCGAGCGCAAGAGCGCCGCCATGGGCGAGCAGGAGCGTCGCCGCGTCGCCATCGAATCGGAAATCAGCGCCTTCCGCGAGAGCGTCGCCGCGATGCTGCACGGCGTCGGCGACAGCGCCACGGCGCTCGAGAGCATCGCCGTCGCCCTGTCGCAATCCTCCGGCGACACGCTCGATCGCGCCACCGGCGCGGTGCGCAGTTCCGACGAGGCTTCCTCCAACATGGCCGCGGCGGCCGGCGCGGCGCAGGAGCTGATCGCCTCGATCGCCGAGATCGGCCGCCAGATCGGCCAGGCGGCCGAGCTCGTCGCGCACTCGGTCAAGGAAGCGAACGCCACCAACGAGCGCATGAACGGCTTGAGCGCGGCGGTGCAGGAGATCGGCGACGTCGTCAGCCTGATCCGCAACATCGCCGGGCAAACGAACCTGCTGGCGCTCAACGCCACCATCGAGGCGGCACGCGCCGGCGAGGCGGGGCGTGGCTTCGCGGTCGTCGCCTCGGAGGTGAAATCATTGGCGGTGCAAACCGCGAAAGCGACCGAGCAGATCGCCGGCCAGATCGACGCGGTGCAGAAATCGACCGGCTTCGCCGTCGAGGCGATCCGCCGCAACACCGAGCGGATGCGCGAGATCGACGGATTCACCTCGGCGGTCGCGCGTTCGCTCGATCAGCAGAACAGCGCCACCGACGAGATTTCGCGCAACGTGCTGTCGGCGACCGAGGGCGCGAAGGGCGCGGCCACCGTGCTCGGCGGCGTCACCGGCGCGGTCGGCGAAACGCGCGATGCCGCGGCCAAGGTGCTCGAAGCCTCGGCGCAGGTGGCCACGGCGGCGGCCGAGTTGCAGCAGCGCATCGAAGGCTTCCTCGAGCGCGTCGCGGTCTGACGCTCAGCCGTTGCGCATCTCGGCGCGCAAGGTCGGCAGGCCGATACCGGTCGAGTCGAAACCGCCATCGACGCACAGCACCTGTCCGGTGATGTAGCTCGCGCGGTCGCTGCACAGGAAGTAGATCGCCTCGGCGAGCTCTTCCTCGAGGCCGTAGCGGTTGAGCGGCATGTGATCGTGATAGTCCTTGCGGATCTCCGGCGTGTGCACCGCCTTCGCCATCGCCGTGTCGACCGGCCCCGGGGCCACGGCATTGACGCGGATGCCAATCGCCGCAAGCTCCGCCGCCTGCTGTTTCGTGAGGTGCGCAAGGCCGGCCTTGCTGGTGCCGTAGGCGGTGCGCAAGGTCGAGGCGCGCAAGCCGGAGATCGACGTGATGTTGACGATCGCGCCGCCGCCTGAATCGCGCATCAGCGGCGCCGCCGCCTGTGTGCACAGGAAGGGTCCGGTGAGGTTGACCGCCAGCACGCGCTGCCAGTCCTCGTAGGTGACCTCGAGGATCGGTTTGAAGATGGCGATGCCGGCATTGTTGACCAGCGCGTCGAGCCGGCCGAAGCGCTCGCCGACCGAGGCGACCGCGCGCGCGACGGCCACCGGATCGGCGACGTCGCAGGTGATGGCCATCGTCGTGTCGGGCTTGCCGAGCCCCGCGAAGGTGCGCCCGAGATTGCCGCCGTCGATGTCGAGGAGCGCGACGCGCCAGTCGTCGGCGAGGAATCGCTTCGCGGCGGCCAGCCCGATGCCGCGCGCCGCGCCGGTGACGAGTGCGACGTTGTCGTTGAGTTCAGCCACGGCGTTTCCTCAGTGCCCTCAGTCCTTCTCTTCCCGGAACGTGTCGCGGTAGGCGTGCGCGGGGTAAACGCCGAGGATCTCGAACTCCTTGGAGAAGAAGTTCAGCTCTTCCAGCGCGAACACCAGCGAACGGTCGTCGGGATGGCCCTCGACGTCGGCGTAGAACTGCGTGGCGAAGAAATTGCCGCCGACCATATAGCTCTCGAGCTTGGTCATGTTGACGCCGTTGGTGGCGAATCCGCCCATCGCCTTGTAGAGCGCCGCCGGCACGTTGCGCACGCGGAAGACGAAGGTGGTGATGGTCTTGCCGTTGCCGGGCTTGGCCCAGCTCTTGTCGCGCGACAGCACGATGAAGCGCGTCGTCGAATTGGCCTCGTCCTCGACGTTCTCTTTCAGGATGTCGAGGCCGTAGATCTCGGCGGCGAGCCGCGAGGCGATCGCCGCGCGCGTCACGTCCTTCGTTTCCGCCACCTCGCGCGCCGAGCCGGCGGTGTCGGCGGCGACCACAGGTTTCAACTTCAACTGCCGGATGACGTTGCGGCACTGGCCGAGCGCCATCACGTGGCTCTGCACCGTCTTGATCGTCTTGAGCGTCGCGCCCTTCGGCGCCATCAGCTGATTGCGGATCGGCAGGAACCACTCGGCGATGATGTGCAGCTTCGACGTCGGCATCAGGTGATGGATGTCGGCGACGCGGCCCGCGACCGAGTTCTCGATCGGAATCATGCCGAGGTCGACGTCGCCGGCGGTCATCGCCGAGAAGCAGTCCTCGAAGGTCGGGCAGGGGATCGGCTCGTAGTCCGGATAGGCCTCGCGGCAGGCGATGTGCGAATTCGCCCCCAACTCGCCCTGGAAGATGATCTTCTTCTTGGCCATACGCATATCCCCCAAACGCAACGCGTAAAATCCGTACGCAGACAGTCCGCCTCAAGTCAACGGGCGAGCATGGCGCGAGCCTTCTCCAGGTCCTCCGGCGTGTCGACGCCGAGCGGCACCGTGCCGACCACGGCGAAGTCGATGCGCATGCCGTTGTCGAGCGCGCGCAGCTGTTCCAGCCGTTCGTGCTGTTCGTTCGCCGACGGCGGCAGCTTGACGAAACGTTCCAGCGCCGCGCGGCGATAGGCGTAGAGCCCGATGTGATGGTAGTGCGGCCCGGCGCCTTTGGCGTCGGCGCGGGTAAAGGTTGTAGCGCGGAAGCGGCCGGGCGCAACCGGCCGCCCATGCGCCTTGACCACGCTCGGATTGGTCAGCTCGCGCGGGTCGCGGATCGCCGCGGCGAGCGTGGCGATGTCGACGGCCTCGTCCCTGAGCAGGTGGCGCGCGGCGTGGATGTCGGCGGCCGGCACGGTCGGCAAGTCGCCCTGCACGTTGACGACGACGCCGACGCGGTGCTCGGGATCGAGCGCCTCCAGCGCCTCGAAGATGCGGTCGGAGCCGGAGGGGTGGTCGCCCCGCGTCATGACAGCGCGGCCGCCGGCCTTCTCGACTGCGGCGGCGACGGCCTCGGAGTCGGTCGCCACCACCACGTCGCCCGCCTGCGCCTCGATGCCGCGGCGCCAGACATGCACGATCATCGGCTCGCCGTGGATGTCCGCGAGCGGCTTGCCCGGCAGGCGGGTGGAGGCCATGCGGGCGGGGATCAGGACGAGCGTCTTGTGCATCGTTTCCCGGGCATCGCGGCGGGCGGGTTACCGCCTGAAAATGCGGTACAATCGAGGGGTGGACCGGGCGCTTATACGGGTTGCCAGAGGCCAGGCAAACCGGTATCTGTCCGCCGCCGCCTGCCCACGGCGGCCTCCGTCCAACGCAGTGATCGCCCCGCTTCCGGGAGCTTGATTTCCGATGAATTCCTTCGAACTCAATAAAGTCCTCGGCGCCGTGCTCGGCACCTGTCTCATCCTGCTGGCGCTGAACATCGGCACCAATGCCATGTTCTCCGAGCACAAGCCCGCCAAGCCCGGCTACATGATCGCCGTGAAGACGGAAAACGAGGGTGCCAAGCCCGCCGCCAAGGCGCCGGAAAAGCCGATCGGCGTGCTGCTCGCCTCCGCCAATGTCGAGAAGGGCAAGACCATCGCCAAGCAGTGCCAGGCCTGCCACACCTTCGAGAAGGGCGGCCCGAACCGCGTCGGCCCGAACCTCTACAACATCGTCGAGGACGAGCGCGGCAAGGACCGCGGCGGCTTCAACTTCTCGGCGGCGATGAAGCAAAAGGGCGGCGAGTGGAGCTACGAGGAGCTGAACAAGTTCCTGACCAATCCGCGCGGCTACATCCCCGGCACGGCCATGACCTTCGCCGGCATTTCCAACGATCAGCAGCGCGCCGACGTGATCGCCTATCTGCGCACGCTCTCGGACAGCCCGAAGCCGCTGCCGAAGGCGGAAGCCGCGGCCGCTCCGGCCGAGGGCGCCAAGCCCGCCGCCGCGCCCGCGGCGGCTCCGCCGAAGAAATAGCCCGCCAAGCGATCCTGACATTTCACGGCCGGGCCCTGTGCCCGGCCGTTGCCGTTTGCGGGGAACCCCCGCCGCGCGCCGCCTGTTTTGTCCGGGATGACGGGTCCCGCGCAGCGCTCCGCCGCTGGTGACGGAACCAAAAACCGACATAATCGGCCGCGATTGCCAGCCGAGCCGTATTGGAGTGCGGAGCCCCGACATGAAGCTCACCCGCCGGTCCATCCTCCGTGCCTCCGCCTTCGCCGCGGCGCTGCCGGCCGTGTCGCGGCTGCCGCTTGCCGCGCCCGCGGCGGCGCAAGGCGCGGCCGAGCCCGCCTGGCGGCACGGCCTGTCGCTGTTCGGCGACGTGAAGTACCCCGATGGCTTCAAGCACTTCGACTACGTCAACCCGCAGGCGCCGCAGGGCGGCACAGTGCGTCGCGTCGCCTTCGGCACCTTCGACAACTTCAACACAGTGGTCGCCGGCGTGAAGGGATCGCTCGCCACCGGCCTTGAGCTCGTCCAGGAGACGCTGATGACGCCGGCGCTGGACGAGGTCTCGACTGTCTACGGGCTGCTGGCGGAAGCCGTGCGCTATCCGGAGGACCGTTCCTCGGTCACCTACCGGCTGCGCGCCAACGCCCGCTGGCACGACGGCAAGCCGGTGACCGCCGACGACGTCATCTTCTCGTTCGAGACCTTCAAGGCGAACAGCCCGTTCTATGGCGCCTATTATCGGCACGTGACCAAGGCAGCCAAAACCGGCGAGCGCGAGATCACTTTCACCTTCGATGCCGGTGGCAACCGCGAGCTGCCGCAGATCGTCGGCGAACTGCCGGTGCTGGCCAAGCACTGGTGGGAGGGCACCGACAAGAACGGCAACAAGCGCAACGTGACGCAGACGACGCTCGAGCCGCCGCTCGGCTCCGGCCCCTACAAGGTCAAGGAGGTCACGCCCGGCCGCACCATCGTCTACGAGAAGGTCGCCGACTACTGGGGCAAGGGCCTTCCCGTCGCCATCGGCGCCAATAATTTCGCGCTCGCCCGCTTCGACTACTATCGCGACACGACCGTCGCGCTCGAAGCGTTCAAGGGCGACCAGGTCGACTTCCGCACCGAGAACAGCGCCAAGAACTGGGCGACGGCCTACGACTTCCCGGCGGTGCGCGACAAGAAGGTGATCAGGGAGGAGTTTCCGGTCCGCAGCAGCGGCGTCATGCAGGCCTTCGCCTTCAACATCCGCCGCGACAAGTTCAAGGACGCAAAGCTACGGCTCGCCTTCAACTTCGCCTTCGATTTCGAGGAGATGAACCGGCAGATCTTCTTCGGCCAGTACACCCGCATCGCCAGCTATTTCCAGGGCACCGAGCTTGCCGCGACCGGCACGCCCGCAGGTCTCGAACTGGAGATATTGAATACCGTCAAGGACAAGGTCCCGGCTGATCTCTTCACCAAACCTTACAGTAATCCTGTCGGCGGCAATCCGCAGGCGGTGCGCACGAACCTGCGCGAGGCGCTGACGCTATTGCGCGCGGCCGGCTACGAGGTGCGCAACACTAAGCTGACCAACACCAAGACCGGCGAGGCGCTCACCGTCGAATTCCTGGTCGAGGACCCGGCGACCGAGCGCTTCGTGCTGTTCTACAAGCCGTCGCTCGAGCGCATCGGCATCGGCGTCTCGGTGCGCACGGTCGACTCGGCGCAGTACGAGAACCGGCTGCGGCAATGGGACTTCGACATCATCGTCACCAACTGGGGCGAGTCGCTGTCGCCGGGTAACGAGCAGCGCGGCTATTGGGGCTCGCAGGCCGCCGACATTCCCGGCTCGCGCAACCTCGTCGGCATCAAGAACCCGGCGGTCGACGCCATGATCGAGCGCGTCATCTTCGCCAAGAGCCGCGAGGAGCTCGTCGCCGCCACCAAGGCGCTCGACCGCGTGCTGCTGTGGAATTACTACGTCGTGCCGCAGTGGACCTATTCGTTCCAGCGCACGGCGCGCTGGGACCGCTTCTCGCATCCGGAGACGATGCCGAAATACGGGGCGGCGGCGTTCCCCACCATCTGGTGGTGGGACAAGGACAAGGCGGCCAAGGTGCCGCAGCGGTCTTGATGCGGCGAATGGCAGCAGGCGTGTCCCGGGCGCAGCGCAGCGCGCTTGCGGTGCGCTGCAGACCCGGGACCCCGGTTATTCCGAGTAAGCGGGGTCCCGGCTCTGCGGTGCACCACGTCGCTGCGCTCGTGCTGCACCGCGTCCGGGACACGCAACACGAGACGCGCCGATGATCAGCCGCCGCAACGTGCTGGTGCTCTCCGCCGGCGCGCTGGCCGCGGCGAGGTTGCCGCCGTCCGCGCTGGCGCAATCCGCGCCTGCCGAGCGCCACGGCATGTCCGCCTTCGGCGATCTGGCGCTGCCGCCGGACTTTAAAAATTTCGCCTACGCCAAACCGGACGCACCGAAGGGCGGCAAGTATTCGGAATCGGTGTCGAGCCGCGGCTACAACGGCTCCTTCCTGACCTTCGACTCGCTCAACGCCTATATCCTCAAGGGCAACGGCGCGCTGGGCATGGATCTGACCTTCGCCACCCTGATGGCGCGCAACGGCGACGAGCCGGACGCGATGTACGGCTTCGCGGCGCGCAGCGTCCGCGTCTCCGACGACGGTTTGACCTACATCTTCCTGATGCGGCCGGAGGCGACATTCCACGACGGCGCGCCGCTGACCGCCGATGACGCAGCGTGGTCGATCAGCACGCTCAAGGAAAAAGGCCACCCGATCATCACGCAGCTTTTGCGCGACTGCAAAGGCGCGGAGGCTTCGGCCAAGGACGCGGTCACCGTGCGCTTTGCCGAAAAGCGCGGCCGCGACGTGCCGCTGTTCGTCGCCGGCCTGCCGATCCTCTCGAAGGCCTATTACGGCAAGCACGAGTTCGACCAGACCACGCTCGAAGCGCCGCTCGGCAGCGGCGTCTACAAGGTCGGCCGCTTCGACGCCGGCCGCTTCATCGAGTTCGAGCGCGTCAAGGACTGGTGGGGCGCGAGTCTTCCAGTCATGCGCGGCCTCTATAATTTCGACGTCATCCGCTACGAATACTACCGCGACCGCGACGTCGGCTTCGAGGGCTTCACGGCTGGCAATTACCTGTTCCGCGAGGAGTTCACCTCGCGCACCTGGGCGACGCGTTACAATTTCCCGGCCTTCAACGACGGCCGCGTCAAGCGGCGCGTCCTGCCGGACGAGACGCCGTCCGGCGCGCAGGGCTGGTTCATCAACACGCGCCGCGACAAATTCAAGGACCGGCGCCTGCGCGAGGCGTTGATCGACGCCTTCGATTTCGAGTGGACCAACCGCACGATCATGTACGGATCGTACGACCGCACGCAGTCGGTGTTCGAGAACTCGCCGATGAAGGCGAATGGCAAGCCGGGGCCTGAGGAGCTGAAGCTGCTCGAGCCGTTCCGCGGCAAGGTGCCGGACGAAGCGTTCGGCGAGGTCTATGTGCCGCCGGTCACCGACGGCTCGGGGCAGGACCGCCGCTGGCTGCACCAGGCGGCGAAGCTGCTGACCGAGGCCGGCTGCGAGATCAGAAGCGGCAAGCGCGTGCTGCCGAGCGGCGAGCCGCTGGTCATCGAATTCCTGATAGACGAGCCGGGCTTGCAGCCGCACCACTTCCCCTACATCAAGAATCTCTCCGTGCTCGGCATCGAGGCCAGCCTGCGGCAGGTCGACCCGGTGCAGTATCGCCGCCGCGTCGACGAGTTCGATTTCGACATCACCGTCGAGCGCTTCGGCTTCTCCTCGACGCCGGGCGACTCGCTGCGCACCTATTTCTCGTCGCAGGCGGCGAAAATCAAAGGCTCGCAGAACCTCGCCGGCATCGCCGATCCGGCGATCGACGCCATGATCGACCACATCATCGCCGCGAAGACGCGCGAGGAGATGACCATCGCGGCCCGCGCGCTCGACCGCGTGTTCCGCGCCGGCCGCTACTGGATCCCGCACTGGTACAAGCCGACGTTCTGGATCGCCTATTGGGACGCGTTCGCCTGGCCGGAGAAGAAGCCGCGCTACGGCCGCGGCGTGCCCGAGACCTGGTGGGCCGACGCGGCCAAGGCCAAGGCGGTGGGGAAGGGATGAGTTCGCCGCTCAGGGTGACGGACAGGCAGCAACAGGGTAAGACCTCGATCGCATGACCGCCTACATCATCCGCCGCATCCTGTTCATGATCCCGACCATGCTCGGCATCATGCTGGTCGCCTTCGTCGTGGTGCAGTTCGCGCCCGGCGGGCCGGTCGAGCAGGTGATCGCCAAGCTGACCGGCTCGGAGACCGGCGCCACCTCGCGCATCTCCGGCGGCGGCGGCGACTTCGGCTCGCGCGGGCTGGCGCAGGGCGCCTCGGGCGTCGACGCGGTGTCGTCGAAATATCGCGGCGCGCAGGGACTCGATCCCGAGTTCATCAAGAAGCTGGAGAAGCAGTTCGGCTTCGACAAGCCGGCCTACGAGCGCTTCGGGCTGATGCTGTGGAACTACGTCCGCTTCGACTTCGGCAAGAGCTACTTCCGCGACATCGGCGTGTTGCAGCTCATCAAGGAGAAGCTGCCGGTGTCGATGTCGCTCGGCATCTGGATGACGCTGCTCACCTATCTCATCTCGATCCCGCTCGGCATCCGCAAGGCGGTCGAGGACGGGTCGCGCTTCGACATGTGGACGTCGAGCGTCATCGTCATCGGCTACGCCATCCCCGGCTTCCTGTTCGCGATCCTGCTCATCATCCTCTTCGCCGGCGGATCGTTCCTCGACTGGTTTCCGCTGCGCGGCCTCATCTCTGACAATTTCTGGCAACTGCCGTGGTACGCCAAGATCGGCGACTACTTCTGGCACCTGACGCTGCCGATCATCTCGATGGCGCTCGCCGCCTTCGCGACGATGACGCTGCTGACGAAAAACTCGTTCCTCGACGAGATCCGCAAGCAATACGTGCTGACCGCGCGCGCCAAGGGCTGCTCGTCGAACCAGGTGCTGTACGGCCACGTGTTCCGCAACGCGATGCTGATCGTCGTTGCCGGCTTTCCTGGCGCCTTCGTCTCGGCCTTCTTCACCGGCTCGCTGCTGATCGAGACCATCTTCTCGCTCGACGGCCTCGGCCTGCTCGGCTTCGAGAGCGTGCTCAACCGCGATTATCCGGTGGTGTTTGCGACGCTCTACATTTTCTCGCTCGTCGGCGTGGTGGTGAACCTGATCTCCGATCTCACTTACACGTGGATCGATCCCCGCATCGATTTCGAGTCGCGGGAGGTGTGATGGCGGGCGGACGAAATCAGTTGTTCGTCATGGCCGGGCTTGTCCCGGCCATCCACGCCTGTCTTCGGCGCTCAAGCAAGACGTGGACCCCCGGGACAAGCCCGGGGGTGACGGAGAGTGGGGCAGCCTGATGGACGTGCGCGCGGGCATTCCGTCGCAGGACACGCAGCCGGGCGGCGTGGCCGGGAAGGCCGTGCCGCCGCGGCGGCGCTGGATCGCGATCTCGCCGATCAACAAGCGCCGCTGGGAGAACTTCAAGGCCAACCGGCGGGGCTACTGGTCGCTGTGGCTCTTCCTCGCGCTGTTCCTGATCTCGCTGTTCGCCGAGTTCATCGCCAACGACAAGCCGATCTTCATCGAAGTCAACGGCCGGATGTTCGTGCCGGCGGTCGTCACCTATCCCGACACGGCCTTCTCGAAGACCGAGGACCCGATGCTGTTCGGCACCGCCGCCGACTATCGCGATCCTTACCTGATGGGCTTGATCGAGAAGGAGCACGGCCTCGTCGTCTGGCCGCTGATCCGTTTCTCCTACAACACGCAGGTGTCGCATCCGCCGTCGCCGTTTCCGTCGAAGCCGACCTGGATGCTGACCAAGGCGGATTGCGATTGGGCGGCCGCGCACAATTTCGCCAAATGCGGCGCGCTCGAATACAACTGGCTTGGCACCGACGACGGCGGCCGCGACGTCTTGGCGCGGCTGATCTATGGCTTCCGCATCTCGGTGCTGTTCGGCCTGTGCCTGACCATCGTCTCCTCGATCATCGGCGTCGCCGCCGGCGCGGTGCAGGGCTATTTCGGTGGCTGGGTCGACCTCCTGTTCCAGCGCTTCATCGAGATCTGGACCTCGATCCCGTCGCTCTACCTGCTGCTGATCATCTCCTCGGTGCTGGTGCCGGGCTTTTTCGTGCTGCTCGGCATCTTGCTGCTGTTCTCCTGGGTGTCGCTGGTGCATCTGGTGCGCGCCGAATTCCTGCGCGGCCGCAATTTCGAGTACATCCAGGCGGCGCGCGCGCTCGGCGTGTCGAACGCCGTCATCATCTTCCGTCATCTGCTGCCGAACGCGATGGTGGCGACCATGACCTTCCTGCCGTTCATCCTGTCGTCCTCGGTAATGACGCTCACCGCGCTCGACTTCCTCGGCTTCGGCCTGCCGCCCGGTTCTCCGTCGCTCGGCGAATTGCTGTCGCAGGGCAAGGCCAACGTGCAGGCACCGTGGCTCGGCCTGACCGGCTTCTTCTCCATCGCCATCATGCTGTCGCTCTTGATCTTCATCGGCGAGGCGGTGCGCGACGCGTTCGATCCACGAAAGACATTCAGATGAGTAAGGTTTGTCGATGACCGAACCGCTTCTCTCCATCCGCGATCTGTCAGTCGCCTTCGGTCACGGCGCGCGCGAGGTGCTGGCGGTCGACCGCGTGTCGTTCGACATCGGCAAGGGCGAGACGGTGGCGCTGGTCGGTGAATCCGGCTCCGGCAAATCGGTCACCGCCCTGTCGGTGATGAAGCTGCTGCCGTATCCCGCCGCGCATCACCCCTCCGGCGCGATCTCGTTCAAGGGCCAGCAGCTCCTGACCATGTCCGAGCGCGACATCCGCCATGTCCGCGGCAACGACATCACCATCATCTTTCAGGAGCCGATGACGTCGCTCAACCCGCTGCACACGATCGAGAAGCAGATCGCCGAGATCCTGCTGCTCCATCGCGGCATGACGGGCGAAGCCGCGCGCAGCCGCATCGTTTCGCTGCTCGGCGAGGTCGGCATCCCCGATCCGGAAACGCGCCTCGGCGCCTATCCGCACCAGCTCTCCGGCGGCCAGCGCCAGCGCGTGATGATCGCAATGGCCCTGGCAAATGAGCCGGACCTGCTGATCGCCGACGAGCCGACCACCGCGCTCGATGTCACCGTGCAGGCGCAGATCCTGAAGCTGCTCAAGGACACGCAAGTGCGCCTCGGCATGTCGATGCTGTTCATCACCCACGACCTCGGCATCGTGCGCAAACTCGCCGACCGCGTCTGCGTCATGAACCACGGCAGGATCGTCGAGCAGGGCGCGGTCGAGCGCGTGTTCACCGCGCCCGAGCACGCCTACACCAAGGCGTTGCTTGCCGCCGAGCCGAAGCCCGACCCCGCGCCGCCGCGGCCGGAGGCGCCGGTGGTGGTCAAGACCGACGATTTGAAAGTGTGGTTTCCGATCAAGCGCGGCGTGCTGCGCAAGGTCGTCGGCCACATCAAGGCGGTCGACGGCATCTCGGTCGAATTGCGCAAGGGCGAGACGCTCGGCGTCGTCGGCGAGTCGGGCTCCGGCAAGACCACGCTCGGCCTCGCCATTTTGCGGCTGATCTCCTCGAACGGGCCGATCGTGTTCATGGGCAACACCATCCAGGGCCTGAAGTTCAAGGAGATGCGGCCCTATCGCCGCGACATGCAGATCGTCTTCCAGGACCCGTACGGCTCGCTGTCGCCGCGCATGTCGGTCGCCGACATCGTCGAGGAGGGCCTGCGCGTGCACCACCCGCGCCTCTCGATCGAGGAACGCGAGCAGCACGTGATCGCCGCCCTCGCCGACGTCGGTCTCGATCCGGGCACGCGCGACCGTTATCCGCACGAATTCTCCGGTGGCCAGCGTCAGCGCATCGCGCTCGCCCGCGCGCTGGTGCTGGGGCCGACCTTCATCGTGCTCGACGAGCCGACCTCGGCGCTCGACATGCTGATCCAGGCGCAGATGGTCGATCTCTTGCGCGACCTGCAGAAGAAGCGCGACCTGACCTACATGTTCATCTCGCACGACCTGCGCGTGGTAGCGGCGCTGGCGAGCCGGCTCATCGTGCTGCGCGGCGGTAAGATGGTGGAGGAGGGCGCGGCGGCCGACCTGTTCAAGCATCCGAAGACCGACTACACGCGCGCGCTGTTCGCCGCCGCCTTCAACCTGGAGACCGCGCCGTCCGGCGTCGTGGCGCAATGAGCGCGATGCTCGTCGCGGTTGACGGCGATCTTGCCGGTCCCTGGACGCAGGCCTTCCGCAAGCAGCCCGGCGCAATCGTGCGGGCCTGGCCGGACGATCTCGGCGACCCGCGCGAGATCGACATCGCCTGCGTCTGGCGCGCTCCGCACGGCCTGCTCGCGACGCTGCCGAACCTGAAGCTGATCGTCAATCTCGGCGCCGGCGCCGATTACCTGCTCGCCGATGCGTCGCTGCCCGATGTGCCGATCGTGCGCGCCGCCGATCCAGACCTCAGCATGCGCGTCACCGAATACGCCGTGCTGCATACGCTGCGCTATCATCGCCGCCAGCCGCTCTACAATGCGCAGCAGCGCGCCCGCATTTGGAAGGTGCACGAGCAGCCGGCGGCGAGCGAGGTCAATGTCGGCGTCATGGGCCTCGGCGTCATCGGCGCGGAAGCCGCGCGCGTGCTGGCGCGCATCGGCTTCAAGGTTGCCGGCTGGAGCGCGAGCCCAAAGATCATCGACGGGATCGAGACCTTCCACGGCGCCGCCGGGCTCGATCCCTTCCTCGCCCGCACCGAAATCCTGATCTGCCTGCTGCCGCTGACGCCGGCGACCGGGGGCATCCTCGACGGCACGGTGTTCCGGAAGCTCAGGCGCGACGGTGCCGCCGGCGGCGCGTTCCTCATCAATGCCGGGCGCGGGCCATTGCAGATCGACGCCGACATCCTCGCCGCGCTTGGCGACGGCACGCTCGCCGGCGCGACGCTCGACGTGTTCCCGGAGGAGCCGCTGCCGCCGTCGAGCGCGCTTTGGACGCATCCGAAGGTCACGGTGACGCCGCACAATGCCGGCGACATATTGCCCGACATCCTTGCCGCGCAAGTCATGCGCCAGATCGCCCGCCTCGAACGCGGCGAGCCGCTGCAAAATCTCGTCGACCGCAGGCGCGGCTATTAACCGGGCGCGCGCTCTCACTCATTCGTGATTCGCGGTTTACTACTCCGCCCTGCATGACGGCGCACCCGCAGCCGCAGCGAGCCGCCATGCCCCTCCTTGCACGCCTTCTCGCCGCCTTCCTCGTTCTCGCGCCGTTCGCGGCGCAGGCCGACGAGGGCTATTACCCGATCAAGGCCGACGACGGCGAGATCATCGCCAACCATCGCGTGCCGGTCGAGATCGAGAGCCGCATCGAGGAGACGCCGGGCATCGTCGTCGTCGGAAATCCGGAGGGCGACGTGACGCTCGTCGAGTTCTACGACGTCAACTGCCCGTTCTGCCGCGCCGCCTCGCCCGACATCGCAGCGATGCTGAAAGGCAACCCCGAGCTCCGGCTCGTGCTGGTGCCGTTCCCGGTCTTCGGCATCCCCTCGATCCAGGGCACGCGCGTCGAACTCGCCGTGGCGAAACTCACCTCGGCGTCGAACTTCTACAAATTCCACCGCATGCTCGACGCGGACCGCGGCGTCGTCGACGGCGCCCGCGCGCTCGCTGCGGCCAAGGCCGTCGGGCTCGATCCGCAGTCAGTGCTCACGGCCGCCAACGACGACAAGCTCGCCGGCGTCATGACCGCGCACCTGAAACTTGGCGACGATCTCGCCATCCAGGCGACGCCCGGCTTCGTCATCAAGGGCGTCGCGCTGGTCGGCTATCCGGGGCCGAAAGCCATGGCGAAGATCATCGCCTCGGTCGAGAAGTGCGGCGCGGTGATGTGCGAGTGAGGCAGCCGTAGCCCGTCATGGCCGGGCTTGTCCCGGCCATCCACGCTTTGGACTGTCTCAGCAAGGAAGGCGTAGATGCCCGGCACAAGGCCGGGCATGACGCTGAAACGTGTTGTGCGGTCGTTGCCTTATGCCGCCAGTTTCAAAATCTTCCGCGCCTCGGCCGTTGTCGCCGGACGGCGTCCGTATTCCGCGCACAGCTCCGCCACGCGCTTGACCAATGCCGCGTTCGACGGCGCCAGCTTGCCGCTGGCGTCCCAGCGGATGTTGTCTTCCAGTCCGGTGCGGCAGTGGCCGCCGGCTTCGAGCGACCAGCGGTTCAATTCCAGTTGGCCCTTGCCGATGCCGGCGCCGGTCCAGGTGGCGTCGGGCGCCAGCCGCTTCAACGTCGCGACGTAGAAATCGAACGTCGCCCTGTCGACCGGCATGGCGTTCTTCACGCCCATGACGAACTGCACGTGCAGCGGCCCCTTGATCTTGCCTTCCTTCTCCATCTTCACCGCCTGCCAGATCATCGACAGGTCGAAGGCTTCGATCTCCGGCTTGACGTTGTGCTTGATCATTTCCGACGCGAGCCAGTCGACCAATTCCGGCGAGTTCTCGTAGACGCGCGTCGGGAAATTGCACGAGCCGGTCGACAGCGACGCCATGTCGGGCGCGAGCGGCAGCATGCCGCCGCGCTCGCGGCCGTTGCCGGAGCGGCCGCCGGTCGAGAGCTGGATGATCATGCCGGGGCAGTGCTTCTTCAGCCCCTCGACGAGGCGTCCGAAACGCCCGGGATTGGACGTCGTGGTGCCGTCGTCGTTGCGCACGTGGCAGTGCGCCAGCGTCGCGCCGGCCTCGAACGAGGCGTGCGTCGACTCAATCTGCTCCTCGACCGTGATCGGAACCGCGGGATTGTCCTTCTTGGTCGGCACCGATCCGGTGATCGCCACGGTGATGATGCACGGGGTCGTCATGCCTTGTCCTCCCAGGTCGTGTCCGGCTTACAGCCGCTTGACGGCGCTGACCTTATGTCCCGCCGCGCCGATGCGCGCAACCGCATCGGCGGTGGGCTCCGTCGCTACCATCATGTGAAAAGCGTTGGCGTGGACCAGCGTCTTCGCATCGCGCGCGATGGCGACGTGGCCTTTCCAGAACACCAGGTCACCGCGCGCGAGGTCCTCGATCGCGACAAGACGGCCGAGCGCCTGCTCCTGCATGTCGCTGTCGCGCGGCGCGCTGATCCCGGCGGCGGCGAGCGCCACCTGCACCAGGCCGGAGCAGTCGATGCCGAGCGAGGTCTTGCCGCCCCAGAGATAAGGCGCGCCGAGCAGCATCTCGGCGACGGCGACGTAGTCCTTGTAGGTCGCCGACAGCGGCGCGATGTGCCCGGACGGGATGTGCCAGCCGTTGTGCGTGACCGAGAACGGCTCGTCCTGCCGCGCCACCGCGATGCCGGCGCCCATCGGCAGCGCGGCGAGCGGCGGCAGCTTGATGTTCGCCGCCGGGAAGCAGAGCGTGCGCGGCACGATGACCTTGTGCGTCGGCATCGCGCCGGGCGTCGCCAGCGCGTTGGCCGGCAGCCAGCCGACGTACTTGTCGGTCTCGAGCTGGCCCCAGGCCCAGCCTTCCTCGGTCGTCTCGTAGACCGTGACGCGCTCGCCGTGGAGCGCCTGCGTGTCGAGCGCGGCGTCGGGCGCGGGTGCATGGCGCAGGTCGGCGATCGGATCGATCACCTCGTAGAACGTGCCCTCGGTGAATCGCGCGGCCTCGACCTGCCCGCGCAGATGGCTCGCGGCGAGGTCGGGACGGAACGCGTTGGTGCGTTTGTCGAGCGGCATCAGCCGTATCGCTTGGTGAGCAGCGCGTAAAGCGCGCGCGCCGACTGCAATTCGCCGCCCTCCGGCCGTCCCGGCTTCGCCGCCGTGTTCCATGCGAACACGTCGAGATGCAGCCATGATTTCGCGGTCACGAACTTGCGCAGGAACAAAGCCGCGGTGATGGCGCCGCCCTGGCCGCCGCTCGAGACGTTGTTGGTATCGGCCACCTTCGAATCGAGCATGGCCTCGTAGGGCTTCCACAACGGCAGCCGCCACACCGGATCCTGCTCGGCAAGGCCGCTGCGGGTCAGTTCGCCGGCGAGTCTGTCGTCGTCGGTGAAGGCCGCCGGCAAATCCGGCCCGAGCGCGACGCGGGCCGCGCCGGTGAGCGTTGCGAAATCGGCGATCAGCGCGGGCTTTTCTTCGTCGGCGAGCGACAATGCGTCGGCAAGCACGAGGCGCCCCTCGGCGTCGGTGTTGCCGATCTCGACGGTGAGGCCATTGCGCGAGCGGAAGATGTCGCGCGGCCGGAAGCTGGCGCCGGAGATGGAGTTCTCGACCGCCGGGATCAACACACGCAGCCGCACCTTGAGCTTGCGCGCCATGATCATGTGCGCGAGGCCGAGCGCGGTGGCCGCGCCGCCCATGTCCTTCTTCATGTTGAGCATCGACGCGTCGGGCTTGATGTCGAGCCCGCCGGTGTCGAAGCATACGCCCTTGCCGACCAAGGTCACCTTCGGATGGCTTGCCTTGCCCCAGGTGAAGTCGATCAGCCGCGGCGCGCGCGGCGATCCCATGCCGACGGCATGGATCAGCGGAAATTTCTTCTCGATGTCGGCGCCGATGGTGACGCCGAACTTCGCGCCGTGTTGCTTCGCCAGCGCCCGCGCCGCCGCCTCGAGCTCGGCCGGCCCCATGTCGTTCGACGGCGTGTTGATGAGATCGCGCGCCAGCGCCACGCCCTCGGCGATGCGCGTGAGATCGTCGCCGTCGACGCCTTTCGGCACGACGAGCTTGACCTCGTTCGCTTCGGCCTTGCGGTAGCGCGTGAACTGGTAACTGCCGAGCGCGAACGACAGCGCCGCAAGCCGCGCGTCATGCGGCGCATTGGCAAAGCGGTAAGTGCCGGCCGGCAGCGCCGCCACGAGCTGCGCCGGGCGAAAGAGGTCCTTCACGCCGGCGTCCGCCGCCTCGATGCCGAACAGCACGGCGCCGAAGCCGCTGTCCGCGCCCGGCACGATCAAATGCCGCCCCGGCCTGGCCTTGAACCCGGCGGCTTTCGCGAAAGCCGCCCCGGCCTTGCCGAGCGCCTTCAGCGTCGCGGCCTCATTCGCCGCGTTGACGAAATGGATCGGCGTCGCCGCAGCGGCAGACTTCACATAGACGGGATGCATGCTTACTCCGCGGCGTCGCGTAAATCGGTCTTTGGCCGATAGCCGTCGCGCGTCTGCGGCAGCTTCCAGCCGAGCATTTTTCCGGCGACGAGCGTGCGCAGCACCTGCGCCGTGCCGCCGCCAATGGTGAACATGCGCACGTCGCGCGCCATGCGCTCCAGGGGAAACTCGCGGCCGTAGCCGCGCGCGCCGAACATCTGCAGCGCGTCGTTGACGATTTTGATCGCGTTCTCCGACGCGAAGATCTTCGCCTGCGCCGCCAGCATCGGATCGGGAAAGGCGCTGCCGTCCGGTCCGCGCGAGCGCGCCGCCGTGTACAGCATCAGCCGCGACGCGGTGAGCGCAACCTGCATGTCGGCCAGCATCCATTGCAGGCCCTGGAATTCGCCGATCGGCCTTCCGAACTGCTCGCGCGTCTTCACCCAGCCGAGCGCGTGTTCGAGCGCGCCGGCGGCGATGCCCATCGCCACCGTGCCGGCGCCGACGCGCTGGCTGTTGTAGGCGTTCATCAGTTCGGCGAAGCCGCGGCGGAAGCCGGACGGCGGCATCACCACCATGTCGGCCGGCACTTCGAGGTCCTCGAAGGCGAGCTCGCCCTCGGGCATGCCGCGCAGGCCCATCGTCTGCTCACGCTTGACGAAGCGGAGGCCTTTCGCCTCGTCGCGCACGGCGAGGAAGCCGCCGATGCCGAGGTCGGCGCCTTGCTCGTCGAACACCCGCGCGAAAATGAGATGCAGCCGCGACACGCCGGCGCCGGTGATCCAGTGCTTGCGGCCGTTGACGATGTACGTGCCGCCGCGCTTGTCGGCGCGCGTCGTCATGCTTGTCGCGTCGGAGCCGGCGTCCGGCTCGGTGATGCAGATCGCCGGCTTGTCACCCTTGAGCACGAGCGCGGCGGCGAGTTTCTTCTGCGCCTCGCTGCCATAGGCCATCACCGTCGAGATCGCGCCCATATTGGTTTCGACCACGATGCGCGCGGTGACGGTGCAGGCCTTGGCCACCTCCTCGGTCACCAGCACGGCGTCGAGGAAGGAGCGGTCCTGCCCGCCATAGGCCTTGGGGATGGTCATGCCGGTGAAGCCGGCCTTGGCCAGCGCTTCGACCATGTCCCAGGGGTATTCGCCGTCGGCGTCGATGACGGCCGCGCGCGGCCGCACGACGCGGTCGGCAAACTCGCGCGCCTTGGCCTGCAACGCGTGCTCGGCGGGGGAGAGAAGGGGGTCCATGACTGCGTTTATAGCGTCCAGTGGGCCGATCGGCGAGGCAGGGAGGGGGTCCGTTAACCACCCGTTAGGGTTAACCTTTTATTGCAGGGGGACCGGCCTTTAGCCCCCGGACCCGAATGTCGCCCCGCGCCGCGCGCCTCATCGCCACCTCCGCTATCGCCGCCGCGCTGGCGCTCTCCGCCGCCGGCTGCAACACCGTCAACGGCCCCGAGACCACCGGCTCGATCGGCTCGTCGAGCATGGCCAGCGCCTCGCGCAGCGAGGCCGACTGGCGCGCCTCGCTCGACACCTGGGGCCAGCGCTACCGCGAGAACCCGGCCGACGCCGCGGCCGCCATCGCCTATGCCCGCGCGCTGCGCGCCACCGAGCAATATACGCAGGCCGCCGCCGTGCTGGAGCAGGCGACGATGCGCAATCCGCATTCGATGCCGCTCATCGGCGCCTACGGCCGCGCGCTTGCCGACACCGGCCAGTATGCGCAGGCGCTGGAGGCGCTGGAGAAGGCGCACACGCCCGACAATCCCGACTGGCGCGTGCTCAACGCGGAGGGCGCGGTGCTCGACCAGATGGGCCGCCACGCCGAGGCGCAGCGCCACTACGAGGCCGCGCTGAAGATCGTGCCCGGCGAGCCGTCGGTGCTGTCCAATCTCGGCCTCTCCTATGCGCTCACCAAGCGCTTGAAGCAGGCCGAGGCGACGTTGCGCCAGGCCGCGGACAGCCAGAACGCGGGGCCGAAGGTGCGGCAGAACCTCGCGCTCGTCGTCGGGCTCGAAGGCCGCTTCGACGAGGCCGAGCGCATCGCGCGCGCCGACCTGCCGCCGGCGGAAGCCGACGCCAACGTCACCTATCTGCGCGCCATGCTGGCGCAGCAGAAGGACTGGAAGAAGCCTGGCCGGAAAATCGGCATCCGCCCCGACGCGGGGACGTGAGCCCAGCCGGCGGATTACGCTTCGCTAATCCGCCCTACATCCGCGCCGGACCCCGTAGGGCGGATTAGCGCAGCGTAATCCGCCATAAGCGGCAAATCGTGATCCACGCTATACAATCCGGCCATGCCGAATTATCGCCGAGCCTTCATTCCGGGCGGGTGCTGGTTCTTCACCGTCAACCTGCTCGACCGCAGGCGGACGCTACTGGTCGATCAAATCGACGTGCTGCGCGATGCGGTCGCGTCGGTGCGCCGGCGCTATCCATTCGACGTCGGCGCTTTCGTCGTTCTTCCGGATCACCTTCATGCCGTGCTGACGTTGCCACCGGACGACGCTGACTTTTCGACGCGATGGCGCCTGATCAAGACGCATTTCGCAAAGGCTTTGCCGAAGCGCGAGCGTTTGAGTCGTGTCCGCGTGGCGCGCAATGAACGCGGAATCTGGCAGCGTCGTTTTTGGGAGCATCTCATCCGCGACGAGACCGACTACGCGCGGCATATTGAGTATTGCTATATTAATCCCGTGAAGCATGGTCTGGTTGCGCGCGTTCAGGATTGGCCGCATTCGTCGTTTCATCGCGACGTGCAACGCGGAATTTTCCCACTCGACTGGTCTGGAGATATCGGTGCGATCGGCGAGTTCGGCGAGGCACCATAGGGCGCAATAGCGAGGCGAATTGAGCCGTGTTGTGCGTCGTTGAAGAAGTGGCGGATTACGCTTCGCTAATCCGCCCTACGAGCGGCCCGCGCGCCTCAACCCCCCGCGCGGACGGCGATCACCTTGATCACCGCCGGGCCGAGGATGACCACGAACAGCACCGGCAGGAAGAACAGGATCATCGGCACGGTCAGCTTCGGCGGCAGGCCGGCGGCCTTCTTCTCGGCTTCCGACATGCGCATGTCGCGGTTTTCCTGCGCCATCGTGCGCAGCATCGTCGACAAAGGCGTGCCGTAGCGTTCCGCCTGCTGCAAGGCCATGCACACCGACTTCACGCCGTCGAGGTCGGTGCGCTTGGCGAGGTTCTCGTAGGCCTGGCGGCGGTCGGGCAGGTAGGACAACTCCGCCGTCGTCAGTGTCAACTCCTCGGCCAGCGCCACCGACTGCGAGCCGACCTCCTCGCTGACCTTGCGAAACGCAGCCTCGATCGACATGCCGGATTCCACGCAGATCAGCAATAGGTCGAGCGTGTCGGGGAAGGCGCGCCTGATCGAGAGCTGCCGCTTCTGGATCTTGCTTTTGAGCAGCATCAGCGGCAGGTGCATGCCGAGATAGGCGGCGCCGATGCAGAAGCCGAGTTTGACCGAGGTCGGATAATCGAGCTTGAGCACGACGAACACGTAGAACGCCGTGAACACGAAGGCGGCGACCGGCGTCACCATGCGGAAGAACAGGTAGGTGACATAGGGCGCCTGGCCGCGGTAGCCGGCCTGGACCAGCTTCAGCCGCGCCTCTTCCTGGCCGACCCATTTGGTCAGGTTGAACTGGTCGACGATCCGCTGGATGTACTGCTTCGGCGACTGGCGCAGCGTGACCTTCTGCTTCTCCTGGTTCATCCGCTCGCGCTCACGCTGGCGAATCTTCTCGCGCTCGAGCGCGACCGAGCGCATCCGCCTCTGCAGCGGATCGGCGAACACCAGCGGCATCGCCAAAGTCAGCACGGTCGCCGCCGCGGCGACGGCGGCGAGCACCATCGTCAGCGTCTGGGTGTTGATCGCGTTCTCGAGCAGGCTGATCATGGCGGCGGCGCGGTTCCGGTCAGAAGTCGAAATTGATCATCTTCTTCATCACCAGCACGCCCATCGACATCCAGACGGCGGACGCCGCCAGCATCAGATGGCCGAGCGAGTCGGTGAAGAGAAGCGTGATGTAGTCGTGGCTGGTGATATAGACGAGGAGCATCACGCACAGCGGCAGCGCGCCGATGATGGAGGCGGAGGCCTTCGCCTCCTGCGACATGGCGCGGATCTTGGCCTTCATCTTCTTGCGGTCGCGCAGCACCCGCGACAGGTTGCCGAGCGCTTCCGACAGATTGCCGCCTGCCTTCTGCTGGATGCCGACGACGATGGCGAAGAAATTGGCTTCCGCGACAGGGGTGCGCTCGTAGAGCTTGCCGCAGGCTTCCCCGAGCGGCATGCCGACCGCCTGCGTGTCGACGATGACGCGGAACTCCGACTTGATCGGCTCCGGCGCCTCGGTGGTGATCATCTTCATGCAGTCGAGCAGCGGCAGGCCGGCCTTGACGCCGCGCACGATAATGTCGACGGCGTCGGGGAAAGCCTCGAGGAATTTCAGCTCGCGCCGCTTCTTCAGGTACGACAGCAGCCAGCGCGGCACGCCGAAGCCGCCGGCAAAGCCGATCGCGACCGCGGGCAGCAGGCCGGGCCCGACGATGAAGGCGACGAAGAACAGGCCGAAGCCGATACCGGCCGAGATCAGGATGAACTGCTTCTTCGTCCACGACAGGCCGGCCTGCGCGATCTTGGTGGTGATACTGAGCTTGGCCTTCTTCTGCCGCTCCTCGAATTCCTTGAGCGTGTTCTCGATGGCGTCGCGGCGCGCTTTCGGCTGGCCGCGAACGGTGCGCGCGGCCGGCTCGGTGCGGGCGACGCTGGCGCGCCGCTTCTCGGCCTGCTTCTCGCCGGACAGTATCGGATAGAGGAACACGTAGGCGACGCCGCCAACCGCGACCGCCGCCAGGAATGCCATCGCCATCATGTTCATGGCTTAGGGCCTCCGCTCACGCCTTCAATTCCGCGTTCGCCGCTTCCGCGGCATCGAGCGCCGTCGCCAGCCGCTGCTCCTCGCCGTAATAGCGGGCGCGGTCCCAGAAGCGCGGCCGGCCGATGCCGGTCGAGCGGTGGCGGCCGACGATGTTGCCCTTCGCGTCCTCGCCCAGCATGTCGTAGACGAACAGGTCCTGGGTGATGATGACGTCGCCTTCCATGCCCATCACCTCGGTGATGTGCGTGATGCGGCGCGAGCCGTCGCGCAGCCGCGCCGCCTGTATGACGACGTCGATGGAGGCGGTGATCATCTCGCGGATGGTCCGCGACGGCAGCGAGAAGCCGCCCATCGTGATCATGGATTCGCAGCGCGACAGCGCCTCGCGCGGATTGTTGGCGTGCAGCGTGCCCATCGAGCCGTCGTGGCCGGTGTTCATCGCCTGCAACAGGTCGAAGGCTTCCGGTCCGCGCACTTCGCCGACGATGATGC